>Ga0265780_10001724_pt1 | contig 30297 bp, 26 predicted proteins | sample P1T30metagenome_FD_192432 | JGI IMG/M metagenome (GOLD analysis project Ga0265780, IMG submission 192432) | Plant litter microbial communities from East Loma Ridge, Irvine, California - P1 T30 | ecosystem: Environmental > Terrestrial > Plant litter > Unclassified | place: USA: California... | reverse complement strand
GATCGTTTTATGAGCCAACTTTAAGGCTAGCGTACATAGTGAGTATCACACTAAAAAAGCCTTTTCGTTGTTGTAATCTTTACCTAGAGACTATCTCCATCTAGATACTTGCTCCTTTACCTTTGAAATGTTGCTTGCAATCAATCATTCCTTACAAATTACCGGAATCCAGCGCGGACTTACCTTTTATAAAATCAAGGTTTGTGTCACTCGATTATTCTAATTACTATTATATCCTTAAGAAAAATTACTATGAGCTTTTATGAAGATCCAATCGTAGATAAAAATTCAAAAAGAAGTGAAGAATCAGTAAATGCTGTTAAAAGCTGGTTTACTAGAAAGAATGGATTTATTTCAAGAGAGGAGTATCCTGACTATGGGGTAGACCTTGATGTAGAGATTATACTTAATGATACTGGTGCTTCATCCAAAAAATTTGCAATTCAGATCAAAAGCACAACTTCAGTTTCTACTACAATACACGATAACAAGAATTCTATAACTCTTGAGTTTAAAACCTCTCGATTAGGTTATTTAGCGCGGAGAGAACCTGCATATGGACTAATTATTTTATATGATGAATCTGACAATCTCTGTTACTTTGACTATGTCGAGGATATCATCAAGCGGCTTGACGAGTCTGACCGTAGAACAGGATGGCGTGATCAAAAAACAGTTACCATATTACTGCCTTTTCAGATTATTACATCTAAAGAACTGAAACACATCCATCAAAAATTTGCAACAAGATATGAAAATAGTCATCTGTTGATTAAGGAACATGGGCTGAAGTATAATATTCCACTTTTAAATTTAAATGAGGAAAGGCCTACTATACTGCCTGATTTCAACGATCCTTATCAAGTCGCAAGCTTTTTAGAAAAACATGGTGGCTTCCTTTTTAGCGAACATGAATACCGGTTAATACTTCAGCTCTTTGGCCGAATCACAAAGGATCAGGTCCTGTCTTCAGTTAACTTGGTATTTTTATCTGCAATAACCTATACACATTCTGGAAACGTAATTGAAGCGGAATACTACCTTAGAAGGGCAACAAAGATGTTAGGGCAAATGACTGATGAAGAGAAAGCGATAATTAAGTTCTCAAAGGTCCGTATTGAATTTCTAAAAGGCAACATCGACTACCAATCTTTTTTTCTGAAATTCAAGGAATTAGCTGACAACATTCATGATGAAGAAAATCAGCTAATAATTGAAATCAATCTACTTTTTTTTGAGACTGCGATAAGCGTCAACATGGAAAAAATTGACTTGGGTGTCATATCGAAAATAGAACGTCTAGCAAGAAGAATTGATAATACTAATATTTCTGAGGAAAAAAAGCACCTATTCAAGGTTTATCATTCGGAAACTCAGCACACTTTTGCAATTCAAGCATTTATAAATTTTTATAACAAATATAAAATCAAGGAAAGTCTGAACATTGAAATACCTATATATGAAAGAGCAGAACAGGCCAAATTAACAATTTCCTTAACCAATTTGGCCGCTGATGCTGCCGGTAAAGCTTATGAGTTTTCAAAAGCTAAAAATTTGCCCTTGCTTAAAGCAACAGCCGCACATCAATTAAGCAAAAACTTCCTTTCTCTTCGGCTCGCATTGCTTCTTATTCCTGTAGAAGATAGGTTAGCTCAAGATGATACTCAAGTCAACGAGCAATATGGGAGATACCATAATTTAAGCCTAATAGCGTACAATCAATTTTTAGAGATGCACATGTTTGAAAATGCACATGAAGCACTTTCCAGTGCTTATGATCTTCAAAGACTTTGCATGAATCTAACAAATCATTCCATTGGAACGGTTCCGCAAGAAGGTATCCTTAAAGTAATCAGAGAAATTGAAGGCACGTATGACTTACAACCATTTGATTCACAAGTGGATTTTTTAAGTGAAGTTCACTTAGGCAGAAAAAAGAATTATAAAGAAATACTGATTGGTGCGACAACAGAAACCCTCAGGCAATTGGCTAAGGGTGTTCTCGATGGATATGAATTGCCACTAGACAGGCTTCCAAATATTGAACATGACTTAACAATGCTTAAAATTTTCTATGAACATTGTAAAGATGCTAACATTGAGGCCCTTCAACATCTTGGTCATATTAAAAATTACGATACTCATTATTCAAGTTTACCAATATATATTTTAAAACATAAAATTCTTAATATTGAGACTGGACCAAGCTCGGATATGAAAGAATTACTAAACGAACTATCCATAATGATTGATCTAAAAGGATAGTAGGAGAAGAATGATAGTAGCTTTGATAAAGACATACCAACTTCGACTGTCAAGGATTTTCTGAAGCTCGTATGGATTTAGCCAATTGGTTCTTACGCTTTTAAGTAGACTTCATGGGGTCAACTTAAGACCAATTAGAATCGTAGTTTGCAGTCATCTACTTTTCTTTAAAGGCGCTATAATAGATAAATTTCTAAGCCCTCCAAAACGTGAATTTCTTGGGGACATTTTTGCTATTACAAAATCACCAAAGGGTTTTTGTTTATTAAGGCAACCTGGAAGTTGCTTAATATGATATAACCGTTATAGTTTGGCTGTTTTCTCTTTTGAAAAGTTATAAGTCTGTAGCAAAAAGCTGCACATCGCCCCAGAAAGATTAACTGCAAGGGACGCGTGGCGGAATGCAGGCTTTGCTTTTGTTCTGCTGACGCCATGAGCATCACCAAATTTATTTCTAAGACCTCCCAACCCTTCAACAACTGTTTGGCATCCCCCTAAAATCTGTTTAAAAAGCTGTTCAGAATGCTGGTCAGGAGATAAGTTCAATATTGATGCAGTTTGTTTATAGAGCTTAGGGAGCTCAACTGTTTCATCATAGACTGCTTGCATTTCATCCAAAATATGTTTACAAACCACTTCAATAAGCGTTCGCGATGACGTGATAGCCGCCTCAGGATCATCATTACTTCGAAGAAGGGCTTTATTCCAAGCCTCGGCGATGAACTGCTCATCAATACTTATGATCTGAGATATTAAATCATGATGGGGTACACTGTGCTGAAGATTGCTTGCGGCTTGTAAAAGAGGCTCAAATGCGTCCTTTAAAAACATGCGGCGTTCTGCGTAAGTACCATAAGCAATTTTGATGTATTGCCAAAACTCGTATATATTGTTACTTTTTACAACAAATTCAGGCACTAGCTTTCCCAATCGCGGATGGTTCATTAGTTCTTTTCTTATTGGTACATAAAGATCATCATTGCCATAACCACCTTCAGCACGACTTATTAAGGTATCCTTTATTACCACTACTTTTTTGGAAAAATCTAAGCTTACTTTTCCCCATGAACTATCTATTAACCTCAAATCGTCTCTACTCGCACCTAATAGGTGAAGATCTCTTTGGCAGGTAGAAATGGAAGTTATATAATATGCTAACGGCAGATATGAAGCTACTATTCTGCTGACAAAACTCGCAAACTGAAGATTTGGGTCTGAATACATTTTGTTCAATAACACTGCTAATAGATGATTATAATTCATTTCATCTATACCCAAAAATGACCAATCACTTGTTGCTTTTGCGGAAACTTCATTAAATGCCTCTGTATAGTGACTGGTTATTTCGAGTTCATTACAAAGACGCACAAATTCAATATCTTTGATAAATTCTGGAAGGCCAATGTCTATTAGCCCATTATATAGAGGTTTAATTTTAGTAATAATTTCCATTTATGAATAAATAGTATATTGAATTACCAAGGTACCTTATCTGTTCTAATTAATACAATTCCCGGCTTCGTCGGCTAGAATTTTCGTTATGAATGAGTATTGACATAAATTGATTTATCAAAGCGCCCGATTCAACACAGATCCAGGTGACAAATCCGCAAGACATTTTGCAAAAATGTCTGTTATCATATTTAGTTCCATTACATGATAAAAATTATAAATAGTGCTACTATAGACGCCTACAGTAAAAAGAAGCTAAGTCAAATCATTGCTGGCAGCCTTTTGCTACTTACCTCTCGCGATGAAAAGACAAAGTAACAACTGGCTACGTTTCCAGATTCTAAAACGAATGAAAGAACGTCATTCAGATCTTATAAAAGATGTTAAGACCCAACAACGCCAGACATATGTGAATAATCTGCTCAGCCTGGACCACTGGTATATCACTGTATTAGGTACTATGCTTTATTATATGATTATTACCAGCGTCACAATGTTTACTGGGATTACCCTGGATGCTGACGGATATGGCCCTTTTATAGATCAGCGCTCGAGCAACCTTGCCACTATTTCAGGAATGTGCCTTGCTGTAATAACCTTTCTGATGTCAAATATAGCGGTAAAGGAACCTTATGCATATAAACTCTTATTTACCAGCACTAAAATGTATGCGGCAATATTTTTTGTATTGACGAGCCTGGGATGCTTCATTATGGTGTCTACCTTAAGAAATACTATACCAAAAGCATGTTATCCCTATTTTGTTCTTAGCAGCAGTTTTGTCTTTGTGACTGTATTATTTGTGATTGGCTATCTGTTCAGTAGAGCAATTTATTACACCAATCCCAAGAAAATTGATGAATTTATGAACCGGGAGCTACAGCTGGGTGCGTCGGTCATCATCTTTCATGGCCTAATGAGAAAATATAGCTTGGAACGATATCAACAGTTGATGAAGCAGCATGGAGCATTGCCCTATTCCCTTAGTGATCACTTTAATTCTTCGTGGCTTTTTAATACTACCTCTTGGCAAAGCCAGGAAGAGGTCATTGCACAGGAGCAGCAACAAAAATATGTACTTGACATAGACGTTGTTCTGCTTGCAAATTATATCCAACAAAAAGAAAAACCGGTATATTACCATAATCTGGCTTTCAATGAGTCAACAGAACTGTCAGATAACTATATTTTTCGGCCTGGCCAAGACAATTCGCCTGAAGAGAAAAGGGCGCTAAAGAACATACTGTTTCTAACCAAACAAAAAGAACATTATTCATCGGTTATTGAAATCCGGGAGCACTTCGATGAAAAAATGATTCTTTACAGCGAAAAGGGACAGACCAAAGAGCTGGCGCGCATACTGGATGGAATAAAGGTGCTAATGAAACTTCAGGTTGTGCATGGGCTTTCAGTTCCGTTCAACCTCACAGAAAATTTCTTAAAAGTTCTACGCACGGCTTTAGCCTTAAGCGTTAAGGAGAACAAGTATACCAGCTTTGAAAGCCTTGTGATTTTTTTTTATGGACACTCCCATTATGCTATTAAGGAAAAAAACAAAAGCTTGTTTACCGATTTGCTGAGTCTAAACATCTTTGTTTATCTCTCAGTTATAGAGCGAAAGGGGGCATTAGCCTATCGCGACATACTCGGCCTAGGATTAGATGCTTCGGGATTCTATCAGGAATACTTCTATTTAATTTTAAAAATGGAAGAGCAGAAAAATGAAAAAGCAACCCAAGCAAGCGTTTATGCGAAAATTATCTACGAGAGCTTCGCTTTACTGATGTTCTACATGATCCTGTATAAGGACTTGTTGGGATTAAAAAAAGCTGTTAAGCTTTTACACGGACAATTTGGCGTATTTTCAGATTTCGACGCAAAGACTGAGATGGAACAATTAAAACTCGCGTCTCAGGATGTCAATAGTTATAAAGCAATCAGAAAGCTGAAAATAAAATATCAACAATCCAAACATCCGCAGGTGTTAAGGCGCCATGCTTTGTTCGGAATAAAATCTTGGACCCTCCATTTACTTCGGAATACCAAGATTACCCCTACTGAAGCAGTTGAAATGACCAAAGGTATGGTTATGCAATATGTTGACAAAGATGATGCGCTTGAAGATATTTTTTTTATTAGAAAGGGAGCTACAGCTATCGGTTACTTCAGCTGGCAGTCATGGACCTTTGAATCTGATTCGGAGGATGAACAAGCAGGCATTTCAGACCCTATAGGCTGGCTTACCTTTGGCTTTATGGCTGAGCAGATTATCCAGTTTAGTCTTCCATATATCACGGATGATCTTGATGTTGAAGATTTCATTTATATCGGCATGCTAAAGGAACAACTGATCAGTTTTAAAAAGGAATTTGAAGGTGATTTTGACAAGTGGAAGGAGGTGCTTAAAGTTTCTAACCTAGCAGATCTTGAGCGAAAATCACAAAGCATCATTGATTATTTCGACCGGTTAGAACAGAAAAAAGATGGGGAGGAACTAAAAAGGATTGCAGAAGAACCACTTGACGCCGATCTCGTGGAGGAACAAACTGAATCAGCGCAAAAGACATGGATGGAACACGCCCATATCTTTAAACTGTTTAAACAGACTGGTATGGCTAAGGTGTCACAAGAAGAACTGGACTTTGTGGGAGAGCAAGGTTATGCCAAAAAATACAAGGAGTTTTTTATCAAGAATGGACAAAAACTGACCGTTCTCCCCACAGCTTCCGGTCAGGTAGCAAGAGATATGGATAACCAGTTTTTTAGAATGGCTTTTCATGATGCGAGGTATACTACTACTGAAAAAACATTAAGCGAAGTGATCATAAAAGGCATTGAAATGCTGAAACAAAACAATGTTAGTCCTGACTATATATTGATTGAGCCTTATAACCGTTACAATGACGAGGAATTGATAAAGCATGAGGATTTTGAAAAAAATCAAGGGGCCAGAGAGCGGCAATCACCACTTCTTTTCGGATGGTTTCGATCGGTTCCTATCTATATGTTCCATAACTCTGAACTGATCAACAAAGTCATCATCGCCGAAGGCAGCCGAGCGTTTGAGTTGGAATACCAAGAGTTTCCCGATCGTTTTGAAAAATTTTTAGAGGTAAGTTTAAAGACGTTAACAAACGATGAAGCAGAAGCTCTTTATCAAAAGCAGCCCCTTGCGAATCCTTCGACACAGGAAAAACAGGAAAGGATATGGTCTATCAAAAATGGTGTTTCTCTTAAGATTGGTGCAAATTACCGTTTTAGGATATTAGACGATTCGGCCTACCTATTAGGCACAATAAAGTAGGCATACTAATTATAAAAAGAAATGAGATCAGCTGTTGGACTTTAATATACCTAATGTTGTATTGAAGTTTCAAATAGAGTATGCAAATGACAATAATTATAAGAAATTCATGAATACTTAAAATAATGACAGAGCACTACATTAACCCCTTCGCTTAGGTGTAACGCTGATAGACACAAGGGTAAATGAACGCTTGTATTTAAATGTTTCATGACAACCTCATTTACTTTGTGCACAAGATTTTGCCATCCTTAGTTTGATTTAGCGCCAGCAAAATGACTTGATAAATGTATTCCAGATCCTCATCGGTCATGCAATAGGGAGGAAGTATGTAAATAACATTTCCCAAAGGTCTTAGCAAGATGCCATGTTCCAGAAAAAAAGGATAAAGCCGGTCCCTGAAAGTATTAAAATAAGAGGTTCCGGTATTGCTTTTCCATTCAATGGCTAAGATGGTACCTGTCTGCCTTACTTCCTTTACTTGTGGATGCGACTGTAGGATTATTGAAAACTCTAGGTGCTTTTTGCAAATCCTGCTGATATGGCCCTGAGTTTCATGACTCCTTAATAGTTCCAGGCTGGCGATCGCTGCAGTGCAAGCCAGGGGATTGGCGGTAAAAGAATGGCCGTGGTATAAGGCTTTATGTTGGTCTTCGCTGAGGAATACCTCATATATTTCCCTAATGCACGTTGTTATCCCAAGTGGCATCGTGCCGCCAGTAAGCCCTTTCGAAAAGCACATCAAGTCGGGAACTTCTGTTAAATGATCACAGGCAAAATTCTTCCCAGTACGGCCAAACCCGGTAAAAACCTCATCCTGAATCATTAAAACCCCTTCTTTACGACAATGTTGCATCAACTCGTCCAGAAATCCAGCGCTATGCATTAGCATCCCACCAGAACCTTGCACTAGCGGTTCATAGATAAAACACGCTATTTCAGTCGCAATTTTTGATACAAGAGCTTTCAACTCAGGAAGGTTTTTACTTGTTGGAGGATCAATAAATACCACATCAAACAAGAGCTGTTCAAATGGTTTTGTCCATGCACTCCTACCGCTCACCGACATCGCTCCAAAAGTATCCCCATGATACCCATTGGTAAATGCCATCACTTTTTGCCGGTTCTCCCCTTTGTTACTCCAAAATTGCAGGCACATTTTTAAAGCCACCTCAATGGCTGTAGATCCATTGTCGGTGTAAAAAACTTTCTGTTGGTTGGCAGGTAAAATCTTCAGCAAGGCCTCGGCTAATTGTATAGCAGGCAAATGAGTAAAACCAGCAAAGATCACCTGCTCCAGCTCAAGTAGCTGGGCGGCAACTTTCTGGGCAATATAAGGATGAGCATGACCGTGCAAGGTTACCCACCACGATGATACCGCATCAATGTAGCGTTTTCCTTGTTCATCAAATAAATATGCACCGCTTCCCTTAACAATTGGAATCGCAGGAGCGGCTGTGTGCATTTGTGTATAGGGGTGCCAGATATGCTGCTGATCCCTTTCGGCTAAAGTCTGCATGTTATTCTCTCACCTCCTTTACCATCGGCTTTAATCCCAGGTTTTCAAACATCTTTTTATCCTGAGTCAAGCCGGGATTTGGTGTGACTAATAAAGTTTCACTTTCGCTGGTAAAAATAGAATTGGCACCTGCCATAAAACACCAGGCCTGCTCTTCTTCATTCATTTCTGCTCTGCCCGCACTTAACCTTACCATTGAAGCCGGCATGGTGATTCTCGCAGTAGCGATCATCCTGACCATATCCCACACTTCAACTTTTGGAAAATCACCCAGCGGGGTTCCCTTTACCCGGGCCAGGGCATTAATAGGCACAGACTCCGGATGTTTGGACATCGTGGCTAAAGTCATGAGCATTCCCATACGATCGTTGTGACTTTCACCAAGTCCCAGGATCCCGCCGGAACAAACGCTGATTCCAGCCTTTCTTACATTATTAATCGTATTTAGCCTATCGCCGAAAGTCCTTGTACTGATGATCTGCTCGTAGTAACCTTCAGAGGAATCCAGATTATGGTTATAAGCGTATAAACCGGCCTGCTGTAAACGCTCCGCCTGATGTTCCGTTAACATGCCTAGGGTACAACATACCTCAAGCCCCAATTCATTTACACCCTCTACCATTTCAAGGATACGATCAAAATCTTTGTTATCACGTACTTCGCGCCAAGCTGCAGCCATACAAAACCGGGATGAACCTGCTTCTTTAGCTCGTTTTGCACAGGATATCACTTCTTCTGCAGACATTAATGCTTTAACCTTAATGTCTGTATGGTAACGTGCTGCTTGGCCACAATAAGAACAATCTTCGGTGCACCCGCCGGTTTTTATCGACAATAAAGTGCAAACCTGAACTTGAGAAGGCTTATGCCATTGGCGATGGATGGTTGCCGCCTGGTAAACCAGATCTAGCAAGGGTTGGTGATAAATGGCCTTGATTTCGTCCATGGTCCAGTCTGTTCTAATGGTTTTTTCTAGAGTCATTCGTATGATTTTAAAAATTAATATTTCTAGTTGTCAGTAAAGTCGGGCAGTCCTGTATGCTCTGTTTATTGAGACTTATAAACTCGGGAACCGTTGCAAAAACTGTATCTGCAGGAAAATATCGCTGCAGAATGTCTTCCGTGGCATCATCCATTTCTCCATTGATGATGACAGCCTGCAGGGGGATGTTACGGTTTGATAAGGCTTCCATGGAAAGCAGTGCATGGTTAATGCACCCGAGATAATTCCGGATCACCAGGATGGCAGCAGCCCTGAAGTGCTGGATCAGTTCTATCATTCTGAATTGATCAGATAGTGGCACCATTAATCCGCCGGCACCTTCGATAACCAAATGCTTTTCTGTAAGGGGCAAAATAAAATCTGTTAGTTTAATCTTAACATTTTCAAACTGCGCTGCCTTGTGCGGTGAGGCAGCCAGTTGAAAACGATAAGTTTCTGGATGAAAAACCGCATGCTGGTGAGAAACCAGACTGGATACTGTATCGCGATCACTGTGGTGAAGGTCACCGGCCTGTACCGGTTTCCAGTAATCTGCATTCAATTGTTGAGTGAGTACTGCTGAAACGACGGTCTTACCGACGCTGGTGCCAATTCCTGTGACAAATAGGGGTTTATTCATGTGTGTTAATGGCTTTAAGCAATGTAAAACATAGTTTTTCAATGTCTTGGTCGGTATTGAAAACATGGAGGCAAATCCTTAGCCTTTCCTTTCCCTTAGGAACTGTAGGACTTAATATTGGATAGACGGCTAATCCTTCTTCCGCTAAGTCCCTGCTTACGGCTCTAACTTTCTTATCACCTGGTAAGATAATGGCCTGAATAGGACTTTGAAGGATTTTAATTGCTGAGGTTGGGGCGAAGAATTGATTAAACAAAAGAATCTTTCGCTGTAATTCTTGTTGTAAATGTGCGTTTTCTTCTAAAAACCGGAAAGAAGTTTGGAGCTGCAGCAAGTTTGAAAATGGCATTGCTGTACTGTAAATAAAAGGGCGGGCAAAGTTGACGAGGTAATTACGTAGCAATTGGCTTCCTAAAACGGCAGCACCATGAGCACCCAGGGCTTTCCCAAAAGTAATGACCACAGCGAAGACATCGCGGGTTAAACCGGCAAGATGTACCAGACCGTTTCCAAATACACCGAATGCATGTGCTTCATCCACAATCAACAGCGCACCGTAGGTTTTGCAAAGTGCTGCAATCTCGATTAAGGGCGCCAAATCACCATCCATCGAATAGACACTCTCTACTGCAACATAACAGTTGCCTTTAGCTCTTTTAATCTTCTCTTCCAGACTTTGCAGGTCATTGTGTTTAAACTTTATACGATTGGCAAAACTCAGCCTGCAGCCATCGATCACAGAACTATGAATGAGTTCGTCGATTAGGATGGTATCTCCTTTTTGAGGCAAACAAGAGAACAATGCAAGATTTGCTGTATAACCACTATTAAATAGTAATGCTGCCCCCACCTGGTGATCAGCGGCCATATCTGCCTCCAGACTTTCAGCAAAGACGCTGTTTCCGGTCAACAATCTTGAACCCGTTGCCCCTAGAGGCATCCCTTGATGAATTTGCAGCGCCTCAAAAACCATGATTTTTAAAGACTCAGAACGGGAAAAACCAAGGTAATCATTGGAACAAAAATCAGTTAAAGATTGCTGCAGGGGCAATTTCCGGAGCAAACCCTGCGCAGCACGTCTTTGCAATCGTTCATTTATAAATAAGGTGGACGCATTCATCAAAGTTATTCCGTTATTGCTTTTTGCATTGCAGCAATCCACTTCGTAAAAAGTCTTTGTTCTATATCTATGATCACGGTAGCATGACTTTGCCAGCTGGAAGAGAAATTTTCCAGCTGAAAGATCATTTCCTCAAGGTGACCGGCTTCTTCCAAGATGATCGACTTTACAGTAACCTTGTGTTCAACCTGATTCAGCTCCAGCTGATACAAGGGATAAAGCTCGTCGGCCCGTAGTTCAATTGCGTATGTCACAAACAAATAAGCTGCAAAACGCAGATGCGTACCTGTTAAGGCCATTTTTTGTTTTAAATATCTGCTTGTCAATACATCAAGCATATTCAAATAAGAACAACTTTCTGCAGGAGCAATCAATGCTTCCCTCGCATAAGTTGCGCATATACCAGGCGCAATCTTGCCCAACTGTTTTTTTAAATAGTATGCATGGCGATGTTCCTCTGCAGCATGCTTCAAAATCATCAGGCTCACCGTTTCAGCGTGCTCACTTGCAGAAATTTTCCTTGCACCCGAGTTCTCCATAAAAGAAAGGGTATTTAAAAACTTTGCGTGATTGTCGTCATTACTAATAATTTTCGATAGTAGTTGTTGTAGGGGCATTATTCGTTTTTTGTCCAAACTTAGTATCTTGGCGGACCATCAAAGGAGCCAGTTTTTAGTTTATGAGTAGTCCGGTTAAAATACCATTCAGGAGTTTGATTCAAATCGACAGGAATTCAGATAAAGCCGTATACCTTCAATTGGCTTACCAGCTGATCAACGCGATTCAGCGAGGCATACTTGTTCCCGGCATTCAGCTTCCGGGCAGCAGGCAAATGGCAGCGATGCTTGACTTACACCGAAAAACAATTATTTCGGCTTATGATGAGCTGGATGCACAGGGTTGGATTGAGGTGAGACCAAACAAGGGAACCTTCGTTTGTACTAAATTCCAGGTGATTCCCACTAAAGCTTCAAAGCACCACCAGGAATTTCTGGCAAGTTACCCTTCCCGCACGGGCTATGAGTTTAAGAAAAGTATTTTACTGGACCTTAGTGTTATTAAAACCAACGCTGAATTGGAATTTACAGACGGTCTGCCAGATGTGCGCCTGGCACCCTTAGCAGATTTATCACGGGTATATGGGACCAACCTAAACCGAAAAAGCAATTTAAAACACCTTGGTTTTACACCTAATGAAGGCAGCGAATATTTCAAAGAAATGTTGACTACTTATTTAAACAATACAAGGGGATTACACATCTCTAAAAGCAATGTCATGGTGACCAGGGGTGTAGATATGGGTATTTATTTGGCCGCAGAACTACTGTTGCAAAGAGAGGATCTTGTGTTGGTAGCGGATTTAAGTTATTATGTAGCCAATATGATTTTTCAAAAAGTGGGCGCAAAGATCATTTCTGTTCCCCTTGATGAGCAGGGAATTGATGTGGACGCCGTTAGGGAACTGTGCAAAACACAACACATCAGAATGTTATACCTCACCCCTCATCAGCATTATCCTACAACCGTTACTTTAAGCGCAGAGAGGCGCGTGGAGCTGTTAAATCTTTCGGCAACGTATGGCTTTATCATTCTGGAGGATGATTACGATTATGATTTTCAATTCAACAACAGTCCGGTTTTACCGCTAGCAAGCGCAGATACCCATGGGATGGTGATTTATATTGGCTCTTTCGCCAAGTCGATGGCTCCCGGTTTTCGTTCCGGTTACCTGGTGGCACCGGAAAACCTGATTAAGGAGTTGGGTAAATTAAGGGGTTTAATAGATCGGCAGGGAGATGTTTTAATGGAGCAGGCGTTGGCAGAATTGTTGGAAGAAGGTGAAATCCAGCGCCATTTAAAAAAAACGTTAAAGGTTTATATGGAACGAAGAAATACCTTTTGCGGACTATTGCAAACACATTTGAGTGATGTTGTTTCCTTTGTTGTACCTGCTGGCGGTTTGGCGGTGTGGGCAATATGGAAGGCGGACCTTAACCTGATGCGAATTAGTAACAATTGTATGCGAAATCATCTTTATTTACCACAAACCTTGCTTTACCAAAGAAGGGGCCTGGCAGCTATGAGACTTGGTTTTGGAAATCAGACCGTAGAGGAGTTGGAACGGTCGGTAAAAATTCTGGCAGCCGCAGTAAGTTAATCGTTAATCCTAACTAAAAAAGAAAAATGCTACAACTGAACAAACCCTCTGGTTTGGTCACGGGATCCAAGCCATACTTTATACCCAAGTTTTGCCAGCGATTTAACGCTGGCAAAACCAATTCTTTTTTATTTGCCCGGTAACCAGGGCTGTTTTTATTTAATTATTTCTGAAGGTTTTTTGAACTCTGTCCGTCTGGCCTTGCATGGTGAGTATAATCGCCTAAAAGGCTCATGACCAAATTACGCTCTTTGAACCACCATATGCCATCAACCCGGGCAAAGGTGTCTTCATACCGGCCGATAATGATCGGCTGAAGCGGAAATCCCCTATCAAGATCCTGCTGGAATATCGTCATATAAGAAGATGCCGTTGCACTCTGGTCATCAGTATCAATATTCAAAACTGTGTTTGTAGTTAAATGTGCCGTATGAGGTGTCCCATTCGGGTATACCTGTAAATTTTCAGTCAGGTGCTGTTCAATATGCGCTGTGCCATCTGCGACTAACCCGTCAGATATAATTTTTCCATACTTAAATAACCCTGCTACCCCGGCGAAGTTAGCTGCGTCTAAATAGTGGGTGTACTGTGCGATAAGATTTTCAATTTCTCTTTCGCTGCTGATTTTATAACTTGATTGTTCCATAGCAAAACTTATTTTTAATTGTTGTGATCATTTTTATTATTGTGTTCTTGAGGTTTACACTACTGGTATCGTACCGCCGTCAACTACATAGTTGACGCCTGTGATGTAAGCAGCAGCAGGTGAGACCAGGAAGCCAACAAGTTCAGCAATGTCTTCCGGTTCGGCCATTTTGCCCATTGGGATGCCACCTATCTTATCCATCATGACTTGTGTAGCTTCATCAACGGTCTTACCTAAAGCACTGGCAAAATCACCTAAAAAGGCTTGCATTGCACCTGTTTTAACTGGTCCCGGAGAAACGGTCAACACACGTACACCTTTGCTGGCAAGTTCATTGGATAAGCCTTTACTATAATTATCTAATGCGGCTTTGGCTGCACCGTATGGCATATTCGCCTCCCAAAGTGGTAACTGGCTGTTGATAGAAGAAATGTGAATAATTACACCTTCTCCAGTTTCCAGCATTTTTGGTAATAATGCCCTGTCCAAATTAATTGGTGCCATCAGATTTAATTGTAATTCATTGTTCCAATGTTCGTGTGTTAATGTACCGAACCCGCCAGCCGGGCTGCTTGTACCACCAAGGTTGTTTATTAAAATATCAACTTTTCCAAATTTTTCGTTGATTTCATTAGCTATTTTATCGGTTTCACCAACTTTAGCGAGGTCTGCCGCGATAAAATGATAGGATTGATTTGCATCAGCTGGCTGACTTCTGGCCGTTACAATAATAGTGGCACCTGCATCTGCGAGTCTGTCTGCAATGGCTTTTCCAATGCCTTTAGTACCGCCTGTTACTAATGCGATTTTTCCGTCTAATCTTGTGTTTGTTTTTTTTGAGTTTGACATTTGTTTTTATTTTTAAATTGTTAAATGGGGTAAATCTCTATTATGAATGATGTAATTATTTGTTGGTTTTAGCCTTGTGTGGGACATAAATCATAGTAATGATTGCTGCTACTACTGATATGCCTGCTGCAGCCAGAAAAGCACTACTTAGCCCGGAAGAAAAGTCATGAGGTTTTAAATTGGTCGTATATATAGAAACAATAGCTGCAATGCCAATAGCACCACCAATTTGCTGGCTGATTTGTAAAACGCCAGACGCGATACCTGCGTCTTGATCTTCAACTCCTTTCAGAACTATGATACTACCTGGTGTGAAAACCAGGGCAACACCCACGCTATGTAGTATCAATGGGAAAAGAACATCTCCCCAATAAGTGCTGTTCGCATTAAGTCTTGAGAAACCAGTTACACTTGCTGCTACAAGAATACAGCCTGCCACCATTAGGTTGCGAACACCAAATCTGATCACCATTCGTGGCACAAACTGGGTAACCGAAAAGACTGTGATGGTCAGTGGCATATAAGCAAATCCTGCCAAAAGTGGATTTAACCCTAATACTTGTTGGAAATATTGCAGGATAAGAAATAGTGATGCAAAATGCATTCCTACAACTGCTGCCATAACAATCAGTCCAGCCTGTCTTGGTTTAGGACGAAGGATACTGAGCCTCAATAAGGGTTCTGCCACTTTTGACTCGGCCCAAAAAAACAAGGTAAACAAGAGTACAGCAGCGATAAAACTCCCGATTGTAGATAATGATACCCAGCCGTTTTCGGCTACGCTGATAAAACCATACACAAGCGCCGTTGATCCGAAGATAGCCGTTAGTGCTCCGGCAAAATCTATTTTACCTTTTACTTTACTCGTTTCAGGTACTAGAAGGCCTATCGCTGCAAATGTAACTGCACCGACAGGAACGTTAATGAGCAATGACCATCGCCAGGATATGAATGCTGTCAAAGCACCACCTAAGATCAGTCCAACCGATGCGCCAATGGATGATATAGCATTAAAAAGGGACAGGCCATGATTTTTTTCTTCTTCATTTCTGGCCAAAATGGTAATTAGTGCAAGTACACTAGGAGCTGCTAAAGCAGAACCAACCCCTTGAAAAACACGTGCTACAATCAATACCGAAGGTGAGGGTGCTATTCCTCCTGCTAGAGAAGCAAGAACGAAGATTGCCAATCCGATCTGAAATGCTTTGACTTGTCCGATCATGTCACCTAACCGACCTCCTAAAAGAAGCAGGCCTCCAAAAGCGAGTGCAAGAGCATTTGGGATCCAGGAAAGATCGGCTGCCGTAAAGCCCAGATCAATCTGAATATTCTTTAAAGAAACAATGACGATTAAAAAGTCCATCGCCAGCATGAGTTGTACAGTAAGTATAACGGCTAAGGCGGTTTTTCGATAAATTAAAGTCGCTGGCATAGTATTATTTGTTATTCAGGATTGATTGTACCAATTTATTGGTGGTCTTATATTCTGGATTGCTTGTTTCAGATTTATTGCTGTTTTTGACCTCACTATTTTAATAGTAATGAAGTCTATAATTATAAGTTATTTAGATAGTTGAGAATCATGTGGTGCGCCATCTCTTTGATTTTTATGGGATCCTGATGCAGTATGTAAGATTTATGCCAGCCGGTAAAAGCATTGATAAACACTAATGCTGATTTTTCATTGTAAATGGCGATGATTGCTGCAAAAGTTGGAGGTTCAAACTATGTTATTTGCAAACATCTTGATGTTAATTCACCTATATCTGTTCTGCCGGCATGGGGAATAATCAGCTCCTCTGGAGCAATACCGGACGGATAGACCAAAAGATCATCCGATCCTTGGCTCCAGGCATCCAATACGGGCATGATTACGTCCCAAGCCTCATTCACCTGGTCTGCACGCATAAAGAGCGAGGGATCGCCGGCAAGCACATCGGATATTAGCGTTTCATATGCCTCCGGGCTATACTGATTATCTGCGCCGAAATCAAAGATCATTTCAGCTGTCTTTAGCCCGGTGTTAACTCCTGGCTTCTTGGCGTTTAAACGAAGGCGGATATCGGTGCCTGGTTGCAGATTGATCAGAAGCCTGTTGGGTAACTGATCGCCTCTATAGATATCTCTGAACGGACCGTGTGCCTGATTGCGAAAGTTTATCTTTACCGATGAAGACTTTTCAAGCAGCCTTTTTCCTGTACGCAGAAAAAAGGGGACGCCTGCCCAGCGTGGGTTATCGATAAAAAACTTAAGAGCAACATAGGTCTCGGTTACAGAGTCTTGATGTACGCCATCCTCCTCAAGATATCCCACAACAGCTTTTTCGTCTATGGTTCCCGAACCATATCTGCCTCTAACTACGTATTCCCGAACCTCTTCGACCGGAATACGCCTGATTGCCTTTAAGAGTTCTACCTTTCTATCCCTGATGTGTTCTGCCTCAAAAATATCTGGAGACTCCATCGCTACCATGGAAAGTATCTGCAGCAGGTGGTTTTGAATCATATCCTTTAAGGCACCAGCGGCCTCAAAATAGCTTCCCCGTCCCTCAACGCCAATTTTTTCAGCAACGGTGATATCGACTGACTCAATGTACTCTGCATTCCATAAAGGTTCGAACAGTGCATTGGCGAAACGGAGGGATAATATGTTCTGGACGGTTTCCTTCCCGAGATAATGGTCAATCCTGTAGATTTGTTTCTCGCTGAATGAGCTTGCCAGAAGCTTATTTAGTTCTACGGCAGATGCCTTATTATGCCCGAAGGGTTTTTCTATTATAATCCTGTCGTGATCAAGTCGGTCTGCAAGACCCGCCAGTTTGATGTTTTCTGTGACCTTGGCGATAAATCGTGGGGCGACAGAAAGGTAAAATATACGGTCCGACCTTTCCCCGAAGCCTATTTCGGCCGCCTCAATCTTCTCTTCTAGTTCACTATAGTCGTCAAAGCTCTCGATAGAGGACCTGAAATAAAATAGGTGGGAGGCGAAACCTTCCCATTCTTCCAGGGAAGGAACTCCGCTCCTGGAGAAGACGGAAAGGTCATTAAATAACTTTTCCCTATATACCGAATTCTCGAGATCAGTCCTTCCTAGTCCAATGATCTCAAAATTCTGCGGCATGCGTCCATCCAGATAAAGGTTGTATAGCGCCGGGATCAGTTTCCTTTTAGCAAGATCACCCGTTCCGCCAAAGATGACAATGACGGCGGGTACGGTTCTTTTTCTTTTTTCCATTCTTTAAAATACTTGTGATTGAACCGGGATCTCCCAAATACTATGATAGGTACCCGTGCTGTCGGTTCTTTCATAAAGATGGGCACCAAAGTAATCTCGTTGTGCCTGTATTAGGTTGGTTGGGAGTTCTGCACTCCTATAGGCATCAAAATATGAAAGAGCGGACATAAAGGCCGGAACCGCCACACCAGCGTCGACGGCTAGCTTAATGGTGGATCTTGCCGACTTCTGTTTGCCGGACAGGTCAGATGCAATCTTGTCATCAAGCAATAGATTTGGTAGTCGAGGATCTCTGATGTAAGCCTGTCTGAAGTCCTCCAGGCTAACAGAACGGATGATGCAGCCGCCACGCCATATCCTGGAGATATCTTCCAGGTTTAGACCATAGTCATAGTGCTCAGAGGCTACCTGTAACTGAGCCATCCCCTGGGCATACGTATTTATGATAGAAAAGTACAGCGCATCATGCAAAGTATTCAGGATCTCAGTTTGATCATCAGTGAAATGAGCAGTGCTTTCCCAGATAAGTTTTGATGAAGCCTGACGCCTCTGGTCCTTGTATTTTGAAAGATCACGGATGTTAACTGCGGCATCTATTGTGGGAACGGGAACCTGAAGATCCATTGCATTCTGTGATGTCCATTTACCAGTACCTTTTGCACGTGCAACATCTGAAATCACATTGATCAGTCTTACATCAGTATCTCCATCGAATTTGTTGAGCACCTTTCCGGTGATCTCGATCAAAAAGGACTTGAGATTTGTATTATTCCAGCTACTGAAGGTCTCCTGAATTAGTGAATCCTTTATCCCCAGTACCTTTCTCATCAGGTCATATGTTTCAGCGATCAGCTGCATAATGCCGTATTCAATCCCGTTGTGTATCATTTTAACGTAGTTACCGGCAGACCCGTTCCCTAAATACGTTACGCAAGGCTCTCCGTCTACTTTAGCGGCAATGGCTTCAAATATCGGCCGCAACCGCTCGTAAGCCTTCTTATCACCGCCAGGCATCATGCTGGGTCCAAATCTGGCACCATTTTCCCCTCCAGAAACTCCCATTCCGAAAAAATGTATTCCTTTTGCTTGAAGCTCTATAAATCTCCGGTCGGTATCGGTGAAGTATGAATTGCCGCCATCAACTATTATGTCACCCTTTTCTAAATGGGGGAGGAGGCTTTCGATGGTCTCATCTACTGGTTTACCTGCAGGCACAAGCAGCATTATTGCCTTTGGACTTTTCAGTTGTCGCACAAAAGATGCAGGATCCGTTGTCGCACTTACCTGCATATGATCTTCTGATTCACTTAACAAGGTCGATGCCTTTTTTGGATCCCTTGCCATGCCTACCACGGAAAAACCGTGATCTGCTATATTTAAGAGCAGATTTCTGCCCATTACTCCCAGGCCTACAATGCCAAAATCGTGGTTGTTCATTATTATTAATTTTAGGTTTTAGATATTTAACTTCAGTCCATAGGTTTCAAACCCCATGATCGTTTGCGGAAGATCCAGGTGATGTATACTGTTAATTCCAATTCTCTGTGCTGCCTGTATGAAAACCAGCCTGTCGTCAAGGTAAAGGGCTTCTTCCGGCTTTACCTGGGCAAGGTCCAGGGCCATGCGATAAATATCACCGTCTGGCTTTCTCATACGCAGTATTCCAGATGATGCGAATACGTCGATAAAGTCATCAAGTCTGAATTCCCTGATCCGGTATTCATTGAGCTCACGCCCCTCGTTATTGACTGCAATTGTCCGTATTCCGTACTGTTCCTTCAAACTTCTTAAAAAGTCGAGCATTTTCGGATATGGCTCGGACCGGCTAAGCATAAACTTCCTGAATTCCTGCTTGCTAAACGCCCTTGGCTCATAAAAAACAAGCAGATCCAGATACTCGTCCAATGTCATTTTTCCTGACTCGTACGCATCGAAAATAATTCTGTGCCTGCTATTTAAGTCAGCATAATTCAGCTTAAACAACTCTGCTGCCTGGACTCTTGAATCAGTATCCCATCCATTAGTTAGCATGACGCCACCAATATCCAACAGGATAGCCTTTATGTTTTTGTTGATCGTGCTCATAATACAATGACCTTCCTTTTCTTTGTTTCTATTAATTCCAATACATTTTCAAATGCGGCATTAAACTTTTTCAATCCTTCTGCTTCTAGTTTCCTCCCCACCTTTGCCATGCGAATACCTAAAAGCCCCTCCAGATGATAAAGCATGAGTCTGGCCTCTGCTGTTTTCTCCTCCAGTGAGGCGCTTGCTATACCGTGATCCCGGAAAGCTTCAAGTGTGGGCATCGGTAGAGTGCTGACCGTTTGCCTGCCGATGAGAGAGTCAACATAAAGCACATCGCTACATTCCGAATTCTTGGTGCCCGTGCTTGCCCAGAGCAATCGCTGGGGCCTGGCCCCCTCAAGTTCAAGGCGCTTAAAACGTTCTGATTCGAAAATACTCCTGTAAACCTGATAAGCTTCTTTAGCACTGGCAATGGCTATCTTTCCTTTTAGGTATTTTGCTTCCGTGGCTAGCCCGGTACGCTCTGAAATGATCTTATCTAACATTGGATCAATCTCTGAATCTATTCTGCTGAGGAAGAAACTTGCTACAGATGCAATATTTTCAATACGCCCACCTTTGCTGAGCCTTTCCTCAAGACCGGAAACATAGGCCTCTGCCACTTTCCTGTATCTCCCCACGTCAAAAAGAAGTGTTACATTAATATTGATTCCCTCGGCTATAAGCTCACTAACTGCCGGCAGACCTTCCCTGGTAGCAGGGATCTTGATCATCACGTTTTTCCGGTCAAGTTCCCTCCAAAGTTTTTTTGCCTGGGCCACAGAGTTTGAGGTGTCATTTGCCAGGGCAGGACTAACCTCAAGACTTACGTAGCCATCGACACCACCTGATTTTTGATATACATGAGCGAATTCATCGGCGGCATTTCGAACATCAGCCATAGCCATCTTGAAGAAAATTTCCTCAGCTGTGAGGTTCGCTAATGCCAGCTCGGCAATGGAGTGGTCATAATCATTACTGTTGGCGATCGCCTCGGCAAAAATTGCTGGGTTAGAGGTCAGTCCCTTGACACCATCCTGTTGTACAAGCTTGCGTAGACCGCCCAGGGCAACGAATGACCGTTGTATATAATCCAGCCAAATACTCTGGCCAAAGTTTTCTAAACTTAATAAGTGATTTTTCATGATTTTAGATATGCTTCTTCAATCGATGCTAACTTGTGGATCCTCCGCTGAAACCTTTCTTCCTCAGAAATGCTGGCGGTTAAAAATGCCTGGGTGAGCTCCAGGACCAAAGCGTGGCCGATCACCCGTCCGCCAAGGCACAGGAGGTTCAGGCCGTCGTGCTGAACGCCCAGCCTTGCTGAGTAGGTATCGGAGACCACTGCTGCTCTGACACCGGGAAGCTTATTGGCTACAACCGACACCCCTATACCGCTTCCGCATATGGCTACTCCCTTGTCCACCGAGCCCTCTGAGATAGCCTGCGACAGGGGCAGGACAATGTCGGGATAGTCATCCTCCTCATCAAAATGGTAAGCTCCAAAATCCTGAACTTGATAGCCCGCCTTGGTGAGAAATTCTATAACTTCCCTTTTGATCTTAAGTCCTGCGTGGTCAGCTGCGATTCCTATTTTCATTGGTTCGCCCTTGTTAAGATTCTCTTTGCTATGACGTAAACGTTCTCGGCGGTAAAGCCAAAATAATTGAGAACAGACTCCCCATCTCCTGACTCGCCGAATCTATCAATACCGATTACTTCTCCCTGGTCAGAGATGTATTTGTACCATGGCATGGTAACCCCGGCCTCAATGGCCAGTCTGACCTGTTGCGAAGGTGGAAGTACCTCGTCCCGGTATTCCCCTGACTGCGCCTGGAATAACTCAAAGGAAGGTAAACTTACCACCCTTACAGGTATGCCGTCCTGTAAAAGTCTTTCCTGGGCTTGAAGTGCAAGTTTTACCTCAGACCCGGTAGCAATGATTATAAGCTTCGGCGCTCCCTGTGAATCGCTTAAAATGTAACCCCCTTTTGACAAATTTGTGGCTGAGCTATATTTTTTCTGATCCAGAATTGGCAGCTTTTGACGGGAAAGAATAAGCGCGACCGGTCCGGATAAATGATTGATTGCAAATTTCCAGGCCTCCATTGTTTCATGAGCATCCGCAGGCCTGATCACCGTGAGGTTAGGTATGGTTCGAAGCGCAGTGATGTGCTCGACAGGCTGATGGGTGGGCCCATCCTCACCGACTGCAATGCTGTCATGGGTGAAGATATAGGTTACTGGATGCCTGCTTAGTGAGGCGAGCCTTATTGACCCTCTCATATAATCGGAGAATGTCAGGAATGTTGCCCCATACACCCTCACGCCACCACTAGCGGCCATTCCGTTCAATATAGCGCCCATAGCATGCTCCCTGACACCAAACCAGATGTTTCTTTTGTCGTGTCTGCCAGCCTGAAAACTTTCCGTGGGAGTGCCTGGAGTCTCGTTTGAGCTCGCAAGGTCCGCAGACCCTCCGATTAACCATGGGATATTTTTTTTGAGGACATTGAGGACTTGGCCCGATGCCTCACGCGTAGACATTTCAGTACCTGTGGTAAATGTAGGAAACCCCATTTCCCAGGCCATTGGTAATCTTCCTTCAAAACTGGCCTTCAGATTATCTGCAAGATTAGGATAGGTCCGGCTTAGGTTGGAAAAAGTCTGATTCCATTCACGTTGCAGCAGCTCACCCTTTTCGCCGGCCTGCGACAGGTGGGATCGCACCGAATCGGGAATAAAAAAGCTTCTCTGAGGATCCCATCCCATGTTAATTTTAGTCTGATTAAGGTTTTCAGTACCAAGAGGGTTACCGTGAACCTTATTAGTGCCCTGCAAAGGGCTTCCAAATCCGATTATGGTTTTGACAGATATCAGGCTTGGCCTTGTTGTTTCCGCCTTAGCCGATGCTATGGCTCGCTCGATGGCTTCAGTGTTATTACCATCTGTTACTGTGATCGTGTGCCATCCGTAAGCCTCAAATCTGGCCTTTACGTTTTCGGTAAAGGACAGGTTGGTTGGGCCGTCAAGTGAGATGTTGTTATCATCATAAAGGTAGATTAGCTTACCAAGCTTCAAGTGACCGGCAAGAGAAGCGGCCTCCGAAGAAATGCCTTCCATCAGGTCACCATCACTTACGATTCCGAAGGTGAAGTAATCAATGATTCTGTTGCCATTCTGATTGTATTGGGAGGAGATAAATGCCTCGGTAATAGCCATTCCAACCCCGTTTCCAAAGCCCTGTCCAAGAGGTCCGGTCGTAACCTCAACGCCTGAGGTTATAAAAGATTCCGGATGCCCGGGAGTTTTCGAACCTATCTGCCTGAATCTTTCCAGCTCAAACGCGGGTAGGTCATAACCATACAGGTGCAGAAGACTATATAAGAGTGCTGAGCCGTGGCCTGGGGATAACACAAACCTATCTCTGTTGATCCAATTTGGATCCTTTGGATTAAATTTCAGGAAGCGGCTCCAAAGCACGTAAGCCATAGGAGCGGCGCCAAGCGGAAGTCCCGGATGACCTGAATTTGCTTTTTGGACAATATCAGCGGAGAGTAAGCGTATTGTGTCTATACTTAGTTGGTCAATTGACCCCTCATTTCTGGTTTTCATCGTTTATCATTTTATAATTTATTCACCTTAAGGCCATGGTTCACCAGCCTTGTTCAGCAGAAGTTCGACTACTTGATAATTTATTACTGAAGCTTATCTTGGTAATACTTGTTCATCTACTAAGGCAGCGTCAGTCAGTTAAGCCAGCGCATTTCTCCCTAAAACCTGATTTGTGTATTATCTATTTTCTTATAGTCAGTGAATCAGATCTGCTTTGGCGAAGGCTATTTTTCCATTCCTGATTTTGAAATCAAAAGTTCCACCGATTTTTCTTTCTGGGAAATCACCAGTAAATTCGACTTCTAAATGCGCATTTTCTTCATCGGCAATCGCTAGATTCACTTGATTAGTATGCGTATTGTATCCAATAAAGTAGCTTTCGAAATATTCTTTGACACCTTTATGTCCACTAAACTTTCTTCCCACTGAAGGATCATCCAATACAGCATCGGGTAAATAGAAATCCAGATATTTTTCAGTATCGAAAGCGTTGCTGGCAGCAATCCAATCATTGATGAAATTTTGAATGTTTATATGCTCTAACTTTTTAAAGCACATAGGTTTTGCTTTTAAAACTTCTTGATATATGGGACACGTTTCTGAATGTGCTCCCGGCAAGTAACCAATGCTCATCAAAAACTCGTTCACGATTTCACCTCCGGTAAAACGAAACGTTTTCTTGAAAAGCTTTACCCATTCTTCTTTGTTTTTTGCATAATGGTGCTCCATCCATTTCTCGAAACTCCCGTATTCTTTTTGAATAGTTAAAATGGATTTTGCATTTTCTATCGCTGCATTTACTTTCAACTTATTACGGATTATTCCAGGGTCGTTTAAAAGACGTTCACGGTCTTTATCTGTGTAACTTGCTACTTTTTCTATATTGAAATTATCATAAGCTTGCCTGATGCTTTTTTCTTTTTTTAAGATTATTTCCCAACTCAAGCCTGCCTGATTGATTTCCATAAGCAACCGTCCAAACAATTCATTATCATCGTGAATAGGAAAACCGTAATGCTGGTCGTGATAGTTCTGGTGCAAACTACGACCAGGCTCTTTCATCGTAGGTATATAGTTACAATAGCTCATTTTTTTTATTTCTTTATATCACAAAGATGATCTGAATGATTAAGGCAGCATTCGTCAAAACGGAGCATATTGTTGCCGTTTTGACGAAATGGCATTATCTGCTTGAAAGTGCACCACAGAACCAATTTTCCTGAAGTTTAATTTTCTGTAACATTTGTTTTAAAATACGAGCCTAAAATGTAGTCGGGATGGTTCCCCCATCTATGACATAATTGGCTCCTGTGATATAGGACGCTTTGGGTGAAGCTAGAAAACCTACCAAATGTGCTATTTCTTCGGGCTGAGCCAGTCTGTTCATCGGTACACCTCCCAGGCTGTCCATGACTAATTGAGCTGCTTCGTCCAGGCTTTTCCCTATAGAATTGCCGTAGCTGGAAAGGAAGGCTTCCATGGCTGTAGTTTTTACCATTCCAGGTGAAACGGTTATGACCCGGACACCTTTTGATGCAACTTCATTAGCCAGTGCCTTGCTATAATTATTAAGGGCTGCTTTGGTTACTCCATAAGAGAAATTGGAAGCATAAAGCGGCAACTTGCCATTAAGGGAAGAAATATGAATAACCACGCCTGTATTACGCTCGATCATCGAGGGAACAAGTGCTTTGTCCAGCTTGATGGCCGCTAGTAAATTTAATTGCAGATCTTTCTCCCAATCCTCATCAGACAAGACGCCGAAACCGCCTGCTGGAGAAGAAGTTCCTCCAACATTGTTGACCAGAATATCCAAACCGCCATATTGTTCCGTGATTTTCAAGGCTAGATTTTCGTTATCTGAACTTTTTGTTACATCTGCTGCTATAAAATCATGTTTTATATCTTCTGTTGGTTTGCTTCTTGCTGATACAATAACGGTAGCTCCTAATACTGCTAATTGGTCTGCAATTGCTTTTCCAATGCCTTTCGTTCCTCCGGTAACCAATGCTACCTTTCCTGTTAATTCTTTCTCTGTACTGTTCATTTTTACATTGCTTTAACTGAAACGTATGTTTCAAATTTGTTTAAAAAAAATATTTATTATTGAATTGATTTCACGGGGTCCCTTAAAATAGTTTTTAAATGTTGTTGACTTTGTCCTTTTTCAAAATGGATCAAGTGAATTTCATGGTGCATTCCTGATTTGACCAGACTATTTTCAGTAGCGAAGTCTTGCAGAATAGGTAATGTCTCTAATTCCCCTGCAAGAGGCCCTAAGTGCATTAGCTGAACAGATTTTCCTGCAGTATAAGTGAATCGCTTAAATTCAGTGGCAAAAGGAATATCATTACTTTTTGCAGCAGTTGTTTTAATGTCTTCTTCTGTAACAAAATCCGGAATAAGTACTGCAATTCTATAAAGGAGCAAGTCTAAATCTACCGTAGTATAAAAGTCTCCAATATCAACAAATCCTTCTTTGTCGTCAAACCAATAAAAAATCTCGACAATATCATTTTTAAATGATTTCTCGGTTCCCTTAAACTGATTTTGGAGTTGAATGACGAAGTCGAGTATTGCTTTTTTCTTTTGGTAGAAAATGTTTGTTCCAGGACTTCCGCTCCCAAGAATGGATAGATAGTTGAATTCTCCGATTTCTATTATTTCCGGTTGTGTTTTGGCGGAGTAGTAACCGCTTAATTCGTTTGGAATGTCTATTATGTGCATAATAATAAAGGTTAGTTGTTTATAGTAAAAATTAATTCCAATTGTTCAATTAGTAACTCTACTGTTTTCTTGATCTTATCATCCTGCTGATGAATATTGAATGTATTGTAAAGATACAAAAACATTTGAAACGTTCATTTCAGAATTATTTATTTTAAGTCATTTTCTAAAATCCTCTTTTTCATTCTGCTCAACGAGGGATTCTTGATTCCCAGAAAGGAAGCGATATGGAAGGAAGCTACCCGCTGCACAATATTTGGGTGTTCTTTCAGCAGATTGAGGTAACGCTGTTCGTGGGAGAGAAATAATAGATCCTCTGCTCGGCCCTGAGCGTGGTTAAAAAAATGTTCTGCGAGAATTCTCCCAAATCGTTCCCAGGATTTACGGTCCAGGTAGAGATTTTGTAAATCCACGTAAGGAACATATAGAATCTCTGCATCCTCCAGGGCTTCGATATAATAGTTACAGGGATATTGATAAATGAAACTCCGAAAGGAAACGATAAACTGACCTTCAGAAAAAAAGAATATGTTTTTTTCTGCGTCTTTTTCCGGATCATAGTAATAAACCCGGAAAATACCTTTGACCACAATTCCGAGGTCTTTACATACGACGTTCTGTTTGTTGTAAAAATTTCCTTTGGGAATTTCCCGTTTCCGCCAAAAGGGGAGACTAACGGAAACATCAGCTTCCGATAGTCCTGCAAATGGCGTTACAATATCTTGCAAGTAGCTTGCTATATCTATTTTCATATTCAACTGTTTAAATACTCCAACGTTTTATCAACGTGGGCATCACCGTTTAGAAAACCCCGGTATTTGAAAGCCACTTTTCCCTGTTCGTCCACTACGAAAGTTTCCCGACCTGTAAGGAACAATACATTTTTGATCCCGAAGGACTTCAATACTTTATTATCGGGATCACTTAACAACGTAAAATTCAGGCTATGGTGCTCGGCGAATTGCTTATGGCTATCCACGCTACCAGAATTAATACCGATGACCATCGCACCTTTATCTTCAAAATATTTGTAGCTGTCCCGGAAAGCACAAGCTTCTTTGGTACAAACCCCGCTTTCATCCTTTGGGTAAAAATAAATGACTAACTTTTTACCTCGGTAATCTTGAATATTTATGCGCTTACCGTCTTGATTATCTAGTGTAAACATTGGAATTATATCACCAACGTCTATTGTTGTTTTTCTTTTTGTGCTCATCGTTTTAATCTTTTGCAATGATTTCAAGGATGGATGTCAGTTCGGTTGGTTTTGAAATAAACGGACTGTGGCCCGTGTTAATAGTGAATGTCTTTGTGATGCCTGCATCTGCTGCCATTTGCTTTTGAAAAGGGTAGCTGATGGCATTGTCTTCTGTGGTAAACACATAGTATTTTTTTCCAGCAGCAGTGTAGTTTTCGGTAGTGTAGTTTAGCGGTGTAGCAAGCGGAATAACAGGCTCGGCTCTGTAACGGTCCAGCACAAATTGCTTTTGTTTGTCTGTGCCGTCCTGAATAAACACTTTTAGGAAATTGATGCCCGGATTAGCAAGCCCGGCTAATGTTTGATCTGCATTAAACTCCAGTACCGGTCCTAAAAGCGAAGCTCTATCCATACCTGCGTAGTCCAAAACACTTCTTCCTGTCTGAGGGATAAATCCAGCCACATAAACCAGCTTAGCAATTTTAGCAGGCACTTGAGTAGCCGTTTGTGTAATAACAGCACCTCCTAAACTATGTCCGATTAAGATCACCGGTTCATTAAATGAATCGATGGCGGCTTTTACCTGATCTACGTACCCAGAAAAACTTAGTTCACTAACAGGAGTTTTATCATCCCCGTGTCCTTTCAGATTGACTACTATAACCTGATAGCCTTGAGCGGTTAGATTGTTTTTTACTTCTTCCCATGCATAAGATGCCTGCCAGGCTCCGTGTACCAATACAACTGGTGCCTTTCCAACTTCCATATTTCCATCATCATCTTTGGAGCAGGATGGAAAAACGATTACACTCATTAAAATCAGGCCTATCATTGAAAATAGCCCGAATACATTTCTTGTCTTGTTTTTAACTGTATTCATTGTTTATGTTTTTTAATAAGGATCAAAATTCAGGATAAGTCAGCAGGCAGTTTTTCACTTAAGTTAACTTTGTAAAAATTTTATGATTGATTTGCATCAGTCCTCCATATTTTGTTATAAAAGTCGATAGAAGCAAGAGTTTGATTACTTGCTATTCTATCCGTAACGGGGTTGGATAAGTCATTCTCATTAGTTCAGGAAGCTTTTTTTATAGTCAGAAGGAGACAAAGACGTTTTACTTTTAAACAGCTTATTGAATGACTGGGGATGTTCAAAACCTAACTGATAGGCAATTTCGGCTGTAGTTAATTCATCTTTTGCAAGATATTCTTTAGCTTTTTCGATCACTTTTTCATGGATGAACTGTTGTGTGTTCAAACCAATTAGATTTCGCAACAGATCGCTTAGGTAACGAGGTGTGATATTCAGGTTTTCTGCAACCGCATTAACAGAAGGCAATCCTTTTATTAACGACTTTTCTTCATTAAAATAAACCTCTAGGTGCTGTTCTAGTTTTGCAAGAAGATCATTGTTCACTGCCTTTCGAGTTAGGAATTGACGGTCATAAAAACGATTGGCATAATTGAGCAGCAATTCAATTTGTGAAATGATTACATCCTGACTGAATTTATCAATACGCTCGTTCAGTTCATCCTGGATGAACCTATAGATGCTTAGAATTGTTGTTTTTTCTTTTTCTGACAGATATAAGGCCTCGGCAGCAGAATAACTGAAATAGCCATATTGTTTGATAATCGAATTTAGTGAATAAGATCGAAGAAAATCCGGATGAATATGAAGTGTAATACCGCTATAATCCGCTTCCTCATCCTGCATTTTCAACAGCTGCCCCGGAGCTATGAAAGACATGCCCCCTTCTTCAAAATCGTAGAATCCCTGACCATATTTGAGCTTGCCGGAATAACTTGTTTTGAACGAGATTTTATAAAAATTCAGGATTATTCCCTGTTCAAAATCTTTGGGATCAAAATGCGCTTCTCCATAATTCATTATACTGATCAGCGGATGTGATGGAGCTGGCTGCCCCATAGCTTTATGCAACTGAGATAACGAATTGAATATGACTGGCTGTTTTTTCATTGTATGCGAATTTAATTAATCTGTGAAAAGCAACCCTGCCAGAATTTAAATGAGATTCTGGCAGGGATAGTGACCTAGAAAAGAAACTGAGTACGTATTTTTTTAAATTGTCCTTCCGGTGTTGATTCAAGACGATCCCTGTATAAAGCAATAGCATCATTACCAGCAACATATCTTAGTTGATCTTTTTCATCCGTAGCCGCATTATAAATGATTTGAGCTACGTCTTCTGCCTTTGTGTAATTAGCAACTTGTTCGGCACTGTAACCCTCACTTACTTTAGTTACCAGTTTTTGATAAGCTTCATGCATTTCTTCTTCCATGGATCTTCCAGCAAAATCAGTCTGCATACCACCAGGGGCTATCACTTTTACTTTGACTCCAAATTGAGCGAGTTCATAAGCAAGGCCTTCAGAAAGACCATCCACGGCAAACTTGGTAGCATTGTAAATAGAGCACGTAGGGTATCCTAATAGCCCAAATGTGGAGGTAATGTTGATGAACACTCCGCCTTTCCTTTTTCTAAAATATGGGATGAAT
>Ga0265780_10001723_pt1 | contig 30316 bp, 22 predicted proteins | sample P1T30metagenome_FD_192432 | JGI IMG/M metagenome (GOLD analysis project Ga0265780, IMG submission 192432) | Plant litter microbial communities from East Loma Ridge, Irvine, California - P1 T30 | ecosystem: Environmental > Terrestrial > Plant litter > Unclassified | place: USA: California... | reverse complement strand
GCGCCTGGAATGTGAAACTTGGAGTCCCGTACTGATACGTACCTCTAGCTCCAAAACCCCACCTTTGCGGATGGACGTTCACATGTGAATGCCATGAAGCGGATAGTTGACCTCAGAGGTGGACCCAGGCAGGTCATGAAGGAAGCCCCGTACCTGATCCAGCCGATGGTGCTCTACCTACTGTATGTCTATTTGCCCTTTAGATTGAAAACCTACTCATATGATCAGTATCGTGTCTCTTTCCAACACGTGCAGTCCGTCATGGGACCAAGTCGACATCAGCAACACTGTAGAGGGAATGATGGAAGACATAACCGACATGTACAGTCTCATCTTCCCGTACACGCTCTGTCCGCGAGAGCTCTTCACTGAGATATTGCGGACGAACCAGCTACGCGCAAAAGCATCTGCAGCAATACAGCTGTGTGATTTCAACCCGGAGCATGCACTCGAAGCTTACGACGTCCTCGGCCGCATCGAGGCCTTCTCAGTCGAGGAGTGGGCGCAAGCTGGCACCTTCTGCACCGAATGGCTGACTGTTGGTCTGGTGTACAAATCCGCCATCGCGCTCTACGCCACCTTGTCCCTTTGCTCACTCATGGTCCTCCCGACGACACCTTCACTGCTCAAGAGCCAAACAGCTTACGGCGACGTCCTGCTTAGTAACCTCGGCACTGCACTCAAGGCCCCGCGTATGGCTAAGTTTATGGTCTGGCCCCTGATCGTCGCGGGTGTAGAAGCTATGCATCGCGGGGAAGGGACGCGCAACTGGATCGAGGCGGGCTTGGAGGATCTGAGCAGGACACTGGGGACGAGCTGTCCACTCAAAGTATGTTCGGTGCTGAAGAGATACTGGAAGGGCGGGGTTGTCGGGTGGGACGAGTGCTTCGATCAATCGTATGTGTTTGCCATCTAGAGAAGGAGCTAGTCAAGGAGGGTTTGCAGTTATTCGTGTCATCATACCCAGAGGTTCGTGATATATCGCTAGTATGCGTAATGTGCAGGCTTGCTATACAGAGGGGAGATGCGGTCCCCGTTCGTGAAACCCAAACGCCAATCTATGCTGTCGTGTGCCGTGGAGCAGCACTACCGGTCCAGGCCCTTGTTCTCTGGATCCTCATCGCCCTTGGTCTCCTTGACGTCTTTGTACGGCCGCCCCGCGTAGAGCATGTATCCCTTCTCCTCCATGGTGCCCGCCTTCTCGTCCGCCTCGGAGCGGCCCTGGCCAAATGCGCCCGTCTCGAGTTGGCCTGGCACGGCAATGGGCCGGTTGCCGCGGAAGCGCTTGCGCATGTCAATCATGCCCTTTTTGCACTCGGCGTAGCCCTTTTGCAGCTGCTGGCACTGGGTGGGGAGGGTGTATTTGAGGGGCGGGCGCAGACATTCGCCGGGCGTGTGTCGGTCGACCATGATGCAGTCGCTATTTTGGAGGCAGAATGCCAGCGCAGCGCCTAGCCACTCCGGTTAGCCGAGGCATCGCAGAAGATACAGAATAAGCCATACGGATGTCTTTGCAGGACTGCGGCATGGTGGCAGGAGGTCGCGTGTGGCTACCAGCGCATTCAACAATGCATGTGTGGAGTGATGCAGTGGAGCTAGCATTTCACAGCCGTCGGCGAAACGTCGCGCTAACCTCCGGGGCTAGGATGCGTTGTCACATGTCGGAACGTCATTCAGACTCAAGACCTCACCGTAACTCAAGAGGGGCTGGAGCGCGAGCTGTGAACTTTCAGAGGCCCGCGCGTACAGAGGGGCGATGCGTTGTCGCGCTGCCATTTTGTCTCTGCTTTAATTGCTTCTGTGCCCTGCCCGTCTTCACACGCCCGAGGGCACCTGGGCAGCATGGCGCTCCATATACCCTTCCTGTCGCGCCTCCACATCCGCGAGTACATCGCCCTGTTTCTCTCCATCTGCCTCATCGGTCTCGAGTCCTTCATTGCCGTCATCACCCTCGCCCTCCCCACGCCCATCATCAACTTTTGCTACCGCCTCACGCGCCGCCTGTTCAACCACCTCTCGTCGCCCTCGTCCAAGCGCTCGCGCCAGAAGAAGAAGGGCGTGTGGAGCTCCATCGCCAATGCATCCGACTTTACCGAGCTATGCGACCTCTACGGCTACTACTGCGAGGAACACATTGTGCAGACGGGCGATGGCTATCTCCTGGGTCTGCACCGGCTGGGCTGGCGACAGGGCGAGGAAAATGTGCGCGTCAACAGCGGAGATAGGGCCAAGGGCGTCAAGAAGAAGGTCGTCTACCTCCACCACGGTCTCATGATGAACAGCGAGGTCTGGGTCTGCTTGACCGACAAGGAGCGATGCTTGCCATTCGAGCTGGTCGAGCGCGGCTACGACGTCTGGCTCGGCAACAACCGTGGAAACAAGTACTCCAAGAAGAGCGTCCACACGCCTCCCACCTCGAGCAGCTTCTGGAACTTCAGCATGGACCAGTTCGCCTTCCACGACATCCCGGACTCCATCGCCTACATCCTCGAGACTACGCACCAGCCCTCTCTGTCGTATATTGGCTTTTCGCAAGGAACCGCGCAGGCTTTCGCGACCTTGTCCATCCACCCTACACTGAATGAGAAAGTGGATGTCTTCATTGCGCTAGCCCCGGCCATGTCTCCCAAGGGTGTTGCGTCTGGCATTGTCGACGCCTTTGTCAAAGCATCTCCGGACATCCTCTACTTGGCGTTTGGACGGAAGACCATTCTCCCATCGGCAACCATGTGGCAATCTATCCTATATCCTCCCATCTTCGTCCGATTCATCGACACATCCCTGCGCTTCCTTTTCAACTGGTCCGCGGTCAACATCCTACCCGAGCAAAAGCTCGCAGCATACCCACATCTCTACTCATACACGTCGACTAAAAGCGTGGTACACTGGTTCCAGATCATTCGGAATGGCACGTTCCAAATGTACGACGATGAAGCGCCGAATCCAATCACATCCAATCGCTCCAAGTACTACAAGGTTGCCAAGTTCCCAACGAAGAACATCAAGACGCCCATCGTGCTTGTTTACGGCGGCTCGGACAGCTTAGTCGACATCAAGGTCATGCTCAAGGAGCTCCCAGCTCATACTATCGCCAAAGAGATCCCTCACTACGAGCACCTGGATTTCCTGTGGGCGGAATCGGTTCACACACTCGTCTTCCCGCACGTCTTTGAAGCGTTGGACAAATTCGCAGGCTCAGAAGCAGCAGCTCTAGAGAGTCAGAAACAGCGACGCTTGCGATCACCGGGCCGGTACCAAGGTCTCCTGCCAGAGTCCAGCAAGCTACCCGGACTAGACGGCGACGAAGACGACGACGATGCAGGAGATGAGAGTGCGACAGCTCCAGTGGCACTGCGGACAAGAAAAGTGTCTCAACACTCGCGAGCGCCGAGTTCCATCGATGGCACGACAATAGCAGAAAGGCCATTGTCACTAGCCAGTCCCTTCCAAGCGTCTCAAACGCCACGACCTCCCACTCACCGAAGAACCCAAACCGAAGAGAAGCCCTCGCCTTCCCGCAACAGAATCATGTCGCCACCACCCTCGCACAGGATATCAACCATATCCTCACCACCCCCTTCCACAAACAGGATGTCAACCATATCCTTCAGCTCACCAGGTGCGTCAGTTGGCGACTCTCAAATGACAGAAAAAACCTCGACGTCTCGGCCCGAAGGATGGTGGTCCTCTGACGAAGTCGCTGGTACAGATCCGTCTCAAACTACCACACCCGCTAACCACACGCCCGCCAGGAGGTCCAGTTTCGACAGCCAGCAGAGCACGAAGAGTATGGCGGGCAAATTCGGAGCCAATGGTATCACTCTTGGGGCGGGCAAAGCCGTCAGCGGAGTCACCATCACACAAGGAGAAGGATTCGGCGAGGGGAGTGGGACTCACAAGGATAAAAACGATCGGGAAAGATTACTGGAGGCGGATCGGAAACAACGGAGGAACGTCTTGAAGAAGAGGCAACCGTCTAGTGGGTGATTTGATCTGACCAAGTAACGATGGACTTGCATAAGACTGTTACGATTATGTTGGTTGGTTGTAAATTGCAATAACAAGAATCTTGTGGGCTACTTCATGCCAACTACCTTCACATTTGCAATGTTTCCAATGGCGTGACCATCCTCATACGTACGAGCGACGAGACAACGCCCAAGACTGTCTCTCGAAAGCTTCCATCTCACCACCCCCAGCCCCACTTCAGGCGCACCTCCGCTAGCATGATGGATCACGGGACTCTATTCCGCAATACGAGATGCATAGCCAAACCTCATCTTGACTTCAATTTTACCTAAGCTCCGCATTTCCAATAAACCTTTATCTGCCCACGACCCGTTAACTCCACTAGCCATGGCACCCGCGTTCATGCAGATATCCAAGCTCCTCCTCTCGCACTTCACTCGCGGCTGCCAATACCCATCTCCTCTACGCGATATCGCCAATTAGAACAGTCATGGCGTGGATATGGGGTGGCGCTGTAGCCATGTATCGGTCGCTAGCACGCTTCTTGTCGTCTGGGCTCCTCGATGCAAAGGTAAGGGTGCTGATGACTTGTGGCTTGCAGATCATTCTAAAATGCTGGTCAAGGGTGAATACGACCCCGCGTATAGGGCCTTTGTATTCTACAGGACTATGTCGCCTAATGAGGTATGTTAATGTTGGCAGGTTGCTCTGGAGGGATACTCGCTGATCTGGATATGGGAACTTAGTCCGTGTCGAGTTTTGGGAGACCGTCGATGGAGAGTGAAGTGGAATGAAGTTGGGACTTCGTTGCAAAGGCCTTAGTCTTGTATGAACATGCATGAAGGTGTCGGTGCGATGAGTTTAGTTGGCTGAGGGGAAAGAATGGTATTTCTATTGATGTTCAAATATCTATATTCGCTTTAAAGCTGCTGAACCCGAAACTACACCGCCAATCCGTTTTCGCCTCCTGCGAGCGAGACGATCAAGAAGAGCCCTGTATGTCTTCCTGCTCAGCGAGACCGCTCTGCTGCATCTGTTGATGCATTTGTTGCTGCATTTGCTGTTGCATGAGTTGCTGCTGTGACATGTTCATCGCGGAAGGATTGAAGTTCAGATGACTCAAGGGCGCTGACTGCCACCATAGCTGTTGCATATCGACAAGAGGTACGCCTTGATCAAAGTTCGTCATGAAGGGGTTTCCGAAAGCGAAAGACGTTGGTTGTTGTTCTGGCAGAGGGTACGGAAGTAGCGGGTCCATGAAGTGATCCTGGGAAAGCGGGGGTGGGAAATTTGGCGGCATTTCCTCCCAGGAGGTTGACTGCGGTGCAGAGCGTGTAGGCTTTGCGGGTTGAGAAGTCCATCCAGTATCGTCGGCAATCAGCTCCTTGACTTGTTCCCGAAGAGCAGGCGCACAAGTGTTCAAAATCTTGTAGACGACATCATGAGCCCGAGCAGCGACTGGGTCACTTACTTTCATAGCACGAAGCCAACGTATCATCTTCTTGATGCATGTCAGAATGTCGTCTCTCTCATCCTTTAGATGTTTGCCCTCATAGGCCATCTCCAGCAGCAGCACGGCTACTGATTGCATGACTAGTGGAAAGAACGTTAGCACTTGTTAGACTTTTCTCATGTCATGATAAACTTACTGAGATGAACCACATCCCACCACGGTCCTTGCGAGTAGATAAACTGTGTATCTGGCTGCTCAGGGAAAAGCATCGTCATGTTTCGAGCTGCGTCAACGCATGTCTCTGCTGACTCGGCGTTGAAGTTCATGGATTTGGAACTCTCTGTTGCTATTCTTCGCTCGATTCGACAGAGACAGGGCCGCGTGATGAGCACTTTCGTACTCCAGTAGTAGATTCTAAGGAGAAAACGTTCGCGGTTGAGTTCGGGTCGTTGGGTGGAGTTACTCGGACGGATGTCATCGGATGGTAACGCTGTCTTGACCCAGTCCTCTAGTTCCTTGAGCAGCTCTGTAATCTTCGTCTGTACGTACTATAGATATAGTAGTCAGCAGAATGTCCTATACACAAACAAGGATTGTTTGTCGGCGACTACACCATCGCATTCACACATACCTCCCAAGATTGGACTGCGGTCCGGGGCGAATATAGGCTGAGAAGGACCTTCTGTGAAATGATAGTCAAGGTGACATATGTATGCAAATAGTGGCTTCCATCCGTATTCCGTTGGCCTGAGTCGGAGGCGACGCTACTTCCAACAGTCTGAGGTGAGCTGTAGTTTGTGCGGACGCGAGAGTGTCGTCGCGCCCCAGTTGTGTCTCGCGTTGGAGATCCAGGTTCGTATTGTGGCAATGTTACAGTGCAATCCTCGTTTCCAATGACCGGAGGCCGACCAGTGATGGAGGAAACGAGGCACTCGACTGAGTGCAAACACCACCACGTCTTCACCAACGGCTCTCTCCTAGAGTCGTTCATCGAATCGTCCTCGTTACGCAGGTGTAAACCGAGTGCCAAGGCGAGTCTGACGGAGAGCCCGCTCATGATCCAGGCTCTACTCACGTGCCCGATCACCAGGAAGTAGAACGCCAATGTTCCTGTCTGGTGTTCAAGATGTCAGGTACATTGAGGAGGGTTGAATGGAGATGGATACTTACTGCTTGAACCCTGCCCAGACTGGGGGCTGCCAGGAACGATATAGTATCCTTCAGTCCCAAGAGTTGAACAGCTCGTGTCATGTATACGAGATGGTCTCTCTCATCGCCTCGCCACTCGGCACCAATGAGATGAGAGTATTTGGCGCCAATAGCGAAAAGTAGGTTCATGGTCGCACGCCATTGTGGGGGGATTTGATACGGATTTCTGTACCTGAGAGATTGAATATAGCGTCGAAATTGATCTTCGAAGTTAGCGGGCATGAGAGGGAATGTGCCGTGTACAGTTCCCAGATAGCAATCAAAGAGCTTCTCAGCGATGTCTGGGCCAGGCATCTCGTGTGGATCTACAGCAATATCGACCTCGATATCATCGCCGTCCAGGTAGAAAGTCGCGTCCGTTATGTGTTGCATCGAGCCCGGTCTAGCATTCTGTCTTCGTTCGTGCAAAGCTTCGGATCGTTCGTCAATCGCTGCCGAACTTGCGCCTGGAGGCCCGTATCGCTGCCCTTGTGGGTCTGAGTTGCCACGTTCTGCTTGACGCTGAACACTTCGTAGCCATTGCACCTCTGAATTCTGTCCCATGTAGCCGGTCTCTCTCGACTCGTGGTTGCGCATCAAATCCTCGTCAAGGAAGTCGAGATCTTCGTTGGAGCCGACGGATGCAGTTACGAGGGCTTCTCCGTGATGGCCATCCCCTGGCTCTTTTCTCTGCGCAGATTGCTCGCGTGGCCTTTTTCCCAAAGTCCTGACGGATTGTAAGGAATCCAGGGAAACAAGATCATCCTCAACCTAGAGAAGCAAGGTCAGCAGTAGCCTTGTCACACTCTCAGGCAACGAGATTACTGATGGAATACATACATCATGTAATGTCTGCTTAATGGCCTTTTTGTCTGCTTCATCGACCCGGTCTTCTAGTTCTTTTAAGAGATTAACGAGGTTCTTATTCAACCTCATGGCCCTGTAGAGTCAGCTTGTAAGTCGAATATTGGATAGTTCATCTAAACATACTCTCCAAGACGATCCCGACGTGCTGGATCGTATACACAAACTAAGTTGTTGCGTTCACAGTTGGCGCAACGCGGATGATCACCTGAACACCTGACTTCTGGAGCGGGATTGTCAGCATGAACGATCAAATATGGAGGGATGCGACTGTTTACTTCGTCTGCGGCACGTTTTGCATGCCCTTGCACTAGATAAACGAGTTAGTTCACAATGTGTACTAATGTAGGCTAGAGTCACTGACACTCTTTCCTCTTTCTCGTATCTTTCTGCATTCTCGTTGCCCTGTTGCTGCGGCACCGGCGCCTTTTGGATCGCGATCTTCCTACCCTGTCCATCACTGGACTGCCCAAGCGGGACTCGTTGCATAGCACAGGCCGACGGTGATTGGAACTCAGTACAGGATCGCACTGCCAGTGCAGATGCAGCTCGCAGGGGAGCGACTTCAGTCACGTGTTGGGTTCCGGCCAAGGTCTCCGTGAGCCTGGTTGTTTTGGGAGCGATGAGGGGAAACGGATCTGCCAGGACGGCCTGAGGCGCGAAGGGTGGTGACCCACGGTAAAGGAAGAGGTATGGGATTGTGTGGCTTGATGTCTCGAATCAAGGCAGTAGACAGGCACGCATATGCGAATTGTAACGAATCGTTGTTTGGTGGTCGTGGTAGTGGTGGTGCTGGGAGAAACGCACCCTTCAGAGGATTGATAGGCGGTTGTTCACCCACCAATCATAGTCCTCTACATTAGTCCACTGTCCGAAACAGCGTCGTGTTGTGGCTTCAAGTTGAGTGGATATAGTCGGATGCGTTTAGCAGTGACCCATTATACAGGCCTGCGGCAAATCTTGAACAGGTTTCGCCTCGTCGGGATCGGGATCGAAGGCAGGGCGGCCACTCCCCGCGGAAGTTGCCTGCCAGACCGCATGGCATCCCCAGCTGTCAATTCTCTGCAGCACGGAAAGCAAATGAAGCAAGAAAAACTATAGCATGTGCAGGGCTAGAGAAGAATGGCGAACGCCTTTGGGTTGTCGTGCTATTTGAATATGCCTAGGTAGCCAACACGCCGTTGAGCCGTACGCGCGATGCAGGTCGCGTACGTCATTCCTAGCAAGGGAGTGGCTCCTATCTCGCTTCTATGCTGTTGAGAGTTCAGATAAACCACTTGTACACATTGAGGGATCAATGTAAAATAACGGATACTCACATACCTTTTCTTGTTGGTGTGTCTCCAGCGACGACACCTCATATCTTTTGGGTAGCTCCCAGGCGTCAATTTTCGTAACACGAGCCGATTTATCTTCTGCGTGAATGCAAAGGGACGAAAGTGTACGGTTGTGTTTCCGCGAACATGCTAATCCCGCCAGCACATAGCCGTATAGAGCAGCACGTGTTTCACCCGAGGCAACTCCGTCTTCGCGAGTTTGAGACGCCCATCTGATCCGCACACACTGCAGCATTTTTCTCGCAACTTCACTCTGAAAACGAATGTCTGAGAAAATTTATTTGCTCGCGCTGACAAGGGACATCTGCTTCAGCTCAAGGGTTCCGGGGAACTTGTGAATGTGGGTCGCGCTATCCCAAATCTGGAAGCTTCTGCTAGCTTGCTGTTTTACGTTAGCATGTGATGGGACTTCCCGATATCGCTTCACCCCGTGGAAACTTTAGGCAGCACCGTCAGTACATGCATTATTTTTCCTCTTTACTCTTGAAACTTCTCCCAGCACTCTGAATGCCTGCAAGAACCAACTCGTGTGCAACCTGCCGCAAGAAACGCATCAAATGCGATGCGACAATTCCCAAATGTCTCATGTGCATTCGCACCGGTCACGACTGCCCCGGACTACCAGATGGTCCCATCTTCGTAGACATGACGAACATTGCTAAACACGGAATGAGAAAGCGCAAGTCGAGACTAACAAGCAAGAGCGCGGAATCGTCTACGCTGAGCTGGGTGCGTTATGACCAAGTGTTGTCGTATCAGATTTCGCAAAGAGCAGTAGTGACCGAGGCATTTTATGCTCATTTTATGGCTCACTTCACGTCCGAGGGCGAAAGCAAAGACATTCGGAATCAACGTACTTGGCTGCATAGCTTGCCTGTTCTGACCACAGATGGCACAAATGAGGCACTGACAACGGCTGCACAGGCTACGGCATCTACCTACTGCGCTGTAGAAAGCGGAAATATGGCACTTATACAGCACTCATGGAAGATGTACGGAGAAGCCCTACGGGCGCACAGTCGATTCGTCTCCCGTCCACATACCAAGCAAGAAATCACGATACATATGGTGTCTACGAGCGTTCTGTTCAGTTTATTTGAAGCTATGCAATCTACCAACGCCGCAGCCTATTGTTCTCACGTTTTGGGAGCTGTTCGGATGCTTGAATTGACTACACCAAAACAATGCTCACAAGGGGCGTTGTGTCAGATCTTCTGTAAGTTTCCTCATGCGATAAAGCCTAGCTGTATTTGCTGTGGTCGTCATTGTATTGTTCGTGGAAGAGAAGATGATGTACCCTTTCAGACTGTATCCCACACCCTGTCTGAAACTCAAGAGGGCAGTCTCTTTCGTACGTAACGCGCGCTAACACTGTACTTCTTTTGCAGATCATCTCCGGACTCAATTGACATTCATCAATCTGACCGGAAATAGCAAGAGGATACCTTTCCGAATACAAGGCATTTTGTACGGGCCATTGAGATACGTTGAGTTACCTCGGTTTCAGACGCTTATGGGCTATGTATCCGACCTGGTGGACGTCTATGTCGCGCGGAAGACCGGCGCATCGCGACCAGAATTTGGCCTCGATGCTTACACCGTGCTTGAGAGCAATATTAAGGCGCTTTGGCTTGAGTATATGAACGATGCAGTGGATACGGATAAGTTGCTGTTCTGGGAGGACACTTCGACCGAAACTCGGCACTTTCGCGACGCCTTCACTGCTCTCGTCGTGGCATACTTCAGCGTTGCTCGCATCCTTCTCAGCCTCATTACGCCACGACTTCCAGATGGCTTTCCGACCCTATCCGATGATTACACATCTATACTGCTGGCCTCGCAGTACTTGCAAACTCATACAGTTGGGTGCGCATACATGCGCATGGCCACGCCTCTGCTGCTAGTTGCACTGCATTCCCCTGAACCTAACCAGCGCAATCAAGCTACCGCTTACTTCGAAGGCTGGACGCAGAGGTCCATGTCGGGCGTTAGCACACTTGCACTAGAGACGATACGTCGAAACCACGTCTACGAGCGTGACCGGACGCGCGAACAGTGGCAAAAGTCAGCGTTAATCAATACCTAGATGCAGCTATTCAGCCACAAGTACCAGTGATCACGATGCGAGAGTTGTGTTGTCGTCGGACAAAAGCACGAAGCCGCCACCCGAACTGCCGGAATAACCCCGTCAGCGCTAAACACGGCTAGCTCGTGGATACCTCCTTCGCGATCCCCTTAGTAAACCCCGATTCTCGACACGAATTCCTCTTTTCGAAGCGCATGGGCCAAGCCCCTCAGCTGTGTACATGCAACGATGTACAGCGAAGAACCCGATCTCGAGACGAACTCTTCCAGCACGAAACCCACACTTTGCTTGAACTTGCTTATCCGCGACACCGATCAATGCCAGTACATGGCATGATTTGCAACATACGAGGCAGGAGGCAGGGTCTAGAAGAGACGCATGATGCGGCTTTAACAACCAATAAATCGGGTACCGTCGCCGTGTGTAGAGACACAACATCGGAAGGAAGAGCGAGCATGTCGCTGTTCGGCTGTAATTGGTTCAAGCGTGCGGCAGTTGGCTCACCTTCGCCTCGGAACTTGGTCAGGAGGAGAACAAAATCTGTCAAGAAAAGCGAATTCGAATGGAAGTCTGCTTAATTCAAACTCCAGTGCCAAGGCTGCGCGTTGGTTGTCAGGCGAACTTCACATGCTACGATAGAGGTTTGAAGACAGCAGCTTACATCCATAATGATGTTTTGTTTCCATTGTGCATCCAGTGGGCAGGTGCCGTACGCCCCATTTTGACACGTCGATCACGTTGCTGCTACCAGAGAAGCTGCCCCAGCCCTCGTATCAATCGTTAAAATGAGTATATGAGAGCAAGTGGGTATCATCAAGGAGTCGTTCAAATCTGCTATAGCCCTCTACCAATACCCAAAAGGTTGTGAATCAAGCTTTCTTCTTGCTGCTTTGTCCAAGGTCAAGATGTAAGAAAAGCGCCTTCCAACCAGACTGGCAAACTCGCGGTACATTACACTGCACAAAACACAGATTGGAGTAGAGTTACGGACTTCAGGAAATGAAGACAGAAGAATCATAGCTGACTAGTCCTACGAACACGTTCCCAGTCCAGTCGCCATAATCGCACACATGAAAATCGTGAATTGACACAAAACAAGCGCACCCTCCTCTTGCGTAAAAGACTCATACAGTTCCATAGTACACTTCCTCCATCGACTTGCATAATGCTTGTGCTGATACCCATATCAAGCCTTCTGCATACCTTCAACAAACTCAAGCGCCGCTTCTCTATCAACAACATCGATGCTACTCGTCTTGTTCGTGTAGGTAACACCATAGCATCGATCTGCCACGTGTACCATTTCAGGCCTGAAAGTCGTGCAGATGAACTGACCACCTCCATCCGCGTTCTTTCCACCATGACCACTCAATCGCTCCAGCATCTGCGCAACAGCAGTTCGATACTGCGCGTCGAGATTGGCATCGATTTCGTCAAAGAGGTAGAAGGGCGCGGGATCGCACTTTTGGATAGCAAAGATGAGGGCGAGCGCGCAGAGCGACTTTTGGCCTCCAGAGAGCTGACCGATCTTTTGCTGCTCGTCGTGCTTGCTGTTGAAGGATACAGCGATGCTCACACCTGTGTACTCTTCGACCTTGCTCTTCTTCCCTTGGGTCTCTTGTTCTTCCATATCGTCGTCGTCGGAGATGTCCCCACGTGCGTCGCGGTCGGATTTGCGGTTGATGATGAGGCGACCGCGGCCGATGGGAACGAGTTGCTGGAAAACTTCGCCGAAAGCTGCGGCGACTTGCTTGAAGGTACGCGCGATAGCCTCATCTTTGCGCTGGTCTAGCACATCGATGAGATTCTCGATGGATTTGCGTGATGTGTCCAGTTCGGCGCGGCGTTCGGTGAGGGTACGTCGCTGACGCGTAAAGTTCTCGTAATGTTCGAATGCTTTCTTGTTGACGTGGGCGAAGCTCTTGAGGGCTTGGTTGGCCTTGGTGAGTTCTTTGGTAACCTTGTGGTAATGTCAGCTGTGTGCAGGTTTGAAGAGGCGAAAGTGAAGCTTACCTTTGTGGTGTCCCATCGAGTGTATTTCCGATTGACATCTTCAGGAAGGGTACCCAGATCACGGATATCCCGCTTGACTTCCGCTAGTCGGTCTGTGTAACGACTACGATCGGAGTCCTTCTTGGACATGGCCTGCTCTTGCCTAGCCATAGCCTTTGCCAATTGCCTATTGCTAGCTTCCTTTTCGTTTCTTGAGTTCTCCAGCTCGCTCAACTGGGCCCGGATGTCTTCAATCTGAGCGTCGATTTCTTGGATCTGTTGGTCGAGGCCCGCGATGGTTTGATTGACAGCATCTAGAGCTCGTTCACATTCTCGTAAACGCGTCGACTGGCCCGTAGACCCGCCTGCGCCGCCCTGTTGTGATAGGATGTTATCAAGCTCTGGCTGGAGATTTTCCGTGAGATCGAGCTCAGCCTCGTCCTTTTGGGATTCTAGCATGGCGCGCTCTTCCTTGGCTCGTGCGAATTGCCGCTTCAAGTCTTGTACAGTGCTTCGAAGTGTGATCAACATTTGCTCCTCATCGTTAGACAGCGCTTTCTCAAACTTGGAAGCAATCTCAACCTCCCAGTCACTCTGTTGTGCGCCGAGCTGATTGATTGTTGACTGAAGTGCTGAAGCGGTCATCCTCTTTCTAGCAAGGCTGTCCTGTATGTCTCGAAGGGTTCTTTGCTTCATTCGTACTTCTTCCCGCATAGGCGCATAGCTGTTTTCGCCCTTGTCCTTCTCATATTCCCGCCGTCGAACCTCGCTGAGTGCCGCAGTGAGCTGTTGACGCTTTTGCTCAAGTTCGGTGGCAATATCTCGCTTCCGCTGCTGCAGCTCATCGTATTGTGTGCGGATCTCGGCCAATGTTTGGTAAGCCCGAATCTTTGACTTGGACGGGTCGTGGTAACCTCCTCGGTATTGACCCTTGCGCGAAGCGTTATCTCCGTCAAGAGTGTACGCACGAACGTTGTATTGCTTTGCGTTCTTCTTGCACGCAGTCAAGTCAGGGCAGACAACGATCTTACCGAACACATGTCTGAATGCATCCTCGAATCTTTCATCGTACCTCAACTTTGGCAAAAGTGGCTGCATGTCCCCTGTCGCAGGAAGGTTCATGTCATGAGCCCGGATGCGATTAAGGGGAATAAAAGTAATACGTCCGCCCTTGTCTTTGATGAGCCGATCAATCAGCTTACTGGAGACTTCATCGTTGTCCACGACAACGTTAAAGAGCGCACCCTCAGCTGCTGCTTCGGTCACGGCTCTGTAGTCGTTGTTGACATCGAGTAGGTCTGCAATGGTACCATGCACCCCCTCTAGCCCCCCCTCTTTTTGGTATCTACGGAGAGACTCCAGACCACGACTAGTGCCATGATCAAGCAGTCGAGAGAACGTGCTTTCTGCTTTTCGAAGCTCGGCTTGCGAGTTTGTAAGTTGAGTATTGACCCTGTTTTCTTCTCGGTAGAGGTTCGTCTGCTCGTCGTGTACCGCTTTGTAGGCATCCTTTGCTTGCTCGACTTTGGCTGAAAGGTTGACACTAGCGTCTCCTTCGCTCTCAATGGTTGATCGTAGTTCAGCGATCTCGGTTTCAAGACGCTCAACGTCGCTCTCCAGTTGAGTAATCTCTTCATTAGTCTGCATTAGAACAGCCTTGCGGCGGCTAAGGTCAGCATTGCACTCTTCGATTTGAGCGCGCAATGCATCGTCTCGTTGTCGTTTGGTTGTAAAGAAAGCTGTCCGACCCTGCTTCTCCTCGAGACGCTTCTGTTGGCCTTCAGCTTCTAGCAACTGTGACCTGACGGCTTCTTCCTCTTCTTTCTTTGCGTTGTATTGGGGTATCAGCTTCTTGAGTTCGGTCTCTCGTGCGCGTATCTGTTGTTGGAGTGACTTCGTTTGTGTATCCCGCGACTTCTTCGTTCGTTGGGCGGCCGACTGGTTATCCTGCAATGATTTGAGCTCGAGCTCGATCTTGGCCTTCTCCAGTGTCGCTGACTTGCGTTCTTGTTCAGACTGCACACGATCTTCCCGCAGAACGTCCAAGTCGCCTCTTCGCCTGTTGATATCCATGTCGATTTGCGCGATGTCGGCCTCGGTCTGTACAAATGCTGCCTCGTCGGCCTCCTTCATCTCACGACCCTGGTTCTCCATATGGTCGATCTTCTCAATCAAGGCTTCTAGGTCAGCCTCCTCCCGGGACTTCAAAATGTACATCAACGACCGGCGCTCCTTGTCGTTCCGGCTCCACGCTTCCAATTCCTCCTTCTCGCCCTCGAGTTCGTTTAGACGCCCGTTGATGGAGTCGATTACACCATCGACAGCTCCGCATTTGTTTTCGGTCTCGGACAGAAGCTTGAGACTGTTGGCGCGTCGCTCTTCGTAGACGTTGGAGCCGGAGATCTCTTTCAGCAGCTTCAAGCGCTCGGAGTCTTTCATGTTGGTGAGCGCCGTGACACGACCTTGCGGGACGATGTAGTAGGGGTTCGATCGCGAGAAGCCAGCGGATTCGAGGATCTGCATGACTTCGGATTTGGTAGCGTTCTTGCGGTTGACTGAATACTCGTCCTTCTTTGCGCCGATGGTGCGGCGGAGAAAGAACTCGGGTTTGCCAGTCTGGAAGCGGTCTTCGGTGTTGTCGAAGCATACCTCGACATATGCTGACATGACTGCTGAGCCGGATCCTTCGTGTAGCAGCGCCTGACGCTCTTCACGACCCAAGTTGTGGTAATCGTCGCCTAGCACAAAGCGCACGGCGGCGAAGAAGTTACTCTTTCCCGATCCATTACGGCCAACGACAACATTGCAATTGGGCGAGAAGGGCTCGATTTGCATCTGCTCCTTGTAGCTCTTGAAACCCTGAATCGTGATCTGCTTGATGTACCCCATGGCGGCGGTTGAGCGCAATCGCGATGCGCGAGTGGTCGGACTGAGTGATGTGTGCGGTCGCGCGTTGGACGTGTATGCGATTGTGATGGCGCTTTTCAGGACATAGCGGGGTCGTGGTTGTGGTCGTGAGCGAGCGTGTTTTCCTACTGTTGCGCCGACGACGCGATGCGCGTCGCGCTTTCCCGCCAAGACACGCTAACCCAATTGCATCAACGAGGAGCCACGTGACACAATGGTGGAAACCTCCTGAGGTCGTCCAATGATGTGTATTAGCTTCCCTATCGTGAAACCGCTCCGCTGAACGTGGATGTCAAAGGAGGACAGGGTAACATGAATCAAAGCATCCTCCCGGCGCTGATAGCACAGCGAGGAACGTGTTGGACACTCCCGAGGTTCATTCGAGCAGCTTCATTGCCTTTCTTCTATTGGCACCACAGTGTTTCAGGTATCGCCTCTCGCTGAGCATCCAGTTATTGCCTTCATTTCCCAAAAGACATGCACCTTTCGATCAAACTGCACATAGGCAACGACGCGGGTAAATACGGTGGTTGCATCTTGAACATGGAATCCTTGGCTCAAATATCTCCTTCAAAAGAGTTGCTGTCGCTAGTAATAGTGCGAACTCAACAGTAGTATGCATGACATATGAAGGTCGAAGTTCTCGAGACCGCCACGTAATGATGAACACTAACGAAAGCCGTTCTCAGGGTGCAACATGTTCTCAATATGCCATTAGGCGCGTCAAGCACGTCAGACCAAGCGTCCACGTCGTACGAAGGCCTCGTGGGGTGTCACAAAGTGACAGAGGCATTAGAGGTCTCCCGGCAATTAGCGCAGCATTACAGCTTGTGACGGTGATGGCCACCTTGGCTTTTCGTTGGGCATTGACTGAGTAACGATTTGAGTAATCGTTTAATTCGACTTTAGGTTTGATACAGAAGCCTCGATTTTCAAATTTACAGCGATGCTGGGTTGTGTCACGTAAAGCTACCCACCGCAACGAATGGGATTACGCATTCTAGCTATCATCGTGGAGGGCCTGGGTTGATCAAGAGGTCTCTCCTATAGGTTGCGGTACTGTTCAGCGAAGAGATCTAGGTAGAACGTGAGCTCACTGTGAGCAAGCGGCGTGGAGATGCATGCCAACGAGTGAGAATGAGAGGATAGTGAAGGAAGCGGGATTTGATTGTGATTGGCACATGGAGCTAAGGCGCGATGATGCAAGGTTTGCAAGGTTGGGGCGGGGTCTGATCGGATTTCAAAGCAAAAAGATGGGAATTCACAATTTTCCCATGTTGGGCAGCCAACTTTTCGATGCGCCACTCTGCAACCCTGTCTGTAGGGCCGGGCGGCGAAACTCGTCTTGGCCAACAGGCTTGCACTTTGTGATCGACAGAATACATGGGTTGTGGAGCATCGTGGCCTGCCGTTATCGTGCGCTACGGTCTGGGCTGGTTCTAGCTGTCTACCGCCAGGTGTGCCTTGGTGCATACTAGCGCCTTTGCGGGAGCATTTGCGTTGGAGGCGGCAATGGTGACGGCTGCATTTTGGCACAGATGAACAACGGCAGATGTACAAGCAGTACTCGGAGTCAGCTATCGTCGAGTGTAGATGTGATGGAGCAGGATGCAGAGCCGTCGATGATTGGGTGGGATCATGTTTCCAGGTGATTGCCATGAACGGTCCCAGGTGGAGCTATAGCGTGACGGTTGGCCCAGCTCTCAGCCCGGACGTGTTCCGCGGAGCGAGCCGTTACAACGTCATAGGCCTCGCTCCACTCTCGCATGGCGGAGACCGCTCGGAGTAGCGCAAACGAGGTTCGCAGCCAATCCAAGGCGGCGAAAGCTGTCTACCATTGTGTCGAGCTGGGTGCCTGGTCAGTAGTTTGGGCTGAGAAAACTGGGATGGCTAGGCAAGTGGACTGTCCCGTTTTGGTCATGGCGGAACTGCAAAAGCGCATGTTGTAAAGACGCAAATTCGGACAGGCTCCAGTAGTGGCAGCAGCTGGCAGGGCGCGGCAGGCCATCGCGATCGAGCTCGACAGACGCTAGAGGCCGAGATTCTCGAGCTTGGTGCGGGCTGGGTAGCGATTGCCTCTTCATCGTCGATCGGGAAGGCGCACTACGTAACGCACCGCAGAACCCACCAATCGCACGGTCCCCATGCCTGCCCCTGCTCGTTTGAATCGCTTTCCTCAGTTCCGCATGCTGCCAAAGCCCCCATTGTTTGAAATCCCATGCCAGGCGATCTTTGCTGGCGCGGCTCTCTTCCTTCTTCCCTCACAACTGCCCTGGCCCGCTGCTTCTTGCCTTGATCACATAAGCTCTGCCGGACCTTTGCTTCGCCCTGCATCCCCCAGCTCCCTCCTGCCCATATAAGGAACCGCCCGCCTCAGGCCTGCGCACCATACCTTCCGTGCCCCCCACCACACCAACAACAAACAACCTTGTCCACCATGACAGCAATCCAACAGCAACCACAGTTTGAGTGGGCTGGCGACGCTTTCACAGCCATGAACAGCCTCAATGGCCCCTCCCAGCAGGACAAGTGGGCAAACGCCTTCAGCAATCCCACCTCAATGCCTCCCCAGCAACCCTTCTCCATTCCACCCTCGCTGCTTACACATGCCACCATGGAGCGCTACGGCCAAGTCACCCCGCCTGAAGAGCCCTCACCAGCACAAGCCCCTCGGGACGCTCGGAACGAGCGCGAGACGTCTATTCCTGTCGAGCAACTCCGCAACGAGACTGTCTTTTGGCCCAAGCAGGAAGCCTCTCCTCAGATGCCGCCTGCAAAGCGACGACGCACCAGCCGCCAGGACTCGGCCAATCAAGACGCGGTTGCCGGCTCTCTGCCTAGCGTCCCCGTTGTGCAACAACAGGATAACGCCGACGGCAACCCTCAGCCGCCGAAGCGCAAGCGGGGCAGGCCCAAGTCGCAGCCACAGATGGTCGAGGCCTACACTGCAGACGGCTACCCTTTCCAAGTATCGTCCGCTCGCCAAACGCACCTCGAGAAGAACCGTGTAGCTGCCCACAAGTGCAGGCAGCGCAAGAAGGAGTACATCGGCAGCCTCGAGGGACGCGCTCGCGAATTCTCCGCAAAGAACAAGATGCTCAAGGAGAATGTTGCGCTTTTACGCGAAGAAGTCCTCGACCTGAAGAACGAAGTTCTACGCCACGCTGGCTGCGGCTTCTGGGCTGTCGACGAGTATCTAGCGCGGTGCGCCGGCGGCCTTCTCGGCATGGACGCCCCTGCACCCGGTATGCCTGGCCACCACGCAACACCACGACATAGCCACAGCAACCAGACCCCCCATATGCAGAACTCCAATATGCAGAGCCCCGGATTCTCCAACCAACACGCACGACAGCAGAGCATGGTTTCCATGAGCTCCGCCGATGTCGACGATTTCCATGGGCTCGAGCTCCTCAAGGACTTCACCGACGAAGACATGGACGACATGGAGGCTTAGGAAGCCAACTTGCACATTCTCGCCACCAAGGCTTTCCAGTATTGATGCATTTGACATCGCTCTGCCTTGACCTTTGATATGCAATGTGGGCTGCTGGCTTGTCACTGTTCCTCACTTCTTCCAACGATTTCACGATACCCCTGGGCTTTGCCTTTCTCTGAGCAACCAAAAGCTTCTTTTCTTTTTCTACATTGCTACAATGACCAGCTTGCCTGATATTGCCTGCTGCAGTGGCCACGATTTCGACGACATGGCGTTTGAGCGGTTGATGGGATTGGTGTCCCATCGCGTACGAGTGTACTGCCTAGATTCTACAAAGTATAAAAACTGAAAGGCGATTACTGCATATCTTCTTCAGGTAGTCATTTCGATATGAATGAGTACATTCAGCAACACAATGACCTCTCCCCAGTGATCCTCCGTACTCTCATTCCGTTCAGCTCAATCGATCCAGGTTTCGATAACGCGGACCCTGCTACTCCACCGACGTCGTTGGGATCACGTCTCGCTTACCGACTTCGTCTAGCAATCCCCACATCCTGTCACACGTCAAGTCAGCCCCAGACGGGTATCACACAGCATGCGATACTCTCATTGGCTCACGGAAAGAATGCCCGGATTGAAGCTATCTTGGTCCCGAGGTATAGGACAACTGTTTAACGCCCGCGGAATTCAACGGTTCGCATCCCAACATAGCTTTCCTGCCGGCCATGACAATTGATACGAGTAGCCTGCCACCTGACGATTCGGCCCTTCTCAACGGCGCGGTCTTCCGCGCCGTAGGACTGTCCAGAAACAGACATACAAGCAGCTAGCCTAGCAACGATGCGCTTCCAGTTACCCATTGCAGGTACGCGGTGAATCAACTCGCTACTCTGGTCCCATCAGTGACGTCCGAAGCCGAGCACGGCAGATCTCCAGCTCGCGTAAAGTTTTGATGGTGAATGATGTGCTGAACTATGAGCGGTATGTCATACTTGCCAGGGAATAAGACCCACTGCTGCAGATGTCGTTCGGAGCAGAGTACCTGAGTGGGATACGACAGGTGTGTGCAGAGATAGCGAAGTCTGTATGCCTTCGTATGCGTATCCGCAATAGCATTCCCGGAAATTGCCTACGTAATTTTACATGGCAGGAATGATTATGCATATTATGAGCAACATGACGAAGCTCCAACATTCTTCCTTCGCGAGCTTCACAAATTTTCTGTACCTTCATTAGCTACGGACGAGTTTACCTATCGCGTAGCATACGACACCCTGTTCATGCGAGGTGAAGATCCGGGTTCCTCCATCCTCTCTCCCCTGGTTAGCGTACTCAGAATTCCGCATCTTTCACCCTTGACACCGTCGTCTCCAGCTGACGACGGGGTCCCGTTATTGCGTCATATCAGCCGATTCTACCGCGCCTAAGTTGCATTGCTGCTTCCCGCTCACGTGGATCCGAGTCTTGGCCAATAAAGGGAGTAATAGACTGACGGAAGATTTTGCCGCGAAGACGCTTCGCTTGATTAGTATACGTGAGGGATTGTGAAGTAATGGGACGGGACAGGATACTGCAGATAAGCGAATCGAAGTAGATTCCTCCTTCGATCATTTCTTGGGAGGCAGGGAGTATGAGCCTGTGTCGTAAGCCTCATTGCGAAGCCATTACTTGACGTCTCTTGACGTCTCCGCGACCCCGCACGACGACAACGAAATTCCCTCCTCGACAGTGACGACCTTGCATTGACTACCCCTTGTCAGACTTCAGTAAGCATGTCTGTCACTTTACATGTGTACGCGAAGTCCGTCGATCGTCTACAAAAGGCAACCCATCTCCCATTGGCCAGGGAGCACTTTTCCGGCACGACCTCGGACAGGCCGTCCAGGGCCTCCACTATCCCACGAGGCATGCAGCTTGCAGGCAAGAAATCTCAATTCGGTTCTTCTTACGTATATTCGCCTCCGCAACAGGAATCTCGCATGGAAGTATCTCGGTAGATAGCAGATGAAGATGAGCATCCGTAACCCGCAGGTGGATACATCGAGTGAGTGGAGATACATAACGTCATAAGGCTGAAGGGACCCCACACAACACCAGATTCTTCTCTGCCTCCAAGCAAGGAAGGGGAGGCGACTTTCACCGTTGAATGTCAATCTCACAGTTCTCTGGGGAAAGCGCCAACGGGCTGCGCGGTGGCGAAACGGTCGGTACGTGGTTACTTGTTCTGGAAGGGAACGTTGAAACGATTCGAAGCGGGCTCTTGGGCCGTGGGCAATAGGGTCAAGACACTACGCGGTGCGGGTGCTGTACCCGTACCATCTAATTTCTCTGAACAAGTTCTGCTCTGATTGTAACCGGTAGATCTGCTGTACATCGTGTGCTGTCACGTCAACCCGCATGGACAAAGTAAATTGCATTTCTTGCGCAAGCATTGTGATCCTGACTGTCTTGGAAGGTACCACTCTGTCTATACTGGCACTTCTTGACTTCTCTATACATTTGAATCTGTGAATCATCGCCAACGCATGCATCAGACACAAAAGGGGTTCTTGCCACTCTCACATCTGGTCCACATGCTGGCTATACAGAAGTCTAGGCTCATGCTTCGAAATATGTAGGCTGACTCCATCTGACTTCTCTCTGTCTTTGCGCACATCCACACCCACACACACATAAATTTTGCACCGCATATACAGTAGCGTTTGGAGCATCTAGACCACGGCCGCCAGCAGTCCGGTATCGAGTAGCTCCTACCAGATAAAAGCAATGATGCGTAAAGCAAAACGTCCAGATGGAGCAACTTATTGGCAAAGTGTTGAAGGCAGTGGAACCTTTGGCCGGTGCGATACAGACGTGTCTCTGAAAATATCGGTCGTGGCTAGCGTATCCAGGGGATGTTGCGGTACCTGTTTGACTCGTGTGGTGAGATTGAGTGTAGTAGAAGGTAACGCTGGCGTCGACAGGGAAGGGCAAATGTGAGCGAGACGTCGTCCGTACGATATCGTTACTTTCTGGTCATCTATAAAATCTACTGGGTCAGAGGCGTCTTGAAAACTAGCGCGACGTGGTCGTCACCGGCCGTGACGACTGTCTCGCCATCTCCTTGTACAAAGGCCATGATACCTCCTCCTTCACCACCTCCCCGGTGTCCCTTCCACTCGCCTACAAGGCCCTTGCCAGCTGCAGCCGTTCCACCTCGTGCATCCCATCGCTTCAAAACACCGTCGTATCCCACACTGGTCAACAGCCAACCTCCGGGGCCTTCCTTGGCAACGAAGTCCAGCTTGACAACAGCTTGTGGTGACTCGTCGTCGGCGTGTGCGTCTTCTATCCGCCTTCGGACGGCGAAGCGGTGTGCGGTATCGAAGAGGGTGATGGAGCCGTCGACGTTGCCGGCAGCCATGAGGGTGAGTGGTGCGGAGGAGAAGCTCATGCACTCGACGTTGTCGCTTCCAGCTTGGAGACTTGCCAAGATCTGGCCAGCTTGGCCAGCTGACGAAGCACCGCCTTTGGCGCCAGCCTGCTTGCCTCCTCCAGCTTTGTTCTTTGCGCCTCCACCGCTCGATGATGTAGATGCTTGCGCGGGCGCAGCGAGAGAAAGACGGGGGAGTCCGACGATGCGAATTTGGCCTTCGGGACCACCGACTGCGACGAAAGCGCCCGATGGCGGGATGCCGACTGAGTATAGTCCGCCCTCAACGCGGAAGCGCTCGTCCAGACCTGTCAGGCCTACCACGGCCTGCGAATCGGTAGTCGCGGTGAGACCTTGGGATGCGGCATCGCCAAATACATCCCACACGTATAGACTCGAGTCTTCGGAGATGGTAGCGAGGAGGGAGCCGTCGGGCGACCATGTGCCGGCAGTGCAGGTCTCGGTGTGGAGGTAGTATGCTTGTAGGACCTGTAGCTCGTTGTTCTTCTCTGTGCTGATCTGGTACACCCATACTGAACCATCGTTGGCGCCGAGCGCGACGACGTTGGGGTGGTCGGGCGACGGGTTGGGGATGACCCAATTGATCTCCTCGACTTCTTGTGCCTCTGCCAGGAACTTCCACTTCTTGCCGTCGGGGACGCCCTGCCATACGCGCAGTTTTCCGTCCAAGCCAGCTGTCGCGACGAATTGTCCCTTTGGCTGGGTGAATGTGATGGCGTTGACCGAGTCCTTGTGTCCGTCTAGTGTGAAGATGCTCTTCAGGCCCTCGCGCTCGGTGGGCTGTCCGTCGCTGCTCGGTTGCGCCGCTGCCGCCGAAGACGCGTCGATGATGTAGCCGACATCGTCGCCGCCTCCTGTCGCGATGATCTCGTGGTGTACGGGGTGTTGCGCTATGCAGAAGATGCTGTCCTTGTGCTCGTCGAAATGCGCGACCGAGTCGTTTTGGAGGTTGATCTCCATCTCCATCTCTTGGCGACCCTCGTCACCCTCGTCGTCTGAGTCCATGGGCACGTCGCCATCGTCCTCCACAATCTCTTCCGCCTCCTCGGCGTCTAGGGTGTTGTCCACATCATGTACGTCGATGTCGTCCTCGTCGTGCTGGGGCTGGTTGGGCGTCGGGTTCGTGATGGCCATGTTGTTGGCTTTTTGATTCGATTATTGAGATATGTGAGAGATCTGGGTACAGAAAAGCGCGCACTGCTGTTTGCGCAAAGTTATATGACGGGGCGCAGTATGTTGCTTAGAAATGTAAAATTGCACCTTCTTCGAGCAACTTTTCTGATCCAAGACCCTGTCGGAGGGGCACAAACGCCGACCCCACCACGCCCTCACACGTCATTTGTCATCCATGTCTTTCGTGGTACGGGCTGCAGTGGAAACCATAATCGCCTTCAGAAAGATTGATACGGGCGATAATAGTTCCCTAATGCTGATTCAGCCCAACAAGATGTGTAAAAAGAGCTGTACAAACTTACGGCCACTGCTATGATATTGCTGTCCTCTTGAGCTGACTTCTTGTAATTTGTGACATCCCCATCGTCGGTGCTGCGTATAACCTGCAGCTGGATCTGCCATACTTCCCGACTAGCGAAGCACCAAAGCGCGATCCCACTAAGACCGTAGTGTTTGATGAAGAAACGTATACGAGAGGCCTTGTATTTCGCGCTACGTGCAAGAGGACGGACAGCGCCTCGATTCGGAGTGCAGCTAATCAAAAAGAAAGTGTGTCGAGTCTGTCGCTGCTGATCACCGGGTTCGCTGTTGCCTGCGTGTACATAGTGTCGCTAAAGGATTTCTGAATGTAGTGACCAATAACATCACTGATCTACAGCCTTGCCCTAGCCTCGTCCTTGACAACAAAACCAAACTTCCCACTCTTCTCCTTGTCCCTCAGCACTCTCCTCAGAATCTTGCCTGAAGGACTCTTCGGAATCTCATTGATGAACTCCACTTCCTTGACCCACTTGTATCTGACCTTCTTCTCCTTGACATACTCGATGATGTCTTTCCCGATCGCTGTGCTCTCTTCCGTTCCCGGCTTCAGTACGACGTACGCCTTCGGAAGCTCACCAGAGTAATCGTCCTTCACGCTCATCACTGCGACGTCTTCGACCTTCGGGTGGCCCAGAAGCAGGTCTTCGAGTTCAGCCGGCGCGACACCGATACCCTTCACTTTGATGAGCTCCTTGATACGATCCGAGATGTGGATCATTCCCTCTTCGTCGATAGCACCGCGGTCGCCGGTATGGAGGAAGCCATCGGCATCAAAAGTGTCGCGAGTCGCTTTCTCATTATTGAGATAGCCCATGACAACCTGCGGTCCGCGAGCGAGGACCTCACCGTCTTCCCCAACATCCCCTTCCGTGCCATCGTCTTTGATGATCTTGACTTCGGTAGAAGCTACGATCGCACCACCCGAGTGCGCATATTTGTAGGAGAACTTCGAAGGTGGATGTGCAGTAATGCACGAACATGACTCTGTCATCCCGTAGCCTTGTTTGAATCCGGTATTGGGAAACTTCTTCTGAAGCTGCTGAATGATCTCTTCTGAGAGCGGAGCTGCGCCGGAAGAAAAGCGTGTGACATGGCTGAGGTCGTACTTGTCAACCAACGGGTCGCGCACGAGTCGGATGAGAATCGGTGGTACCAGTAGCAGCTCACTAAGCTTGTATTCAACGATGACATCCAACATCTTCTCCATCGTGAACTGCGGAAGCATGACGACCTCGGCGTTGAGTAAGACAGGCAGATGCATCTGATGGACCAGACCTAAAGATGTGTATACGAAGTCAGTGTTTGTCTCACATGCAATTCGTACATAGTTAATTACTGACCGGTAATATGAAACAGCGGCAGTACGGCCATGATCTTTTTCTGGGTTTCAGGCGTGATCTGCTGTACCTGAAGACATTGCGCTATGACATTCTGGTGACTGATCATCACAGCCTTTGGCAATCCAGTCGTTCCAGAGGAGAAAGACAGGAAACCGCAAACGTCCTTGTTCTTCTTGCCAGGAGGCAGCTTGAATACGGAGGTCTGCCCGGAGTCGCCATACGACTCTCCCATACGAATTAGATCCTGAACGGTGGTGTATCCAGGTAACTCGCCCTCCAATAAGAACACGTTGGACTGCGGTAGTCCTGCAGCCTTTGCGCTCGCAGCTGCGATCTCCATACTGCCGGGCGTAGTCATCAAGAACTTTGCGTCCGCGGTCTTCAGCGCGAATGTCATCTCTTCAACGTTGTATGCTGGACTAGCACCGCTGATCTTCGCTCCTACGCGAAGCCCAGCAAACATGGCCACCGGGTACCAGACAGTATTCTGGCTGAACAGCGCCACTGTCGCGCCTTCTTTGAGGCCATAATTCTTCACCAGCGCGGTGGAAATGTATGTGGAGTACTTCTTCACATCGGCCCAGTTTACACGCTCCTTCGTAATCGCGTTTTGGAACCCAGCTAGTTCGTTCGGTGGGTATTTGTTAATGGGCGAGTAGGCGGAGTCGAAGAGCCAGTCCCAGTCCGTCAATTCGGTTGGTACTATAGCGGTCAGCATCAACATTAATGCATTGGCATGGTAAATTCGACTTTTGACAACTTACGATCGATAGGCGGTTGCCTGGACTTGAAGATTACCATATTGATGCAATTGGCTCAGCAATGGATCGGAAACAACACGCGACTTATAACCGGGTATACTAATGCGAGGAAAGCAGCACTGCAGAGTCGTGGGACACGATCAGGTACAGAAAGTGACGGGTTTAGAAGCGAGTGACCATGGATGGACTGCCTCCATGCCTTCTAATAGGCGACTGCCACCATTCTTCCTCGGCGCGCTCATCTCCATCGGATTCGCAGCGCTCGAGTCGCTCGTGGAGCGGGGATAAGGTGCAAGGCGGGGAAGGAGCAGCTCCCGAGCTATCTGAAAGCGGTTATGATCGGCAGTCCTTCTGACGTTATTTCGGGTAACATCCGAGCCAGGGTGTGTAAGAGCCGCTTCATTGCCACACACTAGTTCATCTTGTTACAAGGTTTGAGTGGAACTTCAAAATCATTGGTACACAGAACCTAGATATAACAAGGCCCATGCCCAGATAGCTACCGCGACTTTCAAACCTCTCATTACGACTAGCCGAACTAATCCGTCATCTCCACAACCAACAATGTCCGACGCAGGAGATTCGCAACAAGACCCTATCTTGAAAGTAGAAAGTAACAAAGACCTCAGAATCACTCTCATCGGCACCGGAACTATTGGCCTATCTTTCGCCGCCTTCCACCTATCACACCTCCTCGGCCCTTCTCAACTCACCATCTACGACACCCGACCAGATGTCGACCAATACGTCGAAGAAAAGCTACCAAAATTCTTCGCAGAAGAACCCGCAGCAGCTGCTATCTCCAACATTCGCATCGCCAAATCCCTCGATGCAGCTGTAGAAGACGCGCACATCATCCAAGAGTCTGGTCCGGAGAACCTCGCCTTTAAGAAACAACTATGGGCGAACGTGGAGAAGCATGCACCAGAACACTCGCTGTTTTGGAGTAGCACGTCTGGTATCCCAGCCTCGCAGCAGGCGCAAGATATGCAGGACAAGTCGAGGTTATTGGTCGTGCATCCGTATAACCCGCCGCATATCATGCCGTTGCTGGAACTAGTGCCGTCGCCGGATACCTCGGAGGAAGTCATCAAACGGACACAGGAGTTTTGGACGGGTCGTGGGAGAGTACCGATACATATTAAGAAAGAGACGACTGGCTTCGTGGCGAACAGGCTGGCATTTGCGCTGTTGCGCGAAGCTATCCATCTTGTAGCTGAGGGGGTTGTCTCCGTGGAGGAATTGGATAGCATTGTAGAGAGCAGTATGGGGCCGCGGTGGGCAGTGGCCGGACCTTTCAAGAGCTATCATGCTGGTGGTGGACCGGCGGGGTTAGAAGGCTTCTTTAAGAATATCGGGGGTACGGTGCAAGATTGTTGGCAGGATGCGGGGAAGCCAAATGTTGGAGATGGATGGGAAAAGAACATTTTCAAGCAATCGCAGGATACGTATGGTACTGTGGATGTTGGTGAGCGCGATAGGTTGACGCGAAGAGTATTAGAAGTGTTGAAGGAAGAGAGAAGCAAAGGCGCACAAGCCTCAGAGAATTGAATGCGTCCAAGACTAAGCAACCAATGTATTGTTTGAAAGAGAGCTGAGAGTCGACGACGTACTAGTACATCTAAACGATAAGGTACAAGCTGGTGATAACACTAGGTCCAATGAAGAGACCAAACCAAAACACAATGTTCCCCAACGTATCTCTCCCCTTCATGAACTTCGTCTTGCTGAACGCTGCCAGCGGCAGCTGCGTCAACTGGAAAGTGAACAGATACCCCCTGACCTTCTTGAACAAACAGAACATGAGAACCTCATGCACAATAGCGCTAAGCAAGAAAGTGAAGAACGTTGCCTGCATCTTAGATAGATGGAAAAATGATATCGACGAGTGGTAGACATGCCGAAGCAGGAAGTTGTGGACCGGTCGGTTCCAGTCGCGAGCGTATTGATCGAAGGATACAGAGTTCCACCACGCGCCGTAGAAACCGCGGTCGGCAAAACGCGTGACTTCTGCCAATACGTTGAGGAGACATTCCCATATGACGTACCAGCTGAGAAGCTGTTCGAGGAGAAGGGGGAAGAGCATATCGGATACTACAAAGGGAGATCGTTAGCGGTATATTCGACAGTCTAATAGTGATGTAGCACTTACCAACCCATGGAAACTCTTTCCATCGCTCATCGAGCGACATGCCAGCCTCTTTGTGTCGCATAGTCTCTACGACTACTGGGTAGATGTATGCTTGCGAGATGATGATCATAATCCAGATGACTCCCAGGGTGGCCGCTGACTTTTCCGCTACATACCACCAGTTGATGCGTTCCTGCCTGGGGTACTCTAGATCGTAGACGAGTGTGGGAAGGCACGCCCACTCTACAAAGTTGTAGAACGTTAAGTTGTTCGGGTAGACGTTATCAGTGGTAGTGCACTTTCCACGAAGCTCTTCATCAAGAATCGTAATCTCGGTGTTGAGCACGCGTCGAAAGGCTTCAATCTGTTCCGAATCCAGCGGGTTCCCGGTTTCAATAGCTTTGCCGATAGATGCAATCTCAGACTCTTCCTTTGATAGATTGGTAGAGTACTTTGGCCCAATGCTTCCCCGACGCGTCAACTGGCCTTGGTCAGATTTCTCAAGACCGGAAGCAGTTAGCGCCTCAGTCGGAGGATCTGTTTGGGTCGGGCCCTCATGCGCTTTGATATCATCGAGTTGGCATAGTTTCTCACGGAGCAGATTGCGTCGTCGATATACTCGCGATACTATTGATAGTCAGCTCAGGTCTCTTGTTTCAGTGCGGATCACATACAATAGCCGTTGTAGAAGGAGTAAGCGTGCTGCTTCATCAGCAACACGAAGACGTGGAGAACGATGAACACTGTATGAGTCCAAGGCCAGTCTCGCCAGAAAGTAACCCAGATGATGGTGCAAGTGAAGAAAGTCTGCCACAAGGACTGTATGAGCCAGCCTGAGCCGTTCCAGGTCAGATAGTCGTTGACAATGGCCTTGTGCAGGAAGAAGCCAAAGCTGGTGGCTACACACATTGCGACATCGGTCGTCAACATGACGAACAAGTCTTTGTCGATCATCAAGTGCAGAATCTCTGCATCCCCAAATACGGAGCCTTTCGTCCTGTAGTTGCCTGCTGCTATTCGCGCGAGTAGCAAAGCCATCGCAATCCAGAAGAGTGTGAAGAATCCATGGAACGGGGAGTGCGCAGCGGACGCGTTTTGGCGATCGAACGTGGTGAACTGTTGTGTGAAGACAAGATCGCGGGGTTTCCCCTTCGCCTTTCCATTGAGTTTCTCAGCCTCTCGCCGCAGACCCGACTGAAGAACCTCTTGGAAGACAGGATCTTTAGCAGTAAAGGTGTATTCGCCCTTCTTTCCCGATTGCTCTAAAACGACCTGGATGCTCTTCCTACGGCCTCCGGGTTTCTCGACCACCTGCGTTTCTGAACCGCTGTCATCGGACGGTATCGCTGTCGTGCTTCTACTTCGCGAGTCTGCTGCCTGCTCATCGTTTTGTGGACTCAATGTCGTTGCGCCGTCCACATCCAATGTTTCCGATGCTGCGTTGGCTGTCCACGTGTCGTGACTACCGAGCGCGGGTCGCGTCGACAGTCCCTGCAATACGTGTGCCATTGCTGACTTCTTGGGCACCAGCGGTGTAGATTAGAATTTTTGACTCTGCAGCTTCCTGTCTGTGTCGTCTTCAATAATTTGCGGTTTGGAGATGGATACGCGGCAGTCTGAGGATATATACCGGATGTCCGTGGCTGGTAGAGAGACTTGTGGCGTGGGTCCCTTGTAACGGAATCATCGGAACAGGTGGATGTTGCAAGCTCACGGCGAGATGTAAGACGACGGCCGAGCTATGATAAGATAAATCAGAGCAGCTGACCGCCTATCCTCCGAAAGAACAGACGCGCGTGAATGAGACGCGCAGGGAAATGGCTTTTGGTCGAGGCGACGAACATGATGTAATGCCGCGCCCTGCATCGCGGAAACTGATCCGTGGCTGCACTAGCCACGTCACGTGAAGCTCCAGCCAC
>Ga0265780_10001722_pt1 | contig 30325 bp, 17 predicted proteins | sample P1T30metagenome_FD_192432 | JGI IMG/M metagenome (GOLD analysis project Ga0265780, IMG submission 192432) | Plant litter microbial communities from East Loma Ridge, Irvine, California - P1 T30 | ecosystem: Environmental > Terrestrial > Plant litter > Unclassified | place: USA: California... | reverse complement strand
AACTCGAAATACCGGATAAATAAGGATCTGTGATCCGTCAATATTGATCTCTTGCCCGCTCATTGCCTTTGTCGGGATTATAAAATCCCTTTTTATTCTCATCACGACATGCCTTTCAGAACATGTCGAGAAGCGTGCAACATGTCGAGAAGCGTGTGCGAACATGCAGGCAAGCGCGTTAATAACCTTAAAGCAGCCTGAAAAACATTTTATTTGCAGGACGGGAGTCCAGCAGAAAACTTAACCGGGTAATAACACCCCGGCATAACAAAAAATGATGCCGCTCCTCAACCAGCATTTTTTAACGAAACGACGTGCTTTTGAATCATCTCACAGGCTTTTTGCAACATTCAAATAAGGCGCACAGCTGCCGTGCAGCCTACTTTTACAGCAGTGATCCGCAGGATTACTACCAGTTAACCAAATTAAACACGAAGCCAATTATGTCTAACAAAGTACATTGGATAGCATTTTTGACAATGCTGAATACCGTTTCTGTTTCACCGTATATCCATGCCAAGAGTCACGGCGTACCGGCATTATATGGAAAAATAACACCAGTGAGCGCCGAACAGCAGACTGCTGTCAGCGGTAAGATCACAGACAAAAAAGGAGAGCCCCTCATTGGGGTAAGTGTTCTTGAAAAAGGCAGTAAAAAAGGTACCTCTACCGATGTAAACGGAGAGTTCAGGCTCCAGGTAAGTGCCCCTGGCAGTATCCTGATCATTTCTTATCTGGGCTTCAGGACACAGGAGCTGCCGCTCAACAACCGCAGCCGGGTAGAGATTGTGCTTGAAGAAGATGCAAAAGCGCTTGACGAAGTGGTGGTAGTCGGTTACGGCACACAAAAGAAAAGCGATTATACGGGCGCCGTGGCTTCCGTATCGGCCAAAACCATCAGCGAAAGCCCGGTGGCTTCGGCCGCCCAGGCTATCCAGGGCCGCGTAGCCGGCGTCGATATTACGAACAACAGCGGTCGTCCGGGCGATGGGGCAACCATTCGTATCCGGGGTAACCGCTCGATCACCGCGGGGAATAATCCACTATATGTCATCGATGGTATTCCAATGGCCGGAAGCATTAATACCGTAAACCCGGCCGATATCGAATCTATGGAGGTGCTTAAAGACGCATCGGCCACGGCCATCTACGGCTCAAGGGGGGCCAACGGCGTTATCCTCATCACCACTAAAAGAGGCACCGGCGACCGGCCAGTGATTAGTTACGACCCATATTACGGTATTACAAACCGCATCGGTTCTATCGATATGCTCTCGGGCCAGGAGTATGCCGACTATAAACGATCGGCGGGGGGCACCCTCGAACCTTACCAGCAGGCTGCCCTCGATAATAAGTTTCAGACCAACTGGCAGAGCCCCATATTCAGGGAAGGCTACCGCCAAAGCCATGCTTTAAGTGTGCGCGGGGCATCAGGTAAAACCAAATACCTCGTTTCAGGCGATTACTTCAATGAGAAGGGCGTAGTACAGAAATCCGATTATGACCGCTTTGGATTCCGCGTCAACCTTGACCAGGACGTCGGGAAAAAACTGAAGATCGGCACCTCGTCCTTCCTGTCGTACGCCATCCAGAATTACGGCATAATCCCCAACGATGTATACCTGCAGAACGTATTGCTGCTCGATCCGCTGAGCAATCCTTTCAATGCAGACGGATCTGTCAATATTATGCCCGATAACCAGAGCATCAAAAAAAATCCGTATACCGACATCAACAGCGTTACTGCCGATAAACGGAAGACCTACCGGGTGTTCGCCAGCGCCTACGGCGAGTACCAGCTGGCTAAAGGACTCAACTACCGGCTCAACCTCGGCGTCGATAATACCAATAACAAAAACGGAACGTACAACAGCGTACTGAGTAATAATAACGGCCTGGCAACCGCCGGAATAAGTTATGGCAATAACCTCTCGTATACCATCGAGAACCTGCTCAACTATAACCGCGAAGCCGGCGACCATACCTTCGGTGCCACCGGTCTGTTTAGCGTACAGAACGATGTCAACGAAACTTCCAGTACATCCGGCAGGGGGATTCCCTACGACAGCCAGCTATACCATAACCTGGGCACAGCCACCGAGATCTCGGCCGTGGCCAGCAACTACAGTAAAACGGCGCTGATGTCTTTTATGGGTCGGGTAAATTACAGTTACAAGGGTAAATACCTCAGTACCCTTACCATGCGAGCCGACGGTTCTTCCCGCCTGGCACCCGGAAAAAAATGGGGTTATTTCCCCTCGGTGGCATTAGGATGGCGCATCATCGAAGAAAATTTCATGAAAGGCCAGAACGTATTTTCCGAGCTTAAACTTCGCGCCAGCTACGGGGTGAGCGGAAATACCGGTATCAATCCCTATTCCACACAGGGCGCGTTGTCAAAGACCACCTATTCGTGGGACGAAACAGCCGGTTACGGCTACGCCCCCTCGGCACTGCAGAATGGCAATCTAACCTGGGAAACCACAGCCAGCACCAACCTGGGCCTTGACTTTGGCCTGTTTAACAGCCGCCTCACAGGAAGTGTAGAAGTTTACGAGCAGAGCACCTCCGACCTGCTGCTCAACCGTGCTATCCCGTCGTGGACCGGCTTCTCCAGCGTGCTTGAGAATGTGGGTAAGACCCGAAACCGGGGACTTGAAGTCTCACTTTCCGGTACACCCGTTTCATCAGAAAATGGCTTCCGGTGGAGCGTAGACGCCAACGTGTACGCCAACAAAGAAGCTATTATCGCGCTGAACAGCGGCATCGTCAACGATATCGGCAACGGCTGGTTTCGTAATCAGCCCATCAAAGTTTGGTACGATTACCAGCGCAGCGGCATCTGGCAAGTTTCCGAAGCCGAACAGGCAAAGAAGTTCAATGCCCTTCCCGGGGATGTTAAACTCACCGACCTCAACAGCGACGGCAAGATCAATGCCGACTTCGACCGGAGGATCGTCGGTAACCCCAGACCAAAATGGGGCGGAGGTCTTACCAACCGGTTCAGCTATAAAGGCGTCGATCTCTCGTTCTTTATTTATGTGCGGCAAGGGCAAACCCTGTACAGCCAGATACACGAGCGCCTCAACACCGGGTTCTACCTGTATGGCAACCTCGACGTCAACTACTGGACCCCGCAAAACAACTCCAACGAGTTTCCAAGGCCCACCGTTTCGGGCAATACCGGCATAAAAAACGCGCTGTATTACTTCGACGGATCGTTTATACGCTTGCAGAACGCATCCCTGGGGTATTCGCTCCCTAAACAGCTGGTATCGCGGCTCCCCTTAAGCAACGCACGTATCTACGTTACCGGGAACAACCTCTGGACCATCATGAACAAGAAGATCCCCGGTTATAATCTCGACCCCGAGACCTCCACCGGAGAACTCACCCTCGATAATGTTTTATCCACCAGGCTCATTATGCTCGGTCTTAACCTCACGTTTTAACCTGTTTTCCAGTTAGCTATGAAATATCCAAAGTTTATTGCAGGACTTACAGTAATGCTTCTTATGGGAACATCCTGCAAAGATTATATAGAAGAAGAAATTGTAAGCGGAGTTACGGCCGGATCGTATTATGTCGATGCCAACGGCCTTACCGGGGGCGTCAATGCTGCATACGCACCTTTGCGTACGTTCTACGGGCAGGAGCCGGGCTTTGTGCTTACCGAGTTCGGGGTCGATACCTATACTAACGGGCGCGACGGCTCCTTTTTTGATGTAAACAGTTACAATGCGGGTCTGTCGCCGAGCCTATCCATACTCGGCACCCTGTGGACGAACTTTTACAAGGGCATCAATACCTGTAATACAGCTATCGACCGCGGCACAGGCATGACTAATATTACCGAGACGCTGAAGTTGCAGCGGCTTGCAGAAGCACGTTATCTCCGCGCGCTGTACTATTTCACGCTGGTACAAACCTTCGGCGACATTCCCATGAGCGTTCATGAGATCCGCCAGGTAAGCACAGAAACCATCCGTACCAGCGCCGAAACCATCTATACCGAAGTTATCCTGCCCGACCTTGAATATGCAGTGACCAGCCTGCCCCGCACGCAAAGCGACTACGGAAGGGCCACACAGGCAGCGGCAAAAATGCTGCTGAGCCGGGTGCAGATGGTCAGGAAGAACTGGGCGGAAGCAGAAGAGCTCTCCCAGAGCGTTATCAGCGAATACAACTTCTCCCTGCTCGATTCTTACGGCAGCATTTTCGACATCAACAACCAGAAGAACAGTGAAGTGGTGTGGTCAGTACAATTCGCCTCCACCGCACTGCTCAACGGCACCGGCAACCAGAGCCACCTTTACTTCGTAATGGTTTATGATAATGAGAAAGGCATGCAGCGTGATATCGTAAACGGCAGGGCCTTTAACCGCTTCAAACTTACTCCGTACGGCAACGCCCTGTTCGATAACAAGGCCGACAAACGATATATCGAAGGCTTCCAGCGCGTGTATTACGCGAATAATAAGGCCACCGCACCCGCCGGCATGAACCTGGGAGATACTGCCGTATTAATTACCACAGACATTGTTCCGGCAAGTGTAAAAGCCACTAAACGCTATGCCATTTACGACCTCAATGATATCAATTCAACGACGGTAAGGACGCGCTTCCTCACCAATATCAAATTTCTCGACCCCAAACGAACCAGCGCGGCTGCCGTAGAGGGGTCCAGGGATTTTATCGTCTTCCGCGTGGCAGAGGCCTACCTCAACCTGGCAGAAGCCCAGCTAATGCAGGGCAGGCCGGAAGACGCAGTGCAGACCATCAATATCCTGCGTAAAAAGCGCTCGGTGCAGGGTTACGACCTCAGCATCACTGCCGATAAGATGAACATTGACTTTATCCTCGACGAACGGGGGCGTGAGCTTTATGGTGAGATGCAGCGCTGGTTTGATCTCAAGCGCACCGGAACGCTGCTAGACCGCGTGAAGCGCTACAATCCCGAAGCCACAGGATTAAAAGATTACCATCTGCTGCGCCCGATACCGCAGTCGGAGATCGACCGGTCATCCAACAAGGTGCCACAGAACCCGGGGTATTTATAATCCTTGTTAAACGCAGACAATCGAAGCGAATTGCAGTTAAGCCGGCAATCCCCGCTCACCGTGAAGGGGGGCTGGCTTAACTGCAATCATACACCAGAAGAAAAAGAATGAAAAAGACGATTTTGATCCTGCTACTTTGCCTGCCGTGTTTCATCCTAAGTCCGGCGGTGGCTCAGTCGACAGCATTCGATACAATACCAGGTTTTACAGTCCGCTCCGGACTGCCATACGTCCATAAAAAATTATCCTCCGGCCAGAAGGTTAAAATCGCCTATTTCGGCGGGAGTATCACAGAAGCCTCCGGGGGATGGCGGGACCAGTCGCTGGCCCTCTTAAAGCAGCGTTTCCCGTCTGCACAGATAGAGGCCATCAATGCCGGCATAGGCGGTACCGGTTCAGACCTGGGCGCATTCCGTTTGAAACAACAGGTACTTGACCTGTCGCCAGACCTCGTTTTTGTCGAATTTGCCGTTAATGATATCAGCAAACCGGCATCCCTGATCTATAAAACTATGGAGGGAATCGTCCGCCAGATCCGCAGGAATGACGCCCGTACAGACATCTGTTTTGTGTACACCATAACCGGCGATATGGGTAAAGACCTGCAGAAAGGAATCGTGCCCCGCTCTACCGCCGCTATGGAAGTCATTGCCGCACATTACCAGCTCCCCGGCGTACATATGGGAGCCCGGGTGGTGCAGCTGGCTGCTGAAGGCAAACTGGTATACAAGGGCAAAAAAGACGAGTATCCCGGGCAAATGGTCTTCTCGGCCGATAATGTACACCCCTTCCCTGATACCGGTCAGAAATTATACGCCGAAGCACTGGGAGAGGCCCTTGATGCCATCTTTAAAAAGGCAGGTAATACGAGGCTAAACACGCAGGCACAAAACAGTACAGAAAGCCAGACAGGAACAAAAACTAATACACACACCTTAGCATCCCGTCTCCCTGAGCCCTATAGCCCGGATAACTGGGAGCAGGCTAAGATGATACCCATCGGCCAAGTCAGCAGGACGGGCGGGTGGCAAGCCGTTCCGCAAACCGATCCCGAACTGCAGAAAGTATTTAAAAAGCCCTTTACCAGCTTCATTAAGGCTACGGCACCCGGTGCCGTACTAAGCTTCAGTTTCAGGGGTGCCCTGGCAGGCCTTTACGATATCGTAGGTCCGGGCTGCGGACAGTACGAGGTGAGTGTAGACCATAAAGCCGCCGCCGTTTACCCGCGCTTCGACAGCTATTCTACTTATTACAGGCCCCAGTATTTCGTTATCCAGGATCTTGATAAAGGAATACATACCATATCTATGACCGTTTCAGGCAGGCAGCTCGACAAAAAAGCCATACTTAAACAGCGGGAGCAGGTGATGGAGAACGAAGAGCGTTACGCAGAGAACGCGTGTTATGCCGGTTATATCCTGCTGATAGGTGAACTGGTAAAATGAACACATAATTGAAATTTAAATGATCAGGATGTTTTTATCCCGCATACTCATCGTTTTATTGTGCATTCAGAGCGTTGCTTTTGCGCAGCAGCGCGCCAATAAGCCCGAACGCGAAAAATGGTTCTCCGGGCTGGGCTTCGGCATGTTTATCCACTGGAGCGTCGATGCCCAGCTTGGGGCGGTCATCAGCCATTCGCTGGCCGGGGCTTCCGGCGATTACCGGCAGAAGTTCTTTACCGAACTCCCGGCTACCTTTAATCCCTGGAAGTTTAACCCTGACGAATGGGCCGAATTAGCCCATCTGGCCGGGATGAAATACATGGTATTCACCGCCAAGCACCATTCCGGTTTCTGTATGTATAATACCGCTTCTACCCCCTTTAACAGCATAAATACCCCTTTAAAAAGGGATATCACCAAAGAAGTAATAACAGCCTTTCGAAAGCAGGGCATAGCCATCGGGCTGTATTTCTCTCCCGAAGATTTCTATTACCTTGATCAGACAAACGTACCGGTGGGGCGCCTGCAGCATCCCCTGCATTACCCGGTCTCCAACCCGGGGCTTATGGCCTACGATAAATCGCAGCTCAAAGAGCTGCTCAGTAACTATGGAAAGATAGATATCATCTTCCTGGACGGCCCGGCCGAAGGGCTTAAAGAATACTGCTGGCAGCTTCAGCCCGATATCGTGGTAACCCGCGGAGAGATGAACACGCCCGAGCAGAAGATTCCCGATGCACCCGTACCGGCCCCCTGGGAAAGCTGCCTCACCATGGGCACCGACTGGCAGTTCAAGCCTACTAACGACAAGTTTAAAACCGGCACGGAGCTCATCAATACCCTCATCGAAACACGCGCCAAAGGGGGGAATCTGCTACTGAACGTCGGTCCCCGGCCCGATGGCACCATAAGAGACGAAGAAGATGCCCTGCTGCGCGAAATAGCCCTCTGGAACTTCGCCAACGCAGCAGCCATACACCATACCCGGGCAGGCGACGTAATACGCGATGGTGATACCTGGTATACCCGGTCTTTAGACGGCAAAATCATTTATGCCTGCGTTACCCGTAGCCTATGGAAATACGGTGAGCGGAAAGAGCTGTTGCTCCCATCTCTTTCCGGCAGCGAAAAAACCAGGGTGACGGTCCTGGGTTACGCCAGCCAGCTGGTAGAATACCGCGAAAACTTCGATGCCGCGGTCAGGATAACACCTGGTGCAAATGGATTACTGGTAAGCGCTGTAAACGGCCAGCGTTTTTACACAGACAATAAATGGCCTAACCCGGTGGTGCTGCAGATTGAAGGTGCTAGTTTCAGGGGCAGTGTGGCCGGCAGTCCGCAGAAGGCCGCACCAAAAGATAAAAAACAGATAGACGGCGCTTTATAAGCGCCAGACTTATTAACCGTAATTATGAAAACACATACTTCTCCGCTTATTCTCTTCCGGGTACTTGTTTTAGCGCTTCTTTTTACGGGCGCCAAGGCGCAGACCGGTTCCTTTTATGTGATGGACATGGTGCATCACAATCCTGGCGAACCACTTACTAAATCCGCCTTTACAGATCCCGCGTACCTCAAAGAGATCGGCTACGGAGCCCAGGTCATCAACGACTTCACCTTCGCCCATGCCGCCATCACCTTCGACAGCTTTGACAAAACCATTTTCCCTGTGGGTTCCGCCGGAAGAAAATGGGTAGAGGCAGCTGCGCTGAAAGTAAAAGAGAACATCCGCAAAGCACATGCTGCCGGCCTGAACGTCTATTATTTCACCGATATCATTGTATTGCCCAAACAGCTGGTAGAACGTTATAAAAACGAGATTACAGATAGTAGCGGCAAGATCTCCTTCGAAAGGCCGAAGACCGTAGAGATACACCGGGCCATGCTGAAGGAACTGTTCGATACCTTTCCCGACCTGGACGGCCTGGTGATCCGCACCGGGGAGACGTATACCAATAACGTGCCCTACCATACCGGCAACGGCCCCATCACCAACGGCCCGGAAAGCCATATCAAACTGCTTACTCTGCTGCGCGATGAGGTATGCGTTAAACGGAACAAGATGATCTTCTACCGCACCTGGTCTTTCGGCGGCATGCATGAAAACCCCGACTACTATCTCAAGGTAACCGATAATATAGAACCGCATAAAAACCTGGTATTCTTAATTAAACATACCAAGGGAGATTACCAGCGTACCTTCGATTTCAACCCCACGCTCACCATTGGCAAACATCCCCAGGTGGTCGAAGTACAATGCCAGCGGGAATACGAAGGCAAGGGGGCATACCCCGATTATGTTATGGACGGCGTAATCAACGGCTTTGAAGAATACTCGGCCAACAAACCGCAGAAAGGCTATAAAAGCCTGGAAGATATCAAACACAGTCCCAATTTCAAAGGAATCTGGTCCTGGTCGAGGGGCGGGGGCTGGGTAGGTCCGTATATCAGCAACGAATTCTGGTGCGATCTCAATGCCTGGGTGATCAGTAAATGGGCCCAGGATACCAGCCGTACCGAAGAGCAGGTGTTCAACGCCTATATGGACCATAAAGGCATCACAGGAGAATCCCGCAGGCATTTCAGGGAGCTGTCCATCTTATCCGCCAAAGCGGTGATCCGAGGGCATTCGAGCGTCAGCCTGCCTTTTCATCATAGCTGGACCTGGTGGATGCGTGACGAGTTCCTTTCCGGAACAGATCCAAACGTGCCGCCCAAACAGTTCTCTTCCGAAGGATTATTGTATAAAGCCTTCAGCCAGTTCTATAAAGACGGCCAGCTCGGCCAGGCGGTAAAAGAAAAATACGAAGCCATACGCTACTGGGAAAAGATCGACAGCCTGAGCCGGCTCATCACCATTCCAAACGCGGCCGACCAGGAGTATATCAAGGTATCTTCGCGCTACGGCCTGCTCCTGCATAAGATCATTGCCGAAGGCTGGAACATCATGGCCATGGGTTTTGAAGGCGACCGTACAGGCACTTACGACAAAAAAAACATCCGGGAGTCTATCACCCGTTACGACGGGTACTGGAAAGAGTATAAAACATTTGGCGCCGCGAGTGCTTCGGCAGCGAGCCTGTATAAGCCCTATTCCTTTGAATTCGTAGCCCCGGCATACCATGGCGATAAAGGCATGGGCGCATCGGTAGATTTCTACCGTAATAAGCTCAGAAACTAGATTAAAAACCAGAGTAAACCCATCACATGAAGAAAAGAAAAGCGCGGGAAACGAGCCGAACGAGCAACACAAGCAAAACGGGACTTAAAAACTATACGGTACTTGCAGTCACCTACATCTGCCTTACCGTATTGCTTCTCTTTATTCTTTACACATTTACCTGATTTTTATGATATTTTTAGCCGGAAACCAATTAAAATGCCTTTAAAAAGTTTTTATATTTTTTTGATCGCGCTCATGGCTGCCGGTGGTACCGCTGCCGCAAGGCAGAACGGCGCTAAACATGCGGTAATCGCTCCCGGCTTGCGCTTCGACCAGTACTTCAGCAGCGATGGCCTGCCCGATAACCGCGTCAGGAACCTGTTCCAGGACAGCAAAGGGTACCTCTGGGTAGGCACCATGAACGGCTTATGCCGTTTTGATGGCTACGGTTTCCGCAAGTATTATAAGAACGACAGCCGGTACAGCATCTCAGGGAACTGGGTGCATGCCATTGCTGAAGATCAAAACAGCGATCTGTATATCGGAACCCGGGAGGGGTTAAGCAAATACAACAGGAAAACGGATAGCTTTATCCGTCTAGGCAAGGAAACCGGTCATGCGCGGCTGGCTGGTTTGCCGGTCACCGCCCTGCATGTCGACGGGAACAAACAGCTCTGGATAGGCACCCCCGGCGGGCTGCTGTGTTACGATCCGGCAAGCGGGAGCGTCAAAGGTTTCAGCGCCGCTCCGCTTAAGCAGGCCGTGGCCCGCATCAGTCCTTCGGCCGGCAATGCCCTGTGGATAGGCAGCAGGGAGGGCATCATACACTTCGATCCCGCCAAAGCAACGTATCGTTTCTTTAAGATCGCCATTCGCCCCAATCCCTATGGAGACAGGATCTGGTCCATGCTTGAATACAGGAAAAGCCTCTATATAGGTACCGGCGGCGACGGCCTGATCAAACTTACCCGCGACGAAACATCAGGTGCCTTTAAAGGCTTTAGCCGCTTAACAACCTTCGGAAAGAAACAACATACCCTCTCCGGCAACCAGGTATTCGATATCGTGCGGTCGGCCAACGGTGATCTCTGGCTGGGTACAGAACAGGGGTTGGCGCGTATCCGCAATCTTCGTCAGCCCAATGAAGATATTAACCTGTATACCAGTAATGCGCTGGACAAAAAAAGCATAAGCAATAACATCGTTTATAAAACCATGATTGACCGCACCGGCGTTTTATGGTGCGGAACCGAGCTCGGTCTCAACAAATGCGATCTTAATCTCCTGCCTTTCGAGCATTATACATTTTCCGGCCCTGGTCCCGCCGACCTGGTTAGAAGCATCGCCTCGCCCGACGGGCGCAGCATTTACCTGGGTACGGCCAGCACCGGCCTGTTCCGCTACGATATAACCAGCGGCGGTTCAGAGCTGCTGCAGTTCGGCCGGGCAAATAATGCGTATAACGCCTACAGGTCCCTGTATATTAAAAAATATAATGATAAATATAGCCATCATAACACGCTATGGGCAGGAACCCTTGGGGGTGTGCTCCAGATAGATCCCGGAGATATTTCCCGTACCGCCGCCGGCTCAGAGGGCAGCGCCACCTTTGCCACGCTGATCGATTCCAGGGGCAGAACCTGGACCGGCACAAACCGGGGCGTGCTCCTGCAAACCGCCGCAGGCCAGCCATTCGAACTGTCGGCAGATAAAATCGTCCCTGCCATCATCAAAACCGGCTTTGCCCGGCAGATCTTTGAAGACAGCAGCGGCAACCTGTGGTTTGGCTTCGAGAACGGGGGACTGGTAGTACTGGACGCCCCTTCAGGCCGTTTTATATCCATCGGTACATCCGGGCAGGGTCAAAAGCTCGCCGGCTCCACCATCATCTCTATCACAGAGTTCCCCCAAAAGGTTATCTGGGCTGGCTCTGAACTGGGGCTTAACAAGATCAGCACTTCAGGCGGCAGCCTCAGCAAGCCCGGCGCTTACCGCATCAGACATTACCAGGAAGAACAGGGACTGCCCGATAAATCAATCAACGGCATACTGTCTTCAGCCAACGGCTACCTCTGGATCAGCACCATCAAAGGCCTGGCCCGCTTTGATATAAAAAGCGGCATATTCCAGAACTTCCTTTCCAATATCAATTTCGGGATAGGCAGCTGTTATAAGGTGAGCGAACGTAAACTGCTCTTCGGTACGCATAACGGCTTCGTTATGTTCGACCCTTATGCGGTAAACAGCCGGGGGAAGGCCCCGCAGGTGGCGCTGTCAGACCTTAAACTCTTTAACCGGCCGGTAGGCATCAAAGAGGCTTTCAACGGCGATACCATCCTCACACAAAGCCTGGCCGCCACCCGTAGCATCACACTGAACTATCATAATAATGTGTTCACCATGGGCTTTACCGCCCTTCACTTCTCCAATCCCGGCGAAAACCGCTACCTGTACAAGATGGAAGGTTTCGATAAGCAATGGATCACGGCTGATGCCGGTACCCGTACAGCCACCTATACCAACCTGGATGCCGGTACCTACATATTCAAGGTGAGGGCGGCAGATTATGCCGGCAACTGGAGCCGGCACACGGCATCGCTGCAGGTCACCATCCTGCCGCCGCCCTGGAAAACCTGGTGGGCCTTTGTGTTGTACATCGTATTCTTCAATGTGCTGCTCTTTGTCTTCGTGCGCTACATCCTCATCCAGTCGCACCAGCGCCGCGAACTGTCTTTCCAGAGAGCCGAAAAAGAACAGCTGCAAAAACTGAATGAAATGAAGCTCAGCTTTTTTACCAATATATCGCACGAGCTGCGCACTCCGCTCACACTTATCTCCGCACCGGTAGAAGAGCTGCTCAGCTCAGGCACCCTGCAGGAAAACGACCGCAGCCGCATCAGCTTCATACACCGGCACTGCCGTAAACTGCTGCATCTGCTCGACGAACTCATGACCTTTCAGAAGGCTGAGCAGGGCATGCTCAAACTGAAGCTGCGCAACCTTAATCTCAGCAGCTTCCTGCAGGCGGTCTATGTCAACTTTCAGCCCCTGACAGAAAAGCGGGGCATCACGCTGGTCCTGGACGATCAGCTCGCCGGGCAGACCGTAGCATTCGACCCGGACAAGCTGGAAATGATCATGAACAACCTCCTGTCTAACGCTCTGAAGTTTACGCCGGAGGGCGGCCGCATCCACATCAGGGCATGGCTCGGCGGGGCAGATTCCGGCACAGTTAATATCGAAGTGGAAGACAATGGCAAAGGCATCCCGGCGGCGGAGATTCCCCATGTTTTCGGCCGCTTCTATTCCGAAAGCAATAAAAAAGGCACCGGGGTGGGGCTTGCCCTCAGCAAAAATCTTGTGGAGCTGCACGAGGGAACTATCCATGCCGAAAGCTTCCCGGGGCAGTACACGCGCTTTACGGTGGTATTACCTTTCGTACCCGGCCTGCAGGCCGAGGCATTTGATTTCGATCCCGAGCCGCCCGCAATGGCCGGGACCACGCAGGCGGCCCTTCTTGGGCCTGCTCCGGCTCCCGGCAGCAGCAAACTGCTGATCGTGGACGATAATAAAGAAATACTCGATTACCTTGAACTGCTTTTTTCAGGCAGCTGCCAGGTAAGCAGGGCCGTAAACGGCAAGGAAGCGCTTGCCTGCATCGCCCATGAAGAACCCGACCTGATCATCAGCGACCTGATGATGCCGGTAATGGACGGAACAGAGTTATGTATCGCCGTCAAGTCGGATATGAAGACCAGCCATATACCCTTTATCCTGCTCACCGCCAAAGCGGCCAACGAAGATAAGCTCAGCGGCTTCCAGGTAGGGGCGGATGATTATATCCCCAAGCCCTTCCACCCCGAAATACTCAAAGTAAGAGCTGCAAAGATGATCGAGGCGCGGCGCCGCCTGATGGAGAAATATAAAGGCGATGGCGTGGTGATACCCAAAGACATTGCCAGGAACCCGCTCGATGAAGAGTTCCTGCAGCGCGTGCTCAACTGTATTGATAAAAACATCTCCAACGACGAGTTTTCGGTAGAAGAGCTGGGCGAGGCAGTATTTATGAGCAGGAGCCACCTCTTCCGGAAGTTAAAAGCCATCACGGGGCAAACGCCTATAGAGCTGATCTACCAGGTACGCATACGCCGTTCTATGGAGCTGCTGCTGGAACGCAGGCTGTCGATATCCGAAATAGCTTATGAGGTCGGTTTTAAAAACCCTTCGTCTTTTACCTCATCGTTTAAAAAACAATATGGCAAATCGCCCAAGGAGTACCTCAGCGATGTATTGAAGGAGCATAATGCCATCTAGGCTTATTTAAGCTGTTTAGACATCCGGCAAGCGGTTAACAGACGTTTACAAGCACGTTCAGCGTAAGTATCTGCAACATTTCCGACAAGGCTGCAGTGTTATCCGCGATACATTTGTGCTGAAGCCATTAACCAATAGAGCATTAATGAAACTGACCTGTTTTAAACGAACATTTTTATCCTGCACGCTAACCCTCTTCAGGGCTATACTGTTTTTCTGGCTGCTTGCAGGCCTGTCGCAGGGAGCAGGCGCAGAAGCGCCATCCTCATCAGGGGCAGATCTGTATGTCTCCCTTTCGGGGAATGATCAGGCTGCAGGCACTAAGGCAGCGCCTTTTAAAACACTCGGCGCCGCAAGAAACCATATCCGCAAACTCAAAAGCGCCGGTAAATTGCCGTCCGCAGGCATCACCGTATGGCTTACTGAAGGTACTTACCTGGTACCGGGAGGTTTTGAGCTTACGGATAAAGATTCAGGCACAGAAAAAGCGCCTGTGGTTTACCGCAGTTTGCCGGGTGCAAAGGTGAGCCTCGTCGCCGGTCGTATCATTCCAGCTGCCGCATGGCAGCCCTTAAGTGCTTCCGCGAAAAGCAGGCTTCATCCAAATGCGGATGCGGCGAAGGTCAGGGAGCTGGATATCCCGGCACTTAACCTGGACAACGCCTCCCGCTTTGCGCCGTCCAACCGCTTTTCCGACCAATGGTATATCATCGACTTTTTTTCCAACGGCAAAAGACAGCCGCTGGCCCAGTGGCCTAACCCTGAAGAAAATATCCGCAAGGTAAACGAGCCCGGCTGGACCACCTGCAACGGCTCGTATGACAACCGTACCTTCCACTACGGCAAAGGCGGCAAACCCGAGGACCAGGACGGCAGCAACGAGCTGGACCTCGACGGCACTAACCGCTCAGCCCGATGGGCCGCCAGCCTGAAAAATGGATACGACCTCTGGCTGAAGGGATTCTGGCGCGTACCCTGGGAACCCTTTACCATGCGGGTGCAGCAGATGGATACCGCCGCTCAAACCATCCGGTTTATAGAAGAGCCGCTCGGCGGGATGGGATCAAAATACAGTAAGGCCACCGGAGAGGACCCGGTATGGCGCACCGGCCACGGCAAAGAAAAATGGCGCGCCATCAACCTGCTCGAAGAGATCGACTACCCCGGCGAATGGGCGCTGGATGTCAAAGACAAAAAGATCTACTTTTATACCCCTGTTTCACTTCCGGAGGTGATGATCGCCGATACCGATGAGCCGGTACTACATTTAAGCGGGGTACGCCATGTGCAGTTCAGCGGACTGGCGTTTTCAGGGAGCCGCGGCAACGGCATCGAGGCAGAGGGCAGTTCGGATATCGTTATTTCCGGCTGTACGCTGTCTAACCTCGGCAATAACGGCATCGTACTCAGCGGAACCACGAACAGCAGCCTGCGCAGCAACGATATCTTTGAAACAGGCGGTGCCGGTATCCGCATCATCGATGCGGGCGACAGGAGAACGCTGAGGCCTTCAGGCATTATAGTCGCCAATAATCATATACACCATATCGGGCAGCTTTCCTTCAGGGAAGCCATCCAGCTGGCTAGCTGCATGAAGGTTACACTGGTACATAACCTTATGCACGATATGCCCAAAAGCGCTGTGCGCACCGACATGGTGAACGACTGTATTTTTGAATATAACGAAGTGCATAACATCGCCCTGGGAGAAAGTGATAACGGCGCTTTTTACAACTACGGGGGCTGGAGCACCTACGGCAATGTGTTTCGCTATAATTTCGTACACCATATTAACCGCTCCAACGGCTTTTACTGCGACGATGGCGACAGCGGAGACTTGTTTTATAACAATATCGTTTACGACGGCATAGACGCCATCAAGTTCGGCGGCGGGCATAACAACATCGCTAAAAATAATCTTTTTATCCGCTGCAAGGACCAGGGCGTAGACGACCGCGGTATAGCCAGGAACTACAAACCCGGCACCGAATACGAACAGCGCCTGCTGGATATGAAACCCCTGCAGGAACCATGGAAATCTTACGGCAGCAGGCTCAGGCAGCAGTACGGGCTTAAGGCGAACCTGTGGGAAGATATCCTGCGGCCCGACTGGCACCCGGAATATCCCAACGGCTGTGCCTTGCTGGATAATATCTCCATCCAGTGCGGACCCTATTTAAAACCTAAACACGGAGACGTGAACATTGCAGGCAACCTCGAACTGAATACAACGGCAGAAGCCGCCTTCTACGACCTGGCATCCCTCGACCTGCGCAGCCGGAATAAAAATATCCTCGAAAAGTTCAGCAAGCTGAATGAGGTATTCCCGCAGATCGGCCTCCAGGCAGACAGCTTTCGCAAAACCCTGCCCTCGCGGAAAGAAACAGGCGGTTTGCAGAACCGCGGCAAAGCGGGCAGCGCCTGGGATGAAGACCAGCTGGTTAAATAATCTGGTTAATAGATAATAAGTATTTACTGAATACACACTAAACTGAAATAACACGCATGAAATCCCTCATTCTATATAGTTTACTGCTTTGCAGCACCCTGTTAAATGCCCAGTCGCGCCAGGACTTCCCGGCCGACGGCTGGAAAAAGCTCAGCCTCCGCGAAAAGATCGGCCAGACCATGCTCATGCTGCCAGACCGCGAGGCCGAACTTCGCCTCGGCAACGGCTCGCTCGAAGGCTTCTTTAAACGGTATCCTGTAACCGGCTTTTTTATGGGCTGGAAGCTCTTTATCAACGTACCTGAAGAAACACGTGTAACCTTCCTGAAAAAATCTGCCGCCGAATACCAGCGCGCCAGCCGGCTCCCCCTGGTGTTTCAGCAGGACTACGAAAATGGCATTTCCCTGCCGGGCATGACCTCCTTACCCCGCGAAATGGCGCTGGGTGCAGCTAACTCCGGCCGCCTCACCTACGACTACGGCATGAGCCTGGCTAAGGAAGCCCGTTCCTTAGGCATAAAATGGGTGTTACACCCCGTAGCCGACCTCAATATCAACCCATTGAACCCCATCGTCAACACCCGGGGCATTTCAGACGATCCCGAAAAGGCCGTCAGGCTGCTAGGCAGCCAGGTGCGCGGCCTGCAGGAAAATGGCGTAGCCGCTACCATCAAACACTTCCCCGGCGATGGCATGGACTACCGCGACCAGCACCTCACCACTACTACCAATTCTTTAAGTATGGAGCAGTGGCGAAAATACCATGGACGGGTATTCCAGGCCCTGATCGACAGCGGAGTGGCGTCAATCATGCCCGGCCATATTACCTTACCCGCTTACCAGAAGGAAAAGCTGAATGGATTTTTCCCTCCGGCCACCTTATCTAAAGAACTGCTTACCGGTTTGCTTAAAGAGGAAATGCACTTCGGCGGGGTCATCGTTTCCGACGCCATGACCATGGGCGGTTTCAGGGGCTGGTACCCCAGCCAGCTGGAAGGCGAGATTCAGAGCTTTCTGGCCGGGGTAGATGTACTATTATGGCCATCCTACGCCTTTATGGATACGCTGGAAAACCGTATTAAACGGAAAGAGATCCCTATGTCGCGCCTTGACGATGCAGTAAGCCGCATCTGGGCCATGAAAAAGCGTTTTGGCCTGCTCGACAAAAATAACCCGCTCATCCGTGAGATGAGCGCCTCCGAAAAAGCCTTCTCTGAAGCTACCGCCAGGCAGATCGCAGAACAGGCCGTTACCCTGGTGCGCGACCGCAATGCCACGCTTCCCCTCAGTCCGCAGAACAGCAAAAAGATCCTGGTGATCGGTGTGACCACCGAAAGCAGGAAGGGAGGCGACGGGGGACTGGCTGTTCTCAAAAACTTCGCGACGGAGCTGAAAGCGAAAGGCTTTGATGTCGATTTCCAGAAGAACTACCTCTACGAAACACTGGGATGGACGGAAGATGTATCCTCAAAATATGATAAGATCATCGTTGCCGTGGTAAGGCAAACCCATACCCCCTTCGGTCCCCTGCAGTTATACGACGACGAGGCGCAAACCGCCTGGGCCGTCAATGCCATGCCCAAAGACAAGGTGATTGCCGTATCCTTCGGAAGCCCCTATATTCATAACGAGTATTTCGAGCGGGTAAATACCTGCCTCAATGCCTATTCGAATGGGCCCGAAATGCACCGTGCCGTGGTGAAGGTGCTTACCGGCGAACTGAAAGCTGCGGGTGTTTCGCCCGTAAACCTGGAAACTGCCGGCGGGATGATCAGTCCTGTACCTGATAAGCCGCATGTACAGGATTAACTTAATGAACTCCATAAACTTTATAATCCCTGTAATCAGCTAATCCCATACAGTCAAATACTACTATTATAAACCCTCTTTTTTATTAAGTGTATATGTTTACCTCCAGAATATTCCACACAGCAGGCGCGGCGCTGATCTGCCTGTTACTCAGCAATCCCCTGCTCAAAGCCCAGACAAATGCCCCTGTAGTCGCTTCCGTACCATCCTGGGCAAAAGAAACGCCCCAGCAAAAAGACAAACGGATGGCCTGGTGGCGAGATGCCCGTTTCGGCATGTTTATCCACTGGGGGCTGTACTCCGTAGCTGCCCGGCACGAATGGGTGCAGAACCGCGAGAAGATCACAACGGCCGACTATTTAAAATATTTCAATGCCTTTAACCCCGATCTGTACAATCCCCGCGAATGGGCACGCAGCGCAAAGGCGGCAGGCATGCGTTATGTGGTCATTACCACCAAACACCATGAAGGCTTCTGCCTCTGGGATTCGAAATACACTGACTATAAAGCCACCCGCACCACCACAGGCAAAGACCTGCTCAAACCGCTCGTCGAGGCGCTGCGCGAAGAGGGCCTGCGTGTCGGTTTCTATTACTCCCTGATCGATTGGCATCATTCCGATTTTCCCATAGACCGTAACCACCCCCTGCGCGAGCAGAACGACACCGTGGCTCTTAACCGCAGCCGCGACATTCGCAAATACCAGCAGTACCTCAAAAACCAGGTCACCGAGCTGCTGAGCAATTACGGCCGGATCGACGAGATCTTCTACGACTATTCCTACCCTGGGGCCAACGGCAAGGGCCGGGCCGACTGGGATGCCGAAGGCCTGCTCAAGCTCAGCCGCAAACTGCAGCCGGATATCATCGTCAACGACCGGCTCGACCTCTCCGAAACCTCCTGGGGCTGGGATTACCGCACTCCCGAACAGTTTATGCCCCAGAAATGGCCCGAAGTAAACGGCGTAAAAGTGCCCTGGGAAACCTGCCAGACCTTTTCCGGCTCCTGGGGCTACAACCGCGACGAGTACTCCTGGAAGTCCGAACGCCAGCTCATCACCATGCTGATCGAAACGGTGAGCAAGGGCGGCAACCTGCTGCTTAACGTAGGGCCAACAGCCCGTGGCCTCTTCGAAGCCAAGGCAGACGAACGCCTGCAGGCGCTGGGCAGCTGGATGAAGTTAAACAGCCGCGCGATATACGGCTGTACCGAAGCCCCCGAAGCGTTCGATAAACCGGCCAACTGCCTGCTCACCTATAACCCGGAGACCAAACGGCTCTATATCCATGTACTGCAATGGCCGTTTAAATCGCTTATCTTAAAGAACTTTAAAGGAAAGTTCAGTTATGCACAGCTGCTGGACGACGGGTCGGAGATCAAATTTAAATATGATATTAAACCGGGAAGCCATACCACGGAAACTGCCGGTGCCAATGATGTGCTGCTGGAATTACCGGTAAGGAGTCCGGGGGCAGAGATCCCTGTTATTGAACTGTTTTTAAACTGACCGGCAGTTCAATACATTCATTGAACTGCTATTTTACCGCTAATCCGCTCATTGCTGATTCAATATCATATGAAGTTACTGGCGTTTTTCGTACATACTGACGATTCCACTATTATTCTTATATACTTACCTGATAATCCGCCGCGAAAAATTGCTGGTTTCGAGGTTAGGCGAACAATCATCTAAGATTATCAAATACATACATTATATAGCGTTATCAGTGGTAGTAGCGGTAGGATTCTCCTATGGCTTGTTTGACCTTGGACTTAGGGGCCTATAGACCACAAGAGCTTTTATTGTTTTAACTTTGCTGACCGGCTGCTTTTTTCTTTTTGTTTCATCGGCTTCGGCGACTAAACGATTTGAGCGAATTTATTTCAAAGCTTTTGCCTTTCTCCCTGTTATTGCAGGAGGAATATTTTTAATTCCTTTTTTTGGTTTTGTTTTATTGCTTTCACTCGCAGGACAACTCACTCAACCCGTTGACCAGATATATTACCAGGACGATAGACTTAGAGTTCAATCGACTTTTGTAGGTGTGTTAGGTACTTCAAGAATTGATGTGTTTGAGAACTGCTTTTTATTCGAAAAACATTGGTATAGGTCGGATTTCAGCGGCTACGGCTATAAGACGGTAAAGGTCAATTACGATGCAGACTCTACCCGAGTTCACTTTTTTCTTGAAGGTTATGATTCGATAGAACATAAAGTGTTAAGCTTTAAAAAACTTAGAAAACAGCCATAGCTATGCTTAGGCATCTGTCGGGCAATACCTTGAAAATGACACCAGGATGCATAGTATCCTTAAGTTTTAAACTTTGATCCAACTTCGTACATGCATCCACCTTGCAATGGCAGACGCAACAGATAATAAAAAACGTTTTTAACATCAGGGCATCCATCTTTTAAGAGGGTATAGTAATAGCCCTAATCGGAACCTATATTAACCCATCCCTCACCCACACTGCTTCAGAGCTGCTTCGGAACTCCTTAAGAACTGGTTGCGTAAATGATGCGCTTTTGTAGAAGAACTGTGCATCATGTACACATTCAGTCTGCAAACAGCCCTCTGCCATTGTGGGTAAGGGTAGGGTCAGTATTGGGTGAAGGGATGATCATCTATAATGCATGCCATACCTCCGGATGACAAATAAGCCCTGAGACGGGAACAGAAAGGTGAATGAAATACTACTTTTATTTGATTTTACTGATGCCTGCCCCGAGTGAGTTTTCTACTGAAAATATTCCGCTTACTACTTTGCAGTACTTGATAAGAAGGTGACTATATAACGGTTAAGTTCGTCTAACTGTTGAGTTGTTCCAAGACCGCCCATGTCGTTATGTGTGGTATTTCTATGTTGGGACTCTGGGAAAAGATATGAATGATCTTTCCAATGCTGAAAAGTTTAAAATTGAAGTATTAGGTGCATCCTGGAATAGTAACACGAACGGTGAAACTACATATTACGTAGCTAATCGTGGTGGATTATCTATAAATAGAGTTACGATGGGATGTGGAGATTTTGGTATTCCCCAGGTTAAGGTATTTCAGAATGGGAATGACATAGATATATATATTACCACAAATGCCTGGGCCGCCATTGCAATCAGATCTACTAAATTGATAGCAAACACCAATCAGCAGCAATCTGTTTACGAGCGAAGCCCTTCAGGTTCCGATATAACTCCGGCAGTAAAGCCGGTGTTAATTACTGATACTGATGGGAATATTGCTATTGGCGACCTTGCCACACACGGTTATAAATTCGCTGTGGCAGGTAGTATGATAGCAGAATCGGTTACTGTTAAGCTTAAATCTGCCTGGCCTGATTATGTTTTTAAAAGTGATTACAAGCCAGCCTCATTGGACGATGTGGAGGAATATATTAAAGCCAACAGTCACCTCCCCAATATTCCGACTGCTGAAGAAGTTGTTAAAGAGGGCATTAGCCTGGGAGAAATGAATGCAAAGCTTTTAAAGAAGATCGAAGAGATTACTTTATACCTAATAGAACAAAGTAAAGATATCAAAGAACTAAAGCTCAGTAACGAACATCTCCATTCAGAACTTGATAAAATGAAGAAGAAATAGGGGAGATAAATTCTTGCATTTTGAAGTCAGCGATTTTCGCCGGGTATAAAAAAGGCAGGGAGCATTTTAAGATAAACTTTTAACGCTCTTTTTATTTTTTTTCATAAAATGTATGTAAATTTAAACTTGCTGCTAACCAGTATGTTATAGTTTAATGTTGCAACCATTATATTTCAGGATCGCTTTTTTACTAATCCTTCTAACATCTGGTGCTTCAGAAGCCCAGATAAGGACAAACAGGACAGATGTTCAAACCTGGGTCAGAGACAATTTTGCGTCAGGCGGGGTCGTCATAGGAGATATAAAATTCAGCGGAAACAGGATATCTGCGGCTAGTTTCACTACCGATAATGTGCTGGCTTTACGAAGGGGTCTTATCTTGTCTACGGGGTCGGCTTATGCCGTTGGCGGATTGAACAACAGGTATAACCAGTCCTTTTCCTTTGGAAGGCAGGGAGGATCTGAAAAGGATAAGGATCTCGAAAAGATCCTTAAAGAGGCACTGTATGATATCTCACTGGTTGAATTTGATTTTGTACCATACGACAACAGCCTTGAGTTTAACTATCAGTTCGGTTCGGAGGAGTATCCTGAATATGTTGGTTCTCCCTATAATGACATTTTTGCCTTTTTTATATCGGATGCTGATTCCAGTAGAAATATAGCCCGTATCCCGGGCACTGAAGTGCCGGTGAGTATCAATACAGTAAACCATAAATCAAATACCGGCTTCTTCATCGATAATAATGTATTTTCCAACGTCAGCACAAAAAGGCAGGCTCCGGTATTGACGGAGGAAAAACGGAAAGAAAAATTTGTGCCCAGGGTTTGGGCCGGGATAAAGCGGTTTTTCGGTAGTTCGGGTGAGGAGGCAGAGTCCGCGCGGACGTATATAGGGGTAAACAGGGAGCTTGTAAAAAAAGCGGATCCTGTTTTATACCGGAACCTTCAGTATGACGGCATCACGAAGAAATTAACAGCCCAGGCATATGTAACACCATACAAAAAATACCACCTGAAAATAGTGATCGCGGATGTCTCTGATAATATTTATGATTCGGGGGTGTTCATAGAGGAAAAAAGTTTCATTTCCAGGAAAGACATTACCCAGCCTGGTTTTGTAGACTATCCTGATTTTAAAACAGTAATAGATCCCAAACAAATACTTTCCGGAAAGAAGCTGGAGGAGCTCTTGCCAGACAGCATAAGCATGGAAGATGCGGTAGTCTATTTTGATTTTGATAAGTCTGATATCAAGGCACCTGAGTTAAATAAGATCAGAAAAATAGCTGCCCTGTACCAACAGGTAAAAAACAGTTATGCTATTCAACTGAGCGGGCATACTGATAGTATTGGCAATCTGGAGTACAATATGGCTCTTTCAGACAGGAGGAATCGAGCAGTGATCGAATCATTCGGGAACATCCTCGGCCCGGAGGTAATACCGGCAACCGCATCCCGGGCTTTCCTTCAGCCCGTTGCCGCTAATATTACCGATGAAGGAAGAAGCAGAAACCGAAGGGTGGAGATCAAACTGGTCAGAAAATAAGGTACGGCGTTTAATTCCGGGGGGAATAATGCAAAGCATCCTCTCCGGATGCTTTGCATTATTTATAAGTTAACCTTTCAGCGAAGCCATATCAATAACAAAGCGGTAATGAACATCACCTTTTAGGGTACGTTCGTATGCTTCATTGATCTGGTCTATTGATATCACTTCAACGTCAGACGTGATATTATGTTCTGCACAATAATCAAGCATTTCCTGTGTCTCTTTTATTCCACCTACAAGAGAAGCGGCAAGACTTCTCCGGTTGCCTATTAGCTGAAATGCGGAGACCGGCAGCGCTTCTGGCGGTGCGCCCAGGAGGATCATAACGCCATCTGTTTTTAACAGGGCCAGATACTCATTATAGTCATGAGGTGCGGAAACCGTATTAATAATGAAGTTGAAGCTGCCTGCAAGTTGTTTCATGACGGCAGGATCGGTGGTAAGTTCGAAATGATGAGCTCCAAGTTCCTGGGCATCTTTCTCCTTGCCGGGCGACCGGCTTAACATGGTTACTTCTGCACCCATAGAAGATGCCAGTTTCACGGCCATATGTCCCAGCCCTCCGAGGCCTACTACCGCTACTTTATCGCCTTCCTTAACCCCCCAGTGCCGTAATGGTGAATAAGTAGTAATACCTGCGCAGAGAAGAGGAGCTACTTTCTCAATTGGCAGGTTTGCAGGAACCTTAAGAACAAAATGTTCGGTAACTACGATATGTGTGGAATAACCTCCGTAAGTAATGGTCTTTCTATCCTGAGAAAGCGAATTATAAGTCTGTGTATGTCCATTGATGCAGTACTGTTCAAGGTCGTTACTGCAGTTTTCGCAATCGCGGCAGGAATCTACAAAGCAGCCTACGCCGACTATTTCTCCCGGCTGGTAACGGCTTACGTCTGAACCCACCCGTGTAACTTTCCCAACTATTTCGTGGCCGGGTACGGCGGGGTAGGTAGTGCCACCCCATTCGTTTCTTGCAGTGTGAATATCAGAATGACAAACACCGCAATACAGGATCTCTACTTCTACATCTGTGGGGCCCGGCTCCCTGCGTTCAAGCTGGAAAGGCGCCAATGGCTTTTCTGCCTCATAGGCCGCGTAAGCATTTACAACACTCATGTTTCTTTTGTTTATTCCATCAACATATTTTTTGCCTAAAAGTTCGGGCAGATTTATAATACAAAAGCGGGGCGTATCACAAAATGATACGCCCCGCTTTTGTATTATGTTATTGACCAGTCTTTAGAATAAAGTGAATTCCACTCTTCTGTTTTGCTGGCGGCCTTCGGCCGTTTTATTAGTTGCTATAGGCTGGTTTGGTCCGTAACCGGTTGCTTCAATCCTGGAAGGATTGGCTCCCTGTGATACGAGGTATGCTTTCACTGATTCGGCCCTGTCTTTAGATAACTTCAGGTTTAGCGCCATTGAACCTGTATTGTCAGTATGTCCGGCTAATTTCAGGCTGAAATTCTTTTCCACAAGAAGCTTAGCCACACGGTTCAAAGTAGAGTACGACTTGTCTTTGATAGTAGCTTTGCCAAGGTCAAATTCCAGATCCTTAATCGCCTCACCAACTACCTTGCGGTCGGCTTCAGTTATAATTACTCTTTCTTTAATTACCGGTGCAGGTGCTTTAAGCGGGCATCCGGCTCCGTCCACTATAGTGTTTGGAGGCGTTGAAGCGCATTTATCAAATTTGTTGGCTACTCCGTCGTTATCGTCGTCTCCCAGGTCTTTGGCGTATTGTTCCTGGTCTCTCATCCTGTTTTGTTCGGATGTTGAAAGTGCTCGTCTCAGATCAGCGCTTTCGGCTGCTGTTTCCTCTCTGATTGCAGCGATAGCGCTGTAATTCTGTAACTGGGATGTTTTGTTCTTTCCAAGTGCAAATTCAAGGCCTGCGTGTGCATAAGAGAACCTGTCATTGGTACCTGTTGGCAGGCCATCAAAATTTCCGGTTTTTGTGAAATACACATTATAGCCCAGATCCAGATTAAGGGCTTTTGCCAGGCCGATTTTAAATCCGGCTCCTACAGGAATAAACCAGTTTTCGCCATAACCGTCGTTTGTGCCGCCGGGAGTATTAGATACATTAGCCCTTGATGACATGTAACCCGCACCAGCGGTTAAGTAAGGTGCAAGTATATTACGCTTTTGGTTAAGACTAAGGTTTGCAACTGTAAAGTTTGCGCTTAATGATGCCGACCAGTCTATCCTTGTTTCGAAGCTGCTGTTATCCTGTGCGGTTGATCCTGCGGGCAGAGTATTAGCCCTCAGTCCGCTTATCTGGCCTGCTAAGAAATCGGCCTGTATGCCGAAACTTGGTAAAATTTGTTTTTTGATATATCCGCCATATCCCCATTTTTCCTCTGGCGTCTGGAAGTCGCCATTTGATTCGGCATTAAAAGGAGTGTAATGTGTTAACATACCTCCGTTAAGCCCAATAGACCAGGTGCGGAAGTTTTTTTTATCGAAACGTTTTGTGCTGTCAGAATCGCTGTCCTGAGCAAATAATGATGTTGCTAATCCTACTGCAGATAATGTAAGTGCTACCTTTCTAAAATTTGATTTCATATTTAATTAAGTGTATACTGTATAAATATCAGTTCGTACTGATGCGTGCTATTAGGCAACAAGTCAGCCAAAAAATCTAAAAAACAGTAATAGGTTGGCACTAAGTAGATTGAAGAAAATGCTCTTTTATACAGTGCAGGTGGGAATAGGATAAAAAGCGAAAATGTGTATCTTTTTTGATACAATTTAATGTATAAATAAGTGAAAATATCAACTTAACTTTCAGGTACGATATGAAATAGATATACGGAGCCAGCTGTTGTGGGAACTATCGTAAACGAGATTTACGTTAAGCTTCTGGAAATTAAGGAATACTAGCGTAAATATACCTCCCCTAATCGTACTTTGTAGATATTCTGGTTTTGAGGTCGTAACCTAAAATGCTTCTGCCAGAGACAAATAAAATCCTTTCTGTCTTTCTTCTCCTCTTCGTTTTTCACCATAAGCATAATCCAGTCTTATGGTAAGTCCCCTGGAAGGTTCAACAAAATACCTGAATCCGGCGCCATAACTGGGTTTAAAATCCTCCAGGCTGAAAGACCCGTTTGTATAAACATTTCCGGCCCCGGCGAATCCGGCCAGCCCGAAGCGGGGCATAAAGCGATACCTGAACTCGGCCTGGGCGGCCATCAGATTCTGCTGGCGGTAGCGCCCTGTATAGTATCCGCGCATAACCTGGTCGTTGCCCAGCTGTGGATAAAGATAAAAAGGCGTTTTATTGCCTTGCAAGGATTGGTATACAAAGTTTATTCCCAGCACACTTTTAGGAGAATAACTTTTGAAGCTTCTGAAATCCAGTTTAAGCAGGCTGCCTGCAAAGTTCTCTCCTCCGAAGAAATCGGGTGCGTAAGAATAACTGGCCTTTACATAAACACCGCGCGTGCTGTAAGTATTGGTATTACGGGTATCTATTATCTGCGACAATCCAAGGAAAAGCGCTTGTCCGCCGTCTTTGTCCCTGATAAGACTTCCCCCTGTTTCATAGATACCTCCCGGTTCTTTATCGCTGTAGCGGTAGTGCTCATAATCGAGACTCACCCCGGTATAAATACCTTTCCTGATCTGTTTCTCGACTTCGGCATTTACTCTTATGAATTTTTGTATGATCACATCCTCGTCTGCTTCCAGTGTGCGGTTGCCGATACCGTAAAAATTGAAAGGAAAATCCTTGTAACGTATTTCTCCCAGGTAGTGATACCGGTTGTTGGGCGACCAGATATCGGGCCGTAATACCAGGTTAAATTGTTTCTTGGTGGTAAAGGTAGCTATAGCAGAGATGTTTGAGCTTCTGGTAAGAGTATCTGTTTTCTCCGTATAAAACGATGTAAGCGACACAATGCCGATTTCAAGGCCTGTCTCCTGGGCATATCCCAGGGCGGGAAGAACGAGGAATCGTTCTTTGCGCGAAGAATCGGTGCTGTTTGAAAGGAACTTGTCTATCAGCTTTTTTTGTCCGTAAGCAGTACTAAAAGAGACAACGAAAAGCAGCGCAGCCAGGAAACGGATAATATTCATCGCTACGAAGATAGCTTTTGTGAGGATTGTAAGAACAATCTTACTTTATTTTGATTATGAGATTACGCCGCCGTTGCCTGTATGATATTCAGACCGGAGACCCGGCTTTTAATGGCATTAGCGCATCTTGCCCTTATTCCTTGCCGATAACAGATTTATACTTAATGAAAAATAGTATTTTTGGCGCTTTAAATTATAATTATGGAAAGAGGACCAATATCTAAATTTATAGAACACAATTATCGTCACTTCAATGCAGCAGCGCTGATGGATGCGGCAAAGGGATATGAAACTCATCTTGAAGAAGGAGGTAAGATGATGATCACCCTGGCAGGTGCGATGAGCACGGCTGAGCTTGGTATTTCTCTGGCTGAGATGATCAGGCAGGATAAGGTGGCAATTATTTCCTGTACCGGCGCTAATCTCGAAGAAGATATTATGAATTTGGTAGCTCACAGTCACTATAAAAGGGTGCCAAATTACAGAGATCTTAGTCCGCAGGAAGAATGGGACCTTCTGGAAGACGGGTTTAACCGGGTTACTGATACCTGTATTCCTGAAGAAGAAGCTTTCAGAAGAATCCAGAAGCATATTTACAAAATATGGAAGGATGCAGATGACAAGGGAGAACGTTATTTCCCTCATGAATATATGTACAAACTGCTGCTTAGCGGGGTGATGAAGGAGAACTATGAGATTCCGGTCGAGCACAGCTGGATGATTGCCGCTGCTGAGAAGAACCTGCCGATCATTGTTCCGGGATGGGAAGACAGTACTATGGGAAATATCTTCGCTTCCTATATGATCAAAGGCGAGCTGAAAGCGTCGACAATGAAAAGCGGAATAGAGTACATGGCATGGCTTGCCGGCTGGTACCAGGAAAACTGCAGCGGCAAGGGAATCGGATTTTTCCAGATTGGTGGTGGTATTGCGGGCGATTTCCCAATTTGCGTAGTGCCGATGCTTTACCAGGATCTTGAAATGCATGAAATTCCTTTCTGGAGTTATTTCTGCCAGATATCAGATTCCACTACTTCATATGGTTCTTATTCAGGTGCTGTTCCTAACGAAAAAATCACCTGGGGAAAACTAGATATTACCACACCTAAGTTTATTGTCGAGTCGGATGCGACTATTGTGGCTCCCCTGATTTTTGCCTGGGTGCTGAAGCAATAGAAAATTGTTTAAAATCGTCAAAACTGATTTTCTGATAAATTTCAGGAAATAATTCAAAAAACGCCTTGTTGGGGTCAACAAGGCGTTTTTTGAATTATTTAGATTGATTATAAATTATTATTACAGGTCATAACAGTGTCATGGATCACTTAATTAATTATACTTTTGTCATCCGAAAATGTGACTTGAAGCACATTTTCAAGTTTAAATCAATTTTTTAGCGAAAAATATAAATATGAGAAGCATCTCATTAGTTTTAAGAAGAATTGCAAAATCTTTACTTCTAGTTTCATCCTTAAGTTTCGGCTTTCAGGCAAATGCGCAGGATCCTTCAGGTACTCCAGCAGCTGCCGAAAGTACAACTGCAGCACCAGCTGCAGCCGCGCCGGCAGGAGACGCAGCAGCAGGAGGTGCTCTGTTTAAACAGAAATGTACATCATGTCACGCGTTGAACCGTCAGGTCGTTGGGCCGGCACTTAAAGGAATTCACGAGAAGCATGATGAAGCATGGTTGGTAAAATGGATCAAGAACTCTCAGGCTTTAGTTGCTTCCGGCGATCCTGAAGCTGTTAAGATCTTTAATGAGTACAACAAAACAGTAATGACTCCTTTCCCGGAGCTGAGTGATGATGATATCAAAAATATCCTCGCTTATGTTCAGGTAGAAGGCGACAAACCGGAAGGTCCTGCCGCTGGAGCTGCAGGTGCCGAAGGCGCGACTGCTGCCGGAGGTGATGAGGTAAGCAGCTTCATGCTTGGCGGTCTGATCGTTCTGGTTATTATAGCGTTACTGGTAATACTTGTGCTGAACAGGGTTATCAAAACCCTGGACCGTCTGATTCTTCAGAAACAAGGTCTGCTTGTTGAAGAAGAACTTTCTGCAGAAGGCGAAAGCACTGCCGTGCGGGTAAGAAGACTGGCGAAGAACAAGAAGTTTGTATTCTTCTTTATCCTTCTCCTGGTAGCCTTCTTCGGATCATGGGGCTGGAAAGCAATGTGGAATACAGGTGTGCATCAGGGATATCAGCCTGAACAGCCTATCAAATATTCTCACCAGTTACATGCCGGTACGCTGAAGATAGATTGCCAGTACTGTCACTTTAGTGCATACAAGTCTAAAAATGCGGCTATTCCTTCACTGAACGTATGTATGAACTGCCATAACTATGTTACTGCCAGCGATAAGTACAACGGTGAGATCTCTCCGGAAATAGCTAAAATATACAAGGCGCTTGATTACGATCCGCAGACAAAGGAATACGGAGATAATCCTAAGCCTATACAGTGGGTGCGTATACATAACCTTCCTGACCTGGTTTATTTCAATCACTCTCAGCACGTAACTGTTGCAGGCCTTGAGTGCCAGAAATGTCATGGTCCTATTCAGACAATGCCTGAAGTATACCAGTATTCTCCTTTAACCATGAAGTGGTGTATTAACTGTCACCGTACAAACGATGTGAACTACAAAGGCAATGCTTATTACGATAAAGTGATAGCCGTTCACGATCAGTTGAAAAAAGGTGAGAAAGTTACTCCTGCTGTATTTGGCGGACTGGAGTGCGGTAAATGTCACTATTAATTATTATTAAGAACTTAAGAATACAGTTATATATAGCTTAAATGGAAAGCAATAAAAAATACTGGAAAGGTTTAGAAGAGCTGCAACAAACTC
>Ga0265780_10001721_pt1 | contig 30329 bp, 27 predicted proteins | sample P1T30metagenome_FD_192432 | JGI IMG/M metagenome (GOLD analysis project Ga0265780, IMG submission 192432) | Plant litter microbial communities from East Loma Ridge, Irvine, California - P1 T30 | ecosystem: Environmental > Terrestrial > Plant litter > Unclassified | place: USA: California... | reverse complement strand
TCTACAACAAAATACATGTTGCAACCACACAAACGTCTAACCCGTAATTTCAAACCACAGACCCCCTCCTCATGAATGCTTTCAACACGGTAAACCTCGCCTCTGCCCTCGTACTCACCTCCACCACCTTTGCCACATCTCTCGCCATTCCCTCCTCAAAATGGATCTACCCCCTCGGCGGTGCCGGCACAAAGGACTCGGACGAATTTTGGAACCGCCCAAACTTCTACTCCTCACCAAGTATATCGCGCTCTCTCGACGCCTGCCTTGCCATCTCGGGTACCTCTGTCGAGGAACTCGATATTCTGGATATCTACTCCTGCTTCCCCATTGTGCCTAAACTTGCAGCTCAGCACCTGGGCTTACCACTTGTCGGTGGGAAGAGGAAGTTGACTGTACTCGGTGGACTCACGTCGTTTGGTGGTGCGGGCAATAATTACAGTATGCATGCGCTTACTGAGGTGACGAGGCAGTTGAGAGGTGGTAAGCCAAGAAAGGGGTTGGTGCTGTGTAATGGTGGGGTCTTGAGCTATCAGTATGTTGTTGTACTCTCCAACCAGCCGAGAAAGGAGGGTGTGTATCCGACGGAGAACCCGCTTCCACTACAGATTACGGATGTGCCTGTTCCGGAGATTGCGACAGAGGCTGAGGGAGAGGCGATCGTGGAGACGTATACGGTCGAGTTTAGGAGGGATGGCGCGCCGTTGAGGGGTCATATTGTGGGAAGGACCAAGGGGGATAACAAGCGATTTCTTTCGAATCATGGAGATGAGGCGACGCTGAGGCTGATGGCGGGTGGTACGGTGGAGATTGTGGGGAAGAGTGGGTGGGTATGGAGGGATGAAGAGAACAAGGGTAGACTGCTCTTTGGGTTTGATAAGCCTGCAAAGCTGTAATTTCAGCCCCTCTGTTATTTCAAGATGATGACACTACGTTTTTTTGGGGGGTTTTTTTTTCATTTCATCCAATATCAGTCTTATGACAACCTGTGTTCTCTGTCTACTTACATCTCTGGGTGAGAAGGAGAATTAAAAGGTTTAAGAAGAGCTCTTAGCGAGAAAATAGACTGCCTCACATTGGTAGAACAAAGAGGCAACCGGAAGCAGTAGTGTGGTACCGCATCATGAATCAAGTCACTGTGCAAGAAGAATGCATGATCCAAACACATACTATCCAGGTCAGAGAGAGAGAGTAGAGTTTTAGCCATGAACAAACGAGTAAAGACCAGGGTCTGCGAGATCAGAGATATGCAACATATAATTCAGAGAGTTTACATACCGAGTGCAAACCTGTCACTATGCACACAGCTGTACGTACTTCAGTCTCCTCTCATCGGCGAACTCTGTAACCACATTTCCAGATCTGAATTTCGTGACAATCTCAGTTTTTAGACCAGTGTAATACTTTAGCTGTCGAAGAAGCTGGAATAAATCCTGAATGCATAAGTAATGAGCAGAAATGGTGGTAATTGGCACCTTCTTGTTATGTTCGATACGATTCATGGCGTTGCAGACCGTGAAGATACTAATCTCGTATGGCAAGTTTTTTGTCTCATAACTGAACTGACAAAAGGCATGGCTGGGAGCGAAGAGGCGGACTTATCCCCAACATTCCGTTACGAGTGGAAGTTCTCAGGATGTAGGGTTCTGAGTCTTCAAAGTCAACCCATTGACCACCGACGGCGTATTAGTAGATCCAATTTTGAAACTCTCCAGGGAGGCCATGGAGTGTCGGCTCAGTGGTATCATTAGTAACGCTTCTTTAAAATGTCCAGTTGATATTCACACTGTATTCATGACGTCCTTTACCTCGACTCTACCAAGGCTATCTTCAACCTTGTGCTTCTCGATTGCACCCTTGCGTATAGAACCTGAATCGCGCTGCATGGTTATCGCTGTCAATGTATTGGCTGCTACAATGTAGATTTCTGTTCTAGACTTCGAGTCAAGTGGGGCGTGAGGTGGATGTTGATAGCCTTTGCCTGGCCGCTACCCTAGTATTTTACGTTAGGCAAAGCAAGGCATGAGCCCACTCGTCAAACGTAGCTATTGAACAAGTACGTAGACATATTGCATAAATAATCAGTATCCGAGTCAGTATAATTCAAGTCTAACGACTGTTCAGACATTAGTTGTGAGATCAACAAGCGTGTCGAGAAAACATGCGGCAGAAAGTTCAGAAAAAAAAGTTGTAAATTGGTATCTTAGCAAAAAGTCCACAACTTCATCTACTTGCCGAAGCGACACCCAACAGGGCCTTCTTGCTACCCCAAAGCTATAACCTAGTAGATCAACCCACTACAAATATAACTTTTCCTTGAACCCCTCTCTGAATCTAACCTCTCACAGCCCACTAAGCACACTTTGCACCGCCGCACTCCCCACATCATCCCTCCTCGCAATAAACCCCTTCAACTCCTGCGCATCCTGCCCACCCGCTGCCCTGAGTCTATCTCTCAACGCCTCAGGCCCAATGATAAACAGCGTACTAACATCCGTCAAGATGTCCATAGCGCCGGGCTCTAACTCATCTCCAGTGGGCCAAGTCCTCACCAGCTCCACATAGCGATTCATGTCCTTGGAGACACTGAGGCCACCGACCTGTGAGATTGAGAATTTGAGAAGATGTGATAGAACGAGAGAGCGTAGGCCGCGCGCCAGCTCAGCGAGGAAGAGCGAGAGATTGCGGCCTGAGAGGGCGGATGTGGCCTGTGTGGAGACGCGTGTGAGAAAGGCCGAGGCGTCGCGGCAGGCTTGTGTTTCGCTGGTTACCATGAGTTCGTCCTCTTTGGGTCGGAAGTCAGTCTTCTTTTGTTGGGCGAGGCATTTGCTGACCCAGTTGAGCGAGGCCGTTAGTGTAAGATTGAGGATATTGGAGAGTTTTGATTCGAGCGTTGCCATTGTGACGGTTGTTGATTTTTCGATCTCGCGGCGTATGGTAAGATTAGGTGTGCAAAGGGGTAGGAGAATTGTTGTGGTTGTTTGCTGGAGAAGATGTAGAATAGTGGTAATGGCATGTAGAGAAGGGAGATGAGTGAGATCGGGTGGTGTTTTGGAGTTCTCTTGCGCAGCGGCATGGTCTTGTGCACTGCGGTTCTGTTAGTCCAGTTTGGTAGAGTTGGTAAAACTAGACATGACTTACGCTTCTAATGCAGTCTCCAGGTAGATCTCGCCCATCTGCCGTAAGAGGAGATTGAGCAGAATCTGCACATCCTTTGGTGTTTCATTGCCAGGAGACAACTCGAGCCCTCGACCCACACCTTCTGCCAACCACTTCAACATACGCTTGGCGACTGGTAGCGACAATCGACCATCTTCATCCGTCACTTCGATATCTTTCTTCTCCTGCTGATCTTCCTTCAAGCCGGCAATACGAAGAAGTGTCGCCTTTTGACTGGCGGGCAACTCTGTGCTTTCCAAACGTTCCATGTACTTGTCACGAGCAGATGCTGCTAATTCTTTGCCTCGCTGTGCAAGTGATCCAAAGTACGAAGTAGGCACCTTGCTCCGGCGCGAGTGGTAGATGGTAAACTTCAGGAGCAATGAAGAGTACAGCTCCTCCAAGTTCTTCTTCTCTCGTTCAATATACTTTTCTCCGATGAAATAGGACGAGAACAATTCTTCCAGTTGCTGATCAAGCGTAGCTGCGACCGCGGATGTGGCAGGATCCGGATGCTCCGTCAAGCCGTGTGTCTTCAAATCCTCTACCAGCTGAGTGAGGTAACTTCTCGATGCCTGTAGTGAACGTAGGAAAGCAAGCGATGACAGTTCACCTGCTTTGTCCAGCACCATCTCTAGCCGGCTCTGTATCGACTGCTGGAAGATGCGCTCCAAGAACTTGATCAGGACTTCTTCGTAGTACGGAAATGCACGTTTGATGATGCCAGACTCCTCTTGAACGACAATCTTGACTTCATCAATCAAAGACTGTAGCGTAGGCTCAACGCCAGGTGGTTCCGCATCAGGATCCTGAAGTCGATCCCAAGTCTCCAGATCGGTGCCAAGGTCTTCGCCATTCATCTGCATGCGATCGATGAAGAAGGAATGTTGGTTTACATAAGTACCAATAACACTAGCCCCGTCGTTGAAGCCCTTGAGGGCAATGGCACAGTCGCGCATCCCAGGGTAGTTTGGACGCGCATAGCATTCCTGAAACTTGCTAAGAAGGTCCTGCTCCAAGTTCTCCAGAAACTTCTCAATAACCTCCTTGGTGTTGTGTCGAGACTGGTGGACTGTCCTCCTCTTGACGCCGTTCGGTGCCTCGCCATTGACCCGCTGACTGCCATCGGGGTCCAACCTTGTGCTGATACGTAGCAACTGGCGCGCAATTTCGGCGCAGCGTACGATGTCGCCGTTCTTGCGTTGGTCTTCGAGGATCATGAGCTCGCCTCGTTCGCTAACCTCTTGCCAGCATTCAATCAGGAACTTTGCGTCTAGAGCCCTCTTCCGTTGGCGATCAAGCTCTTCAAGTCGCTCTCCTATGCGCATGGCGATGTTGCCACCGCTATCTGACCCGCCGTCATCGCCGCCGTTCAGCGAGCTGTCCAGTCTCTGGAATCTGTCCATGGCCTGCTCTAGCCTTCTACCCAACGACTCGACATTCTGGTTGTGCTGTAGCTCCGCCCGCCGCACCGCTCCTGACAGGTCCGTCTCCTTCTCCTCTAGGTCCTCGGACAGACCGTTCAGCCTGGTGAGGGCATGTTCAAAGGTGCGAATGAGCGGCTTCGGATCGAACGTCTGCTGGCCGGCGGCTCCTCCAGATCTCCGTGTGGCTGGTACGGCGGCCTGGGAGAGGTCTTCGATGAAGTCTTTAACTAGGAAGTCTTTACTCTGCACGGGTCAATACAGCGAATGCCTTGGAGCCAAAGAACAGCTTACCGTAAACTTCTCCAACGTAAACTGTGGCGCGCGTATCGAGTTCCTCGATGTCTGGTGCGTGAGTACAGAAGCGCCGTCGGAGCTTACGCGCTGCATGTTTGTGAAAAGGAAAGCGCAAGCCGAGTCTGGGCGCTGGCTATCATCCAGGTATTGCGGGCCTCAATCGTGGGTTCCAGCAGCTAGGTAGTGCTGCTTATGAACACCCGGGGCAGCTTCAAGCTGGTGTTTCGGGATTGTCGTGCAGCATGAAGTTGGGGAGCTCAGCTTTGCTACCAGATCATAGCATGGTGTCGCTCTGTATAGGGTAGCGAGCAGAAATCCCCTCGTATGCCTATACGTGCATCTGGCGATCTGCTCTCCAAGTCGCGACCGTGTGTGGCTTGTCGCACCCCACGCCTCGGTGCCTGGGCCGCATTCGCAGCAGCCCCCGGCCTAACGAACTACGGGTGAACCGTCATGCACAATGACCTGCTGCAGACGAGGTACTACTGTAAAACAAAAGGCCCTCTACGCGCGCATATCGAGACTTACTGCGGCCTTCAAGGACTTGCGACAGCTTCCACGTAATGGCGCCACAGCGCATGGCGGAGCAAGCCAGATATGCGCGTCCGTACTTGGCTTACGCTCGGAAGCAACGGCCGCCACACGTATGCACATGCACCAGCCTCACTGGGTTATTTCATGAACCCACCTCTCCCAAACATGGCCGGCTAACGCAAGCACTGTGTCTTCTCTCCTCTGTTCATCACTCGTTTCCTTGGTCCCTCGTGTCTTCACACTGACAGCCCACGGCATATTGTCTCCCATCACCCAGCACACGGCCCGCAATGGCAACCACGGGCCTCACGCCTGCGCAGGAGGCCGCTTTCCGAAGGAGCAAGCAGCTCTCGGTCCAACAGCGCGAAGAGCTTCTCAAGCCCTTTCTTCCCTCGGATCCCTCTGACAGCGAAGCCCAGGCGCAGAAGAAGAAGGCTCTTCGCGACCGCCGCCAACGCGCATCTCAAAAACATCGTAAACCGGTTACTGGCCCTGTCAGGTCATTTCTGTACTTTGCTGTCTACCACGCCGTTGCCCTGCTATTCAGCATCTTCTTTCGCTTCCGTCGTGCCTACCGCCTTGTTCGAGGAAAAGTAGTCTCCTTGTTAAAGTACCACCACCGTACCCCGGAGTTCATAGCGCACGATGTCAAGGACCTGGACAAATTACCAAGGCACCTCAGCGTCATAGTCGAGTACCAAGAGGATGACGGTAGCCAAGGTACGGCGGGATTGGAGGGCTTGGTAAACGACGTCTGCGAGATAGCAGCCTGGGCAGCGAGTGCTGGCATTCCGCTCTTGAGTGTCTATGAGCGCACCGGTAAGCTTCTACACAGGTTACAACGAATGTTCACCTACTAAAACCGACAAGGCGTACTGAAAAACTACCTCCCCCAAACCCACGCCAGCATTTGGAACACACTCGAAGCCTACTTTGGACCGCGTCGTAAACCCACCCTCTCCCTCCGCGCACCACACCTGAGCTCTTACTCCCCGCCGGACACTCCGCCTCAAAATGCCACACCCGAGGGCGATGAACCCAAGGAGGAGCGTCAACATCTGACTGTCCTTCTACTCTCTGAGCATGACGGCCGAGACACCATCGTCGACTTGACACGCACACTGGCAGAGATGGCGCAAAAGGGCGATGTCCGCGAAGAGCAGATCAACATGGATTTGATCGACGCACAGCTCAACGACCACGTTTCCAGTGAACCGGACTTGTTGATCTTGTTTAGCCCCACAGTACAGTTGAAGGGCTATCCACCATGGCAGCTGAGGCTGACGGAGATCTTGTAAGTTGAACTCACACTGCAGCAGCCCGACCCTTTTTGCTAATGTGCAACACAGCCATCTTCCAGATAACAAGGGTGTGAACTACCAAGTCTTCCTCCGAGCACTGTACAACTTTGCAAAGGTCGAGATGCGTCTTGGGAGGTAATAGAGCGTTTATCAATAGATTTCCTTGTCATATAATACCCAATTTGATACTCGTAGACATATTTTCACTCTGCATCCCTGGGCCGATGACATATGCTTGAGCCGTCTTGCTAGTGACGACCATCCAATGGCAACGTCACAATAGCGGCAGTTACATCACATGACTCTACAATCACAGGCATGCATCACTTGACTGACTGACTGACAATATTTTGAGGTATCTCGAATGTCATGGATGGTGCTATCTACACCGTATCATCATGCTCGCTGTCACCGCTGGTGTACGTCACAGCCATCGAGTGTAAATGCACCTAACACCTGTATTCGTTGTAGGTCGTCAAGTACACATCCGCCCCACGAAAGAACCCATGCAACCAAAGACCCAGTCCTTTACTTGAGAGGAATGAAACGGGAAGAGTGAGTGGCACCGATACCGGGCCTTCCGTGCTTGACTGGCCTGTATGAGATGGAGAATTCTGCGAGGTAGTGGCCGACCATCTCGGGCTTGATTTCGACCTGGTTGAACTCCTTGCCGGAGTAGACGCCGATGACGCTGCCAATCATTTCGGGAACGACAATCATGTCACGGAGGTGAGTCTTGACAAGGTCGGGCTTCTCGTTGGGGCGGGCCTCCTCTGCACGGGATTAGCATTTTTCCATCCAAGTATGGACCATGCTGCGTACGCTTGGACTTCCTGAGCTTCTTGATGAGACCCATGGGCTTGCGCTTGAGGCCACGGTTGAACCTGCGGCGAGCGCGGGCGTGGACGAGGTCGCGGAGTTCCTCAGAGCCAAGGTCAAGGAGCCTGTATACCGATCAGAATACCGCCACCAATTGTATGCATCTTCCAGCGCTTTCCCATAATCGCCGGGGTTTGGAACGTACTGCTCGAGATCAACACCGCGGTAGCTGAACTTGCGGAACGCCCTCTTCGCCTTAAGGGCTATGCGTATCGTTAGCCATGATCTACCATATCGTGTGGGTACCAGTCTGTTCGCGAATGGGTAGGAGGGGCTCGTAGAAAGGGCAAAAGCGTACCAGCTGCGGCCTCGGGATCGTAGTCAGCGTCAGCCATGTTTGCGATTGTCGAAGTAGCTGGTGAAAGGGACTTCGTTGGGGTCGCGAGGGTATTTGTCGGATCTGTCGAGATGGATTTTGGCGTCTCGCTGACCGTCGGTGTTTCCTGGCCTCTAAGCGAGCCCTCTTGGCGCGCTAGTGCCACAGACAACCCCAGAGCACCACCACAACTAGAACATCGAACACACGATGATGATGGGGAAAAGAAATAAAGAAATCCTTCGTCAGGCTTTTAGCAAAGCTGGATGAGATGCTATCCGTACCGTAATGGTTCTGACAAACAGGCAGTTTTGGGTGAAGACAAGTGCCTACAACTAGGTAGTCATATAACTACGAGAGATTGCGATGCGTGAGCAACGTCGATACTAAATTCTAGTATCGTTTTCTCGTGCTCACATTGGGAAGGCTTTGAATGAATAGTATGCTACAAAGTCACTTCAAATTCGAAGTCGTGTAAGCGATCATAAAGATCGTGGCTCCTGCAAGTCGAATATACTGTTTTACGTTCACTGGCCATCCATTTGAGATGGAAACATGTGCCTCTCAAAATGGCTGTTTTATGTTGGTATATCTGCGCAATGCGAATTGGACATGGACCTGTTTTCTTACCTTCATAAATCAATACGAATATTCAAACCCAGCCCCGTAAACGTTGCGGACCCGATTTCAACCATAACATCAACAGAAATCACAACACAAGACAATTTCATAATCACAACAAGGTTGAGGGTGCATGGCTTCATTATGGGTATCTCAGCAGGCAACTGATAAAGTGCTGCCGCAATGTACTTCTCCATATCCCATCCATCGCGCGCTCGACACGCCCCAAATGCCCAAACTCGTTGCGCATGATTCTCGTGATTGTTGAGAGATTGACCGGATCATACTTCGTAAACAGAGGTGGTTTGGTGACGCGCTTAGTCGAAGAGTCCGAAACCCATGTCGTCGTCAGACTCCTCCTTCTCCTCCTCCTTGGCGGCCTCGGGGGCAGCCTCAGCCTCAGCGGCGCCACCGGCAGCGGGAGCACCTCCGGCAGCGGCACCACCGCCACCACCAGAGGGAACGGAAGCAAGCTTCTCAGATCCAGAGGCGATGAGCTCGTTGATGTCCTTGCCCTCAAGCTCGGAGATCAGCTTGTCGAGACGGTCGCTGTCGGCCTCAATACCAACAGACTCAAGAACAGCCTGTTGTTGTCAGACGGCGTATACAAGCAAATCTGATCGAGTTTCTCACCTTGACATCAGCGGCAGAGGGCGAGGTGTTGCCACCAAGGCCAAGAAGAAGGTATGCTGCGAGGTGCTTCATTGTGGTTGTGGTTTGGTGGTCTGTAGGAACAGGAGTTCAATCGATTTAACCTATGCCTGTCAGTATTGCGACGCTATACATGCGAATCAAAGATAATGCGTACCGTTTGGCCGGAGACTGAATCTTCAAGTTCACGTCGTAGGTGTCGGGAGAAAAAGTTCGGGGTTTTTGGCGAATATTGAGTTGTGGTGGGATGCGGCCTGCGCTAGACCCACGGCAGTGTAGCGCGGAATGCCCGCCGGATCACGTGTGCTCGGGCTAGGCTCAAAGCCAAGGTATAAATCGACTTGTCTGCGCAGTTCTGTCGACCGCTCATTCTCTGGCCGCCCGCCCATTCAATAATCGACCGGTCCCGTGCGCTTTGCCTTCTCCTGCGCGCGCGGCCCCTCCCCGCCGACTATTTATACCGGCGATTCTTACCTGGAAAGCATGTACAACTTGCCCTCCAATCGATTTGACGACCGGTAACACTGAGTCAAAGGCTTATCAGCTGCCTACCATGAGCGTGAGTCCAGCGGCTTCGCCCGCGCTAACACATGTATACTGACAACTCTTCAGTCTCTCGAAAACATCATGTCGATAATCGACCGTACGGGCGCAAAGCCTCCGGCAACGGTAGCAAAGCGAGCGCCTGCTTCCGGTGCCCCTAAACCAGCGCCGCGACCGGTTGGAGTGGCAAATGGCGCATCACAGACGCCCCAGCTGAAGCGAAAGGCATCGGGCCCGGTCGAAACTGGACAAAGCAAGATGCAGAGGAAGGAGGCCGTTGGAGTCTCCGCGCAGACAAACGGTGCGGCCCGGGCAGCCTCGTCGCCTGCCACGTCGAAACCCGCCCAGGCCGCGCCTACCATGGCCGTGCCTTATCGAGGAACAGCAGCACCATCCTCTTCGAAACCAGCGAATCCGCCTATCCGGAAGCCGACACAGTCATCCAGCGTTGCCGCTATCGCACCCAAGGCTGCCGCCCCGGCTCCTAAGCTTGCATCGGCAGCGACCGGGTCCGCTCCCCCTTCGACATCCGCACCCAAGAAAGGGTATCTAGCCATGCTGCAAAAGGCAAAAGAGAAGGATGCTACCAAGCCTGTGGCTCCACCGATCAAGCATGAGCCGACGAAAATTTTGTCGAGGAAGGAACGCTTGGCACTCAAGGCAGAAGCAAGTGCAGGGGCAAAGGGCAAGAAGCCTGTCGGTGCTGTACTGCCCTCAAGGACGTTGGGCTCGAAAGCCGATCCTCCAAAAGACAAGAAGAAGACAGTCGATGTAGGTTATCAAGGTACAGCACGGCCTGCCAAGAAACCAGTTGAAGTTGGCTACAAAGGAACTGCTCGTCCAGCTAATGCAACTGCAACTTCGAGTCGAAATGGTACACCAGCCCTGAAGCAGAAACCGAATCCAGCTAAAGGTCGCTATGACGGCTATGCAGACTGGGACGACCTCGATGACATGGACGACGAAGAAGACGATTATGCGTCTGACGCCTCCTCCGACATGGAAGGGGGTGTGTGGGACGTCGAAGAGGAGGAGCAGATGGCACTAAAGGTTGCAAAGAAGGAAGACGCTGAAGCACTAGCAGAAGAAAACAGGCTGAAGCGTGAAAAAGAGGAACGCAAGAAGAAACTGGCAGCAATGGCAGCTAAAGCTAAGAAGAGGTATTGAGGATACTCGGCGTTACGGTTTACGATTACATGGCATGGGGGCGTTTTGTCTGCATTCCCGCGACTGCATAGCCATGGAGTGGATTCATCTTATACCATGGCGCATTTACGATTGTTGCATACCCGGCACAACAATCTTGTCTTCACTGGAATTGATTTATTAGAAGCGATAGTGTAGTTTTTATTCAACGACTTTAGCACTGTTGCTTCACAAGCTCACCATCATGATGGGTCTCCTGCTTTTAGAGTAGTCAAGATTTGCGCATTTCACGACACTGTCTCCGTGCTTGATGTATTCTCGACAGTGGTGATGTGTCCACGTCAACTTCATGGTTACTCACAGCCCTGCGATTGTCTGTGAAGCGAACCTCCAGCCAGCACAATCACAAACGACTCTTTGTCACAGTCGACACATGGCCATATCAAACACACGCCATGTCTCCGCATCGTCGGCCACCTAGGTCCTGATACCCAAACTAATTGAGGATACTCTAGCACCCAAAAACTTGCGACTTTGTCCCCTCAGCAGTATGCTTCCCATCCTTGGGCGATTAAGGCACCCGCTCCGACGCCCTACCCATTTCTGCAAAACCAATGAGCCTTCTCCCACACCACGACAACTGGAGAGACAGCGTGGAAGAGAGAAGCAACGAGCCTCGAATAGGATTGAGAATGACATGAACGACGGGCGTGCTGGGCCTCGAAGGCCCATCTCACCCGACGAACTCCCTGTGATCATCGACAAAGGTCCTTACAAGGGTCTCGTGTACCCAAAAGAGGACCTCTACTACAACAGCATCATGTTGGCATCAGACGTGGAGCCGATATATGCTGACCCGCCAGATAGCCGTCTAAGGCAGGAGGTCCACAGGACCTCATTCCTGCGTCTTCATGCGATAGATGGAGGGAATTCAACTTCGAGGCCGGTGCCAAGTGAACACTTGACAGCATCACAGAATACAGACAACCTGAGGCGATGGGAGGAGCAGAATAGCAAGGATGTAGAAAAGCGTCGTGTCAAAACTCCTTCCTTCAGGCCTTTCCAACTTCCAAAGCACCCTCTATCAGTCCCGAGAGTGCCTTCGCCTCCAAGAGGACCCATCGCGCCTGGCTCACAGGAGTGGGACACGTTCATGGACTTTCCCTTGGAGAATTCCATGCATATCTATCGCGATCGAGATAGTGGTCGGGCTGCTGGCCCTGACCCAATTTTCACAACTACTGCTCCGCTGAAACCGGTAGCTGTGTCTAAAATACACACTCCCGCAGTAAAGGGGGATACGCGTTCTCGCCCATCGACTCAAGAGGATCCTTACCCCGTACCGGCTCAAGATCGGCTCCCAAGCAATCCGCCACTCACCCCACTGGATGAGTCGGGAGAGTTCGAGGTACTAACCTGGAATACAGCATGGAACCGCACTCTCAACAACGAATCGGTCAATCCGAAGATGAAGGCAGCAGTCCAGGAAAGAGTGCAGCCTCACTCTACAGCTGATGGTTCAGACTACGAAAACAATCACCTAACCGCTGCAGTTAATCTCGGTCTTGTACCAAACTTCAGTCGCCCTGTTGCGGAGAGTTTGTTCTATGGTCGTGATGAAAAATTCTTTGCGGAACATTGCAAGGGCCCACATTACCATGAGACCCCGGAAAATGGCGTTGGTACCGGGAACCATAATCTCTCGATTCCAGGTGATCATACGACCATGGACTGGCCTTTGACTCTTAAAGGGGGCCAAGACCTACGCCATGGTCAGCTTTCGAATGGTGTTCTAGCTAATCACTACCTGCCCTCGAGTTCTAGCGACTCCAGCTTTGGTCAGCACCAGCCACTACCTCCGGACCCTGTTCCAAACCGTGTTTTTAATTTCCTCTATACCATACTGACATCTTCCGAACTCGATCTGCATCAAGAGATTGTGGGTGGTTCGGCACTGTCGCAACCCTCCGCCCTTTCTGCATCCGTACCATCTAGCAGTACGACTTCTGCGGTTCCCCTGCATGATCGTCTTGTTGGAAAGCTGTATAGTGCTGTTAATGGTCTGCAAGACCGCATCGCGGGCCTTGAAGAGGGCCTTGTTCCCAGCATGACCGCATGGCTTGCGCAGAAAGAATCGCTGATTAGCCAACAGAATACCAAGATTGCAAATCTGGATGCCGAGATTATCACACTAAAGAAAACCATAGATTTTAGTACCAAGCTGCTGAGTGGATGCTGGGAGCGGGAATGGGAGCTTTGGAGCACGCTGTTCGATATCCAGAAACACCGCGGGGCGGGTCCCGGTTCGCTGTTTCGTATGTTCTCTCGCGGAAAGTCGATCATTGTTCGAGACAGGCAGTTGTTGGGAGATGGCATTCCCAAAGGTTATGTGGCACGAACGTCATCATCTAATAGAGCGGCACAAGGACAACTGAAAACCAGGGAACTCGATGCGATTCTACTGATGGCGAAGCAAAATGTAACGATTCTCAACCAGGATATGGAAGATATGGCAGGGCTGGTCAAGGCGTGCCAAACAGGATTAGAGGCTATAAGGGAAACGGTGCCCGTCCAAATGTCTTCGAGAGCCGTATGAGCGTAAATACGAGGCATGTTGAGTAAAACAGGGTGGATTTTTGAGCAGTTGTGGAGTGCAAACTTGTTGAGGTGGAGTAGTATAACTCAAATATCCTCTTTCCCCACAACCTCACACCTGGTTTGCTGCGTATATGGGCTCTGATATTTTTTATTTGAGGGTATGAACTAAATATCTTCCTTCTCCACATCCTCATAGCTGGGTTATTGCGTACATGGGCTCTAGTAGTGCTTGGTACTACTCTCTGAGAATAATATATAAAGCCTCCTCTCCTTCCCCTCTGTCCCAACTCACAACTCACAACTCACAACTCACAAGAACATTAACTCACTTACTCTCATCTACTCATCCAAAATCCTGTTCTCAAAATGAAGCTTTCAACTTCCCTCACTCCCACCCTCGCAGCCTCTTCGCTTGCCTCGCCCAAAGTCACACGTGGACATGGCCGCGTCATTCGACTCCCCTTGACCCTCCCGGACGACCCGTACTTTCATGTCATACCCGCCGCCGCTTCCGCGATCTCCGCGTACAACGCTACCTCTGACTCCACAGTCGAAGGCGGCTGGGCGTATACAAGCACTTACATCTCGACCTCGACAACCATAATCACCATTGAACCTTCAACGAGCGAGGAGCAACATGACGTGACGGTCACAATGACCTCGCCGCTAACTACGACCACTACCACTTTGACCTCAACCATGGTCACATGGCTACCAGATACAACGACCACCCCTGTGTCCGAGATCGAGACCGCGACCGAGACGTCAACCGCCACCAAGACCGAGACAACGACCTCGACCGCGACCATAATGTCGACCTCGACATTCATCGTCTATAACGACCCTTCTTCCACAACCTCGACCCCAGAACCTTCAACTTCCGTAGATTCCTGGTACCTAGTCCCGACTGTGACTCAGGTTTGAGACGAGCGCAAGCAAAGCTTCCGGGGGCCTCACCACTAGCTAACTTGGCTGGTTGGTTAGAGGCCCGAAGTAGAAAGTCAATAAAAAAATGATAACATTTCACATCATACCTAGTTTTATGGTTTGATCCATCAAGGAGGAAGGGGGCAAGCAAAAAAGCACGAAGACGACGAGGTATTGGCTAAAGGATGTCGTACCGCGAATGCGTTGGCTGAGCACCCACCTTCATTCCTCAACTCAATCCAACATTAGGACTTATGCGTAGAAAACCTCCCGAATAAAAAACTGCTTTCCAAAATCGCCGTGTGAAAAGTGATTGATTCTACAAGTGTACAATGTTTGTGTGTGTGTGTGTGTGTGTGTGTGTGTGTGAAGACATTTATTCATTTCCAGCCTCTTTCCTTTCCATCGTTAACCCTATTAGCCTATCATTATCATCTTCATCATTACTACATCAACATGCCCACCGCTGAGCCGAGAGCCAAGACTCCAAAAACCATCAACCCAGCCTTTGACACCTCTCCTTTCTGGCCACCAAACCCTTTGCTCGTCCCACCCGTCGATGCACTCGGCGTAGCCCCCGCACTCGAACTCGCACTCAAACTCGCAGTCCCGCTTGCCGCTCTCGAAGAAGTCGACGTCTGCCCTGCTGAAGAACTGCTGCTACTACCACTACTACTGCCATCACTCTCCGTCCCATTCCCTCCCTTTCGATCACTACACACCACCACACCCACCCTCTTACTCAGACACTCGCCCACGCGCCTCAACCCTTGCTCATCCCCATCCTCGACCTCGCATACCGCCGTGCACGGCAGCGGCATGCCCAAGACGCCCATTTTGCCCTCGGTACAGCACACGTACAGGTCCCAGAAGGCGTGGTCGTTTACGCCAGCGTCATTGCTGATGACGCAGCCGGGCTTGGTGGTCGAGGGGCGGTCGAACGGGTAGCTCGAGGGCAGCGGTGTGCCGGTGGGGAGCGAGGGGCGGTCGGAGCAGCCTGGGACAGCGCCAAAGGGAAAGGTGGAAGGGACGACTGTTGGCTTGCGGAAGGGAGTTGGGGATGCGTTTGTGTAGGTTGTGTAGGTGTAGGATAATGCGGTGGTTGAGGTGGGTGGTGACGATGTTGATGATGACATGGTTTTGTATAGGTTTAATCTGGTGTTGTTTATCCGACGGTTGGTTTTGGCTTGGTGTAGGTAGGTACAAGAGGAGAGACCAGAGGGAGAGGAGGCGAAGGCAGGGTTTTGTTACTAGATTTAAGTTGGAACGAATATCTTGCTGAGACAGGGTTATGGGCACAAGGTATAGGCCAAGGTAAATGCAAAGCACAAAGCACGAAGCCTCAAACCCAAAAAACCGCACCTCTTTATGTGAGCTAAATTAAATCCCCCAAAAAAAATCCCCATGCAAAATGATGTGTCAATGGCTTGAAGCTCCTTTCGTATCCAAAACTAGATAGGTAGGTAGGTTAGCAAGCAAGGGAATAAAAGAATACGAACCAAAACATCTTAAAACAAGTAGTTAGCTAGCAAGGAATTAATAAAAAAAGAAACTATTGATCTACGACGGGGGTCCCCCCTCTCCAACCCCCCGGCTGAACGGCCTTACCGGAAGTAGGCTAAGCTTGTTGACAAAAGACACCAACCTAGGACGTATCTAGAAGGTAGGTGACCTGCAATGCCCTAAACTTGGGAGCATTGTTGTTACTTAAAATAGAAAACATCGACCATGGCTCCACGAGGCTGGGGAATGTATTTCTTTCTCTCTTCCGCTGGACACCGCTTTTTCTTTGCGCTTGGTTGTGCATGTCGTATGTTAAGAGCGGTGTTTGTGTTTTTGATGAAATGTACTAGATAGATAGACCTTGTTCGTTTATCCCCGTCCTGAAACGTCAAAACATGTATGGACGGGAAGAAGAAGAAGCGTAGCGTTGGTGGCGATGTTGCCGAGGCTGACTGTGCGTTGACAGCTCCTCACATGTCAGGTTTCGCATAACCGCGCGTTCTTTCTTTTGCTCGTGTTCGTGGAGGGACGGTGAGGCCAATGGGGGGAATGAAGATTGGGGGCGTCTCAGCTGAAAATGTGGGGCCGACCTAGATTAGCGTTGTAGCGGGCGCCCAAGCAAAACAAGGAGGAGGTTGCATGCTCGCGTGACTATGGATCTAGAGAGTACAGTAGTATGTATGGGGGCGTGCGATGCCAAGGTTGAGTTTGTTTGCTTTAATCGTTTCAGCTTCTCTAGGATTAGATGCTTTGAGAGGGTCAGATGTGCTAAAAAGACTGAGATATCAAGACGTGAATATCCAAGTATGAAGAGAGTGCACTGATTTTGTGCATTATAACATTTCACAAGTTCAGACACATGGTAAAAAGAGAGCGTAGATGAAGATTGAAAAACGATTGAGTATTCATCTTTGGTATCATATAGCTATCGACCAAAAAACACATACAACATGTTATTCCTCCTACATGTCGTTCCATTAAAGATGGTCATAATCCATCTATGCCTTCTCATCAATCTCATGGTGCAAGCCGACGGTGCGGTTACCCTGCACACTGCTCCTCCTGAGTGTCGGGTCCTTGTCATAGTCCTCGTCCAACATGTTCATCTGGTCCTCCTCGGCATTGAGGTGGTGGAACAACCACCAAATCAGACACCCAGCAATAAATGACGCAACCGCGAGACCAGCAAACAGGTACTCGATCGCCGGGTCGTAGAGAAGGGGGTTGAAAGCCTCGGAGATGGCGGATCCGAAAGCGTTGGTAAGAAGGTACATGGATTGAACAAACGACTTCATGCTCGGCGGCGCCTTGGTGTAGGCGTACTCGAGACCGGTGACTGAGGCGAAGATCTCAGAGACACCAATGAGCACGTAGGCGCCGGTTTGCGCGGCAATATGAATGTTGTTGCCCTGATGCACGCCACCAACCATATCAGCGTCGCAGAGAGGCTGACCGTAGCAGGGTCCGGCTTTGTAGATGTAATATTGGATGATGCAGGCGTAGACCATGGCCATGGAGCCAATCCAGAAACCAGCTACGATACGGTTGATCGGAGGGAACGGAATCTTGTGCTTGCGAAGCGTGGGCATGAGCCACTGGTCAACAATGGGAAGGAAGACGATGATGGCAATTGGGTCGAAGTTCTGCATCAGATCGTTGGGAATGCCGTGGCCGCGCATCTGACCAGCCTGGGTGACGAAGTTGTTGGAGAAGTTGCCATATACGACCCAGTAGATGGGGTAGAAGCAGAAGACCTGGCAAGCAATAAGGGCACGCTTGAGTTCATCGACAAAGTGATCGTCCCAGTTGAGAGCAGTGTCCTTGCCGAGAGCGGCTTGGTAAGAGGGCTTAGCAGCGTCAAGCTTGCGAGCCTTGAGCATCATCCACATTGCACGGAAGGCGTCGGTGATGATGGATCCTTGAGGCGGTCGGACGACGTAGACCTTGCGACCGAGAACAAGAACCAAAAGACCGATGAAGAAGACGCAGAGGCACAGGAGGTAGGCCGACCAGAAGTCGACATCGCGCTCCATGTACGGGGTAGCAAGCAGCGACAGAGATCCGGCGTTGATGCACCAGTAGAAGATCTGCGCGAGTTAGATATATTTTGGGGCAGAGGGGAAACAATGTTGCTCACCATGTAAATCCTCTGAATGGTAATGGCAGGGTCGATGATGACGCGCTCGCCAGTCTTGTCGTCCTTGCCAATAACCATCTGTCTCCTCTTGTACTGATCGGCAATCAGGGGCGCAACGTTGGACTTGATACCACCAGTTCCCAGGCCGATGATGATGACGGCAACAATGAACCCACCGAGACCAGCGCCATGATCGAGAGCAACCGGGAGAGAGGTAAGGGTAAGGACGAGCAGACCGACGATGTAGACGCAGCAGAAGATGACAATGGTGTTGTACTTTCCGAGATACTGGTCGGCAATGACGGCACCGAGAATGGGGGTTACGTAGCACCAGAACTGGAAAAAGGTAGAAAGTCCAGTGGCTCCCTGGTGGCCCATACCGAGCGCACCGCGACCATCTTCACCACTGCGGGGACGCGCAATGTAGTTTTGGAAGATACCAGAGGCGCCGTAGTAGGTGAAACGCTCGCACAGTTCGACAATAGCGACAAGGAAAGCACTCTTGGGGAGAGGCTCACCGACCTTGCGGAGGGTAGCCATCTCCTCGGCGGTAGGTCTAACACCACCAATACCGTCCTCCTCTACGACAATGGAGACGGAGTCGGAGCTGGAAGCAGCGACACCGTGTTCCTTTTCGAGGGTGACGTGTGCGCCGGCGACATTGTCGTCGTTGACTGTAGCGCCGTACAGGTGAGGGTGGTGATCAGCGACCTCTTGGCCGTGCTGAAGTGCCTCGGCGCTGTTTACAGTATTAGCAAGCTGTAGGGCGACCAGTGGTTGGCGGAGCCGAGTACATACGCAGTAGTCTCATGAGCGGTAGCCATAGCTGCAGGGCTCAATCGCAACCAAAGACCAGGTCAATGGAAGGCAGGGCTTGGTCGAGTGTAACCAGGTGGGAGAGAGAACCGGAAACACCTGAAGCGCTTGCAAGAGGGAAGAGAGACGTCGATTATTTAACTCACCCGCCCTTGCTGAGCATGCGCGAAACCCACCTTTTCCTTGTTAACCCAACCGGCTCGATGTTTGCCTCTGCATCTCTTGGGCGGTGGGGCTAAGCATGCACAAGCGCTCGCCATGCCCGATGTAACGTCTTGATAGCTCAGATTCTAGCCGCATGGGCGTAGTTCTCCGTCACAAAGCCCGTCAAGACACTCGAAGCCTTCCCTTGGCGGCTTAGGAGCACCACTGTCCGCTCGGCGTGCAGCCAGCCGATTTGCCCGTTGCGCTGCTCATCTACAACCACCTTCCGGTTTCGGCGAGTAGACAAGGTAGCCCTACGCTGGTGGTTTGGACGAGCATGGCCCCTCCAACCTCATCAGCCTGTGCCGGAGTGCTGGGACGTTTTGTTAGGTATTGCTGCTGTGTGGTTCGTCGGACGGCTCGGTCTCCAGACGTTCCCTGCCCATCTGTCCCGTATGGACATACAGTGCAGTATGTCGCGTGCATGTTCCTGTCTGTCTGCATGTGGGAATAGCTGCAGTCATGGCAGTAAGCAAGTTGTCCGCCACCCCAAGCCAGTACACACCACACACCGAGAGCGAGCAATCGGCCTATTCCATCTCGTCAAATCTTCAACTCATCCAGAGCCCGTTCTGGTCGCAGAGAAAATTTACCTTGCCGACCCACTCCGACACTCCGAGTGCGGCCAGGAACGGTGGTGTCATCGTCTCTCCGTTGCAGGGACCGAGGTTTCCAGCAAGCGCACCTTTCGGGGCACCCCGAGAGATAAGCTTCTCACCACAGCACGGCGGCACGGACGAGCCAGAGTCTTTCCCGCTGTGGACCTGCTTGTTCTTCGAATCCGGTCATCTCGCCTAAATTACGCTCCTCAGTCGGGGCGCCTTTTTGCCACGCCACGGCCAACCACCACGGCCAACCACCTCTGGACGATGCGGAAGACGCGCTTATTGAGCGGGATTTAAGCGGTGGCTGGCTTTGGTGGAGAAGAAGGTGGTGGTGGTGGTGGTGGAGGTGGAGTCGTCTTTTGGCTTGTGTGATAAGTGACGAGAGAATCAAGCGAGAAGCAAAAGGCGTCCCGTCCTTGGCTACTCTACTACCTCAACAACAGTGCCCCCCTTCGCATCCTTCACCTCGCTCCGTTATTAACAACCACATACGTATGCGCGCAGATCCAAGTCGTGCCTAGAGCGGCAGGCGCAATCTAAGCTTTTTTTTCTCTCTCGCCTGCAGCAGACCTCGACCCATGTCAGCGGTGCGCGCGGTCGCAAATAACCCCCAAATCCCGTCCTTAAGCGCCATCCCCGCGTTAATCCCGGCCTCACCCTGGACTAAGCGTTGCATCGATATGGCCATCCATGGGCTTCCAGAAGCCTGCACTTGCATGCTACTGACGGCATTCCTCGCCGTGATAGACCCGTTGGGTAACCACACTTGCGGAAGCTGCGTGTTCTAGTGCACATTTAAGCTCTGCTGGATGCGCTTGGCAAATGCTTGACAGGGCGTATGCAGCCTGTGGCAAGGCGTGGAAGGGTGTGTGTGTAAGTGGAGATGACACCCCATGAGACCAACGCCGTCAGCACGGAGCAACTCTGGCGCGACCAAGGGCGAGGAGATAAGGATACGAGCCGCGCGATTCAAACTTGGACGGCAGTCTTGGGATACTCAACACACCAGCGTTGTGGACTAACATTCAATTCAACTGCTCTAAATTTACAATGTACAATTCAACATGGCCATCATCAGCTCAACAGCTCGTCGCAAAACAAGACAAATAATTGAACTGCTCTACGCCGCCATCTTTCCCCACTACTACTCGGCCAATCATGATACCCTAGCAAACAGCTTATCCCGCCTAGACTTCTCGACCGGGATCAAACCAAAACCAAAGGAATACGTGGACTTGAAATACTTGTCCGGGTACTATCAACACTAACATATAGATACAAGCCAAATGACACACAATGCAAGGAAATGAAACTTGTTAACAACTATGACGAAGGATTAGGGCCGGTAGTGCCAGGCTCACAGCACTGCTTGTTTCCACCGCAGCTGTCGGGGCACTCGAGGAGACACGAGTCGGGCCCGCCCTTGACGCTGGGGTTCTTGCTGGCGCGCCCAGTATCCTCTGCACCACTCTCATCCGAGGCCTGTGCCGAGTGATCATGGCTGGCATTGAGGCAGAACTCGGGCTGGATCGTGGAAGAGTGGATACCGTACTGGTGGAGGCATTCGCGGATCTGGCGCGCGAGGCCCATGTAGCGTGCTGAGCCCTCGTCCTTGAAGTCAAAGTTGACCTGGACATGCAGCGACGCAACAAGCTTAGTATCCGAAAGTTGCCAGACGTGGAGATGATGGCAGGAGATGATGCCGTCAAGGTTGGTGATGTCGTCGGTGATGTCGTCAATCGACATGTTCTCCGGCACCGCCTGCAGCAGAATGCGAGATGCGGCTTTGCACAGTGGGAGCGCAGAGAGAAGGATGATTACGGTGATGAGAAGGGACACAGCCGGGTCAGCATACATCCTCCACGAGAAGTCGGTAAGCCAGATGAACAGGGCAGTGGCAATCACACCCACATTGCCCAGAGCATCTCCCATGACGTGGAGAAAGACACCGCGCATGTTGAGGTCGGCGTGAGAGTGGCCATGCCCGCCACCAGATGCTGGTTGCCTAGGCTGGTTGTGCTTGTGATCCTTGTGCTGATCCTTGCTTGGTGGCTTGCCATATGCGTGTGAGTGGGCGTGTGAATGAGTGTGCGAGCCGTTGCTCTTAGAATTGCTCAACAACGATGTCCGCTCGGTAGGTTCTTCATCTGCCGTGTTGTTGTCCTCGTCATCAGCCTCTTCGTCGTGTAGCCTGGATGATTCGATAATGCTGTTCCTAAACGATGAGGGGTGCACGTAGATTTCGTCCAGAGTGGCATATGTGCGTGATTGGGACCTGCTGTGGCGCTTGTTTTTCTTCGAGACAGAAGACCGGCGCTTGTCTGCGCTAGGAGAAGACGATGCTCCAGTCTTGGCGGGGCTCTGCGTCAGGGTCGAGGGGAAGCCAATGCGGTTCTGGGGTAGTACATCGGCCACATTACCGCTCTCATCCGCCACAACGTGGTCATGTCCATCCACGCCATGAGAGTGTCCCTCCTCGGCATGCGAGTGTGCGTCGTGTCCGTGTGAGTGACCGCCGTGGCTGTGGCCATGGTCGTGGAAAAGGAAAAGGCCGACAATGTTGGATAGGAGGCCGCAAGAACCGACGATAAGGATAATGACGGGGTGCGAAACTTCTTGTGGCTCGACAAATCGCTGGATCGCTTCGAGGAAGATGGAAAGGCACAGCGCAACGAGGAAGACGCCGTTGATCAGGGCACCTAGAGTTTCGGCGCGTTGCCACTACACTCCTTGTCAGCAACATTCCACCATGTACATCCAAACAGCATACTCACCCCGTATGTGTATGTCTTCGAGTTGGTCTTCTGGCTGGCGACCTTGACGGCCCACAATCCGACGAGGAGGGATATTACATCATTCAACTGCGCTTGTTGTCAGCATCCACTAAACACATGTCGCCAGGTGTACACACCATGTGAAATGAGTCGGCAACCAGAGCGAGGGAATGCACTGCATAACCCGCAATCAGCTCAACGAAGAAGAAGGCCGTATCAATGCCCAGTAGGATCATAATCCGCGTCGACTTGGAGAGCCCCATCTCGGCAGTATCGGAACCACGTTTGCGCCCGGTCCGGCAGTTGGTGGTTGTGCAATCGATGCAGCGCAAGGCCGTAGAGCCTTCTTTTGGTGGTCGCGAAAGCTGCGCCGCGAAAACGGGTGTGGATAAAGGGATAAAGAAGTGGCGTTGGTGAAGACGAAAGAGAGGAGTAATGTATCACGGTTCGCGGTTGCGCGTAGTAATTAACAAGCGGAGTGGCGCCCGAGCGCAAAAAGCCCGAGGCTCCACCAAACACCAAACTAGGCTGACTTTGTTCGACCAAAACACTAGCATTGCTAAGCCGTCACGGACACCTGTGTGCGTATCATGGTCAGCCCAGCTGGTGCCAACGCTGATCTGCTAAGACGTGGATGCGGCGTTGATCACGTCTCATCCTTTACCTCAGGCTGTTGTGGGATGCCTGCATCGTTGTTGCTGAAACTACTTTTTTGTCTCACGTCATCACCATATCGATGACATATCGGTGGCCCAAGAACAAAAAAGTCTGACCTCCTCCTGCACATGACAAACCCGCAAATACCACTCACGGCCCGCAATGTTTGCCCCTCGCACTCTCTTTACGGGAGCGTCGCTGTACACCCTTTCGGTCATTGTCAACTCTAGCTTGCGACTCGTCATGCCCGACATGCAAAGTTCGCTAGTGTGTATCCTCACGGATAGCCCAGGCAGGATGGCTAAGATTTTATTTTCAGAATTTATTTTTTTACTCGCTGCTTCCAACCACATTCTGAATAATGCAGCGCAGAGTCTGTGGCTCAGTTTGGGAATAAGTGTCCAAAAGTCCACGATGAAAAGATATCCCAAAATGGATGACCAGTATGTGCGACTCCCTTCGTGTTGCGTATATGGTTTACTGGGCCTCGTGCTACATGATTCATATACCTAACGCGTGCACCACACATGGTGTTACTATAATCATTTGCTGTCGTTGCGAGTTTCTGGTACCGATATTGTGGTTAGATTAAGAACCAAGGTTATGACCCAATTGAAGCCAGGGCTTATATCCACACATGATGTAGTTTGCACGCGGTATTTGTGCGAAGCGACATTTGTGCGGAGCGGTATTTCCGCGTAGCTCGCTACGTTCAGTACACTATATAGCCAGATTCTAAATCAAAGTGAGAGCGCACAGTGCAACTTCCAAACAGGCACTCAACACCAGTACACTGGCATCCACCGCTCCTACTCTATCCTCTGCAACAAGCAAGAGTGGCAAACAACCTTATCAACCGAGCACCCAGAAATAGTACACTCCCTAGGTAGCATCTACCTCTTACATCGTCACGATGCCTCTCCCTGCTCCAGAGCGCACCGCCTCCCTCAAGCCCAAGTCGCCTAGTAGTGAGGATCTCGTAGCTGTCAAATCGTCGACAACTCAGAAGGCTTACAAGGCTACGTTAGCCATTACCGGGATGACATGCAGTTCATGCGTATCTACCATCACCCACGCAGTCCAAGGAGATCCATGGGTGCAATCCGTCAATGTCAATCTCTTAACAAACAGCGCAACGGTCATCTTCACTGGCAAGGAAAAGTGTGAAGAACTTATTGAGACAGTCGAAGACTGCGGATTCGACGTTACAGTAGAGAAGTTGGAAGAAGTTCAAAGTATATCATCCAAAGCGGTAGTGTTGCCGAAGCCACAGACGGAGAGGTGGCATGCATCATATTCCCTCGGGGGTATGACATGCTCCTCTTGCGTTGGCAACATTACCCAGGCGTTGACACCCCATACGTGGATCGAGAAGGTCGACATCAACCTCATTTCGAACAGTGCTACTGTCATCTTTCGAGGCAAACAACATCTGCCAGAAATCAAAGAAAGTATCGAAGATGTTGGATATACCGCCACGCTCGACCAGGTCCTTCAGGATGGTACCTCAGCCACAGGAACCATCGAACGGTCTGTCGCAATCCGCATAGATGGCATGTTCTGTCCCCACTGCCCAGAGATCATCACAAGGGGGTTACAAGAAGCATTCGCTAGCCAGGACACTTTCTGTATCATGGATCCACCAGTTTCACTGCAAGAGCCCATCTTACACATTAGATACGTACCATCTCCTCCCGACTTCACAATTCGACGCATCTTCGCTACTATCAAAAGCCTCAACACACAGTTTGTCCCTTCGATATTCCACCCTCCTACCCTGGAGGAGCGAGCCCGGCAAATGCATGCGAAAGAACGGACGCGTATCTTGTGGCGTCTTGTACTTTGCATTGTTGTTGCTATACCCACATTCGTTCTCGGTATCGTCTACATGAGCCTTGTCAGCTCCAAGGATCCTATACGCAGGTATCTCATGGACTCCATGTGGGCTGGCAACGCCACTCGACTCAGTTGGGCCTTGTTTTTGCTCGCTACACCAGTCTACTTTCTTGCTGCGGACACGTTTCACCGCCGCGCACTGAGGGAACTGAGGTCAATGTGGCGACGTGGGAGTCGGACGCCATACCTGCATCGCTTCACCCGATTTGGTAGTATGAACATGCTAATATCTCTTGGTACTACCATCGCATACGCCGCTTCCATTGCAGAACTCATCATGGCTTCCACAAAGACGTCCAAAGGCTCCATGGACGACTCATACTTCGATGCGGTGGTTTTCTTGACCATGTTCTTGCTTATCGGTAAGTTTTTGGAGGCTTACAGCAAGGCAAAGACTGGCGATGCAGTCACCTCGCTTGGCAAGCTACGTCCAAACGAGGCTGTCCTAGTCGATGCCGAAAGCGGCGATACTAGGGTTGCTACCGATCTCCTCGAGATTGGTGACACCGTCCGTGTTCATAATGGTACCTCGCCGCCATTTGACGGAGACATCATCGAAGGCAACGCGAATTTCGACGAGTCGAGCCTCACTGGTGAATCGCGACCAGTCAGGAAAGCGGAAGGTGACACTGTATTTTCGGGCACTGTCAACAAGGGCGCACCGGTCAAGATCAGGGTTACGACTGTGTCGGGCACGTCAATGCTGGATCAAATCATTAATGCTGTACGAGAGGGACAGTCCCACCGCGCACCGGTGGAGAGAGTTGCAGACAAAATCACTTCGCACTTTGTACCTTTTGTCATCGCCGTCGCTATCATCACATGGCTTGTCTGGCTGATTCTCGGAAAGACCGGTATCGTCCCCAGCGACTGGAAGAACGAGGGTGCTGGTGGCTGGGAGCTTTGGTCCCTTCGCTTTGCTATTGCTGTCTTTGTAATTGCCTGTCCCTGTGGCATCGGACTTGCTGCGCCGACTGCACTATTCGTCGGTGGGGGTTTGGCTGCTAAACACGGAATCCTCGTCCGAGGTGGTGGTGAAGCTTTTCAGGAAGCAAGTTCTCTCGACTGCATCGTCTTCGACAAGACTGGTACACTGACACAGGGTGGCGATCCGGCGGTCACAAATCACAGGTTTTCTGGTGATCAGAACAATGCACTTGTACTGGGTATCATAAAGGCACTGGAGCAGAACAGTAACCATCCTATCGCTAGGGCACTGGTCTCGTTCTGTGATAAGGCTGTGCATGAGACACCGACTGCGGTTGATGTAGACGAGATACCTGGTAAGGGTCTGAAGGGGACGTTCAGAGTCGATGGACAAGAGATTACTGCTATCATCGGTAACGAAAGCTTCATGGCTGACTACCATGTTCCCATTCTCACGGATGATGCTTCAACGCTTCAGACATGGAAATCTCGTGGGGACTCGGTTGCACTGGTGGCACTACTTCTACCACAAATGGTCCAACCATCAATCCAGTCTGCAGTATCATCCAACGACTTTGATTCACTCTCGACCACCACTACCGAAGGCCAACAAGCACTAGCCTGGCAGCTCGCGTGTGCCTTCTCCATTGCGGATCCTCTCCGCCCCGAAGCTCCCAGAGTCGTGGCTGCCCTGAAAGTGCGTGGTATAGATGTCTGGATGCTCTCCGGTGACAATGCTACTACAGCCAACGCAGTGGGCTCTCAAGTCGGCATTCCCGCTTCCAACATCATCGCCGGTGTACTTCCAGACCAGAAGGCAGAGAAGATAAGATACCTTCAGCAAACGCTTGTCAAGCACCAGAAAGCGGTGTTCCGCATTCCGTTCTTGTCAAAGTGGAACCAGGGAAAGATAACAAAGCGAGCAACCGTAGCCATGGTAGGCGACGGCATAAATGACGCCCCAGCCCTGTCCACGGCCGACCTCAGCATAGCCATAGGTTCTGGCTCCGACATTGCACTCTCTTCGTCCTCGTTCATTCTCATAAACTCCCGCCTCACCACCATACTCACTCTTCTCGACCTATCTCGTGTCGTCTTCCGCCGCGTCTACTTCAACTTTGGATGGGCTCTCATCTACAACCTAGTTGCCATGCCCATCGCCGCTGGCGTGCTGTACCCTATCACAACTGGCGGCAAGAAAATGAACATGCATCATAATGGCGTGGGTATGGAGGGAGGCATGGGGATGGAGGACTCGGGACGAAAGCATGTTAGACTTGATCCTGTCTGGGCTAGTTTAGCCATGGCGCTGAGTAGTCTGAGTGTGGTTTGCAGTTCGTTGGCGCTGAGGAGTAACGTACCACTACTGGGATTCAGAGTTAAGAATGACTGGGACCAGGAGGATGGCACGGTGGATGGAGCAGGAAGCAAGGATGGAGATATGCCTGGGGAAACTGTGTGACGGTGATGTTTGCTGGGGGCGGAGCAGCACAGTTAGCATGTATCGACGGTCTCCTATAGAACTGGGATAGACTCTCTAAGACAGTTGGGTATTAATACCTTGTTCACGAATTTTTCCCCCAAGAAATGTGTGTTCGTGATCTCTTGTGACGTTGCCCTTGCTAGAGGAAGGCACACGACCGCCCGAACCCGACAGCCCGAGCCGGAAATGCGTCCCCACCAGCCAACACAGCATCACCGCGTCGTCTGGTAACCGCAGGCATGATATCACATCGCATTATTTTCTGTATCCTTGCGGGAAATTTCAACCGCAACAGGCTCACCGATATCCATTTCGGCCCGTTCTCGTGACCGATAACATGCTGCCCATCGCCTTCGCACAACTACTACATTGCGATTGCGATTGCACCAGCAACATATGCGACCGATGAGCGACTCTACATCGCCTCGCGCACCTGACCTCCAACCCGCAGCCCTACATACACACACACGATATGAGCCTCACCCAGACTCGGCAGAAGCTGTGCGAACCGAACGGCAGCGGTGTGCAAAAGAGCTAGAACCCATGTGTCGAGAAAGGGTTTCTGCTACACCGAGTAGAGTAGCGCGTGACTCGTCAAGTTTGGGTACTTTACCATCGGACCATGTATCAAATCGAGAGTCCAGAGATGTACCAAGCCGGCACGGTTCTATTGCCGGCAGTCGAGCAAGTACACAAGCGGACGACGTGGGTACATGTGCAGAAGAAGAAGAAGAGAACAAAGGCAAAAGGCAGTGGTACGACGGCATCGTCAACTTCTGGACCACGCAGATTAGTCTCACCATTGACGAGGGCGCGCATAGAGACCATCTCGGTATGTCTTGTCTTCTCGCTTGTCCCTGCCCCCCGTTTCGCGGCCCTTGTCATGGAACTGCTTGCTGTTGTATGCTAACAACCCGTTTCTCCCCCTTCCCCTCAGCACTCGAACGCACTTTTCTAGGGTACCTCCGCACCTCGCTTCTGCTCGTAATGACAGGTGTCACAATCGCCCAACTGTTCCACTTGCAGCACACGCCGACACCTAATGCGCGCTTTGGCTTCCACAAAGTTGGGAAACCTCTGGCTGCTACCTTTATCTGCATGGCCATTGTCGTGGTGTTTATTGGTGCAGCACGATTCTGGAGGTTGCAGAGCAAATTGACGCAGGGAAAAGCGCTGGCAGGGGGAGCTGAAGTGTTTCTTGTCATGGGCATGGTGGCGACAATGTTGGTCGGCACGTTTGGACTGGTGTTGGCCATTGATATCGAAAAGACGCATAATGGACGTTGAGGTGCACTGTCAACTACAACAATCTCACTATCAACCCATGACGGAAATGGTTTGATCTTTCTATTGCTGCTACAGTTAGGCACCCCACTGATGTAAAAGCGTCATCTGCTGTCGTTTCGTGCACGTTGGTATGTCATCGTTTACAGTGGGTCTTATTCTCAGACCAACTCCGCGTTTTAGTAAGCTGTTCGCCCCCTTGAGGCTTTTCTAACAGTGAGAAATGAAATCAGAGGTACGGAGCCGGTAAATCCATCAAACGCTAATGTAACAGGTCCAGTATCTGACAGACGACAACAACGTATATACAGTTCACTTGGAAACACGTCTCTCGGTTCTTCGTGCTGGGCCCTCCATATGCATCACTTCATCTACATATATCAACAGAGGAGTGAGTAGGGCAAAGTAGCGTTTCGTATGCTGCACTACCGCTTGCGTTGCTTGGGGTATATATGGCTAGGGTATAATCACAACAGGTGCATGTAAGGAAACTTTGACCCCTCCCCGAAAAAATATCACCACCTCACAAAGTCATCGATGACATGCTGTCAGCGCGACAAAATTTGCACAATACGAATTCTAACATCAATCACGCTTACGCATAGGCAACCAAATAGCACGATATTTCAAACCCTCACTTCATCTCCCTCATTTCACACCCGTTGTCTTAATTTTCTTGTCGCCATCAAGCTCTTGTACCGACGACGAATCCCGCATGGTGCTCGAATCGCCCTGTTCAGCTGTAACCATGTCGGCAATGGGTCTTCCAGCTACTTCGCCCTTTGTCTGCATAGCTACAGTTGGCTCAGTACCCTCCAAGCGGCGATGCACGGGGATAAAAGCGTCGTAATATCGAGGCATTACCAAGCCTAGCAGAATGACGATAATCGTCAAGATGGACAGGATGAAGCCGGCAATCATCATGGGGTCGTAGCGCAGAGTGTGAAACTCTGGAAAGGCAAAGGACAAGATGATTGCCAGAACGGGTCCACTAAGGTAGCGAAGGAGGAACGGCATGAAAGCTGGTATCTTCCAGTTTTTGCCCTGGCCTACGATGATGTTGAGGTCGCGACGGAGTTGGTTACCCTTGCCGAGTTTATTAGCAAAAAAAAATTCTGGAAAATACGCATTTTAAAGGAGGATAAGATCTAGGGACTCACCGAGTAAAAGGCAAGGAACCAAAATCTTCGGATGAAGGCATTGCGGTGCCAGAATGAAGGAGCATGTGCATCTGGTGTTCGCGCCAACACAACGGCTACAATCGCCATTAAAACGTAGAAGCCGATTCCAGCACCGGCGCCTGCTCCGGGACTGCCAATACCGTGCGCCAAGCTGATACCGAAGACCTGGCCACCGAAGAAACCTACATTGTACACGATAAAGGCTGGTAGACCGGTCTGGTCGACAATGTCCCTCCATCGATACACTGTCGTCGCGCTGGATACCTCGCTCCAGACGACAAAGATGAGGGCCACGTTGTTTACCCAGCGATCGATTCCATCAAGCAGATAGTAGCCAAACTCTGTGCAATATGGTAGGCACCTGGATGTTGCATACGAAGTCAGTGGGTATCTCGTGGGAAGTGATAGCTCGGTAGGGGCATTTGTGTGTGTGTGTGTGTGTGTGCATAAAGGGGTGTTTTACTCA
>Ga0265780_10001720_pt1 | contig 30356 bp, 24 predicted proteins | sample P1T30metagenome_FD_192432 | JGI IMG/M metagenome (GOLD analysis project Ga0265780, IMG submission 192432) | Plant litter microbial communities from East Loma Ridge, Irvine, California - P1 T30 | ecosystem: Environmental > Terrestrial > Plant litter > Unclassified | place: USA: California... | reverse complement strand
CGGAATCCGACTTCTCAACTACATCCAGCATGTAATACGACGATATGCCAGGCCTAGAGTCCTTCCCTCCTCCCGCTCCCGCTCCATGGTACACTGCCATCATTGCCAACATCGACACATTACTGCCAATCATGTTGCTATGCATTACCTTCCGCTTCCTTTTCACGGCCATGGGCGTTGCAATGTAGCAAGCTACATTTCCTTCTAGTAGCAATGCCAGTGCGATTTTAATGTCGACGTCGACGGTCACAGTTACATACCGTCACACATACCTTTGCGATTACACTGAGACTAGCACTGCGTTTAAAGTCGTACCAGTAACGTTGACCTTGCCGACAAGTACTGTCACGTGTACTATTCCTGCTTCTACTACGACGATTACTTCCACTGCCACTGCTACCCCATCAATCAGAGAGCGCTTGGAAAAAGTTACCGACGACATCGAGGCTTTCCTATCGTCGCAGAAACTCGCTCGGCCTGCGCTCTCCCCGACTGCACCACAAGAGACCCCAGAGGACATCCAAGCTCTCGTAAACGAAAATGACAACGTCATCAACCTGTGGCGTAACTACAGAGATACCCAAAGTCGCAGGTCTCAGTTCCTTACCTCCGAGGACGAGGACGACGAGATGCAACCATGTCAGAATGACGCTCCATCCACTCAATCACCCACCGTAAGAAAGACAAACTCCGAGGATATCCACGCTATACTGGACACATCCAAGTTCAACAGGCCCTACGTGCTTGAACATTCCTCATTCTTCTCCAACGACAATACGCGCCATCTCACCACTCCGCAAGACTCCGAAACCACCCAGCCCAGCACAATTCCCCAGCTCCGCATCCCACTCGCACGCGGGCACACAAGTAACCACGCCTTCGCCGCACACATCAAAGCCGAGAAACAGGCCGCCGACGCTATGCAGGACCGACTCAAGCAGCAGGTAAACTAGTGGCACGACGACTTCGAAATGCCTCCAGACAGCTTCCGCGCCAGCCCACCACCTCGCAATCTCAAACACACTTTCAAGCGCAGCAGCGACCCCAACGAGAACCCCACGGCACACGAACCCGGTCGCGAGGCCAAGCAGGGCGATAAGGTAAATCGGCGTGATATCGAGGAGTACATGTCTGCGCAGTGGAGCAGGGTCGTTGGGAGGGAGGAGAAGTGCACCTTTGTGAAGAATGAGAATGGGCATAAGGGGTGGAGTGTGGTGTGTGAGTAGAAAAGATATAGTGTGTGTAGGTTGGTGAGTAGGTGGGTGGATTTTGTACGGTGTTAGGTTGTCGAATATAAGTATAACTGTAGGTTATCAAGAACCATACATACCCACAAAAAAACCCGACCACGAATCACCATCCCACCAGTCCAGTCCAATACAATCCATCCCAAACACCCCCACCTCACATTCCCCCTCCCCTTCCCCTCTGTCCACCCCACCCCACCCTCCATCAAGTAACAGCCTTCTTCCCCTTGTCCCTCCCCCCCTTCTGCTGCGCAGCCTCATGCTTCCTCAAATCCTCAGGAACCTTACTAATCCCACTCTTCGCCAACATACTCTTCAAATCATACAACACATCCGCATCCTCATTCCCCCAAAAAGTAATCGCCACACCGCTCTTCCCCGCCCGCCCCGTCCTTCCAATGCGATGCGTATAACTCTCGATACTAGTCGCCATATTGAAATTCACCACGAGCGACACGTCCGTGATGTCGATTCCGCGGCCCGCCAGATCGGTAGCGACGAGCACGTCGACGCGGTGGTCTTTGAGCTGCTGCAGTGCGAGTTCGCGCTGCTCTTGCGTTTTGGAGCCGTGGAGGGTTACGGAGCTGAAGCCCATGTGCTTGATGTCGCGCGCAATGGCGTCGCAGTTGCGCTTGATGTTGACGAAGACGATGATTGGGGCGGCGAATTCGCGCGAGTTGAGGATCTCGGCGAGGCGCTTTTTGCGCTTTTCTTCGCCCTGGACGAATTCGACGCGTTGCTCGACTGTTTCGACTGCTTCGCCTACGTTGCCGATTGTCACGATTGCTGGACGTCTTAAGTATTTGCGCGCGATTCTTTCCACGGCTGTCGGCATGGTGGCTGTGTACATCATGGTTTGGCGGTACATGCCGCGCTTCATGGCGTTGGAGTCTTCGGCGAGTTCGGAGTCGGGTTTCTCGTTGGTGACGGGCAGGGCGTCGAGAATCTTGTTGACGGGCTCTTCGAAACCCATGTCGATCATGCGGTCGGCTTCGTCCATGATTACGTAGGTGCATTGGCTGAGCACGAGCATGCGGCGCTCGATGCAGTCGACGAGACGGCCGGGCGTCGCAATGACAATCTCGGCGCCGTCGCGCATCTGGAAGGCTTGTTCTTCGATAGAGTGACCACCGACGATGACGGCGGTCTTGTAGCCCATTGGCGCTGCGAACTTTCGCGTCTCGGACTCGATTTGTTGCGCCAGTTCACGGGTGGGTGCGAGGACGATGGCATAGGGACCGTCGGCGCGGTTTGAGGGACCCAGTGGAGGTAGTTGTGAGATGTAGACCAGCAGTGGCAGCACGAAAGAGGCTGTTTTACCTGAACCCGTAACGGCGACACCAATGAGATCGCGGCATTGCAGGGCGATGGGAATGGCTGCACGCTGTACGGCAGAGGGCTCGTTGTAGCCGACCTGCTCGATGAGGCGCAGGAAGTTCTCTGGCAGGCCTGACTCGCCCCAGTTGCGCATGGGGTTCGGTATCGCGCCACCCTTTGTCGCGATGTTGAAGTCCTCCTTGAAGATGCGCCAGTCGCGCTCGCGCATGTGCTCCAGCCTCTTCTCGCTCCAGTGCTTGTCTAGCTGTGCCCGGCCGCCCTCCTCCTTCCGCCGCCTCTCCATCTCGAGTATCTGCTCGGCCCGTTCGCGGCCTGAGACGGGATCGCGCTCAATCAGCGCTTGTATGAATTTCTGGGTGCCCTGTTCTGTGCTCTCCTCCGTGAAACCGCCGAGTCTGCCGCGACCAAAGAAGGCTGCTTCTGCGCGCTGCTGGTAGATGGGGTTGTAGTCGTAGCTGGTATCTTCCTCCTCGTTCCACTCAAAGTTGAACTTCTTCTCCGTGGTGCGCTTACGCTTTTTCTTCGCCGAGAAGGTGGACTGATTCTGCTCGGCGCCCATGTAGCGTTGGCGTGTCAGGGCAGCCTCTGTGTCTTCTGGCGGTGGGCGCTTTCCGGCCTTCTTGTCAGGCACGGGCGGAGGCGCCATATCGCCGTGTCTATCGTTATGCCTGTCGCCGTGCCTGTCGCCGTGCCTGTCGCCATTCCTATCGCCGTTCCTGTCCTGTCGTGACGGGTGTGTGTGCATGTCCGGGCGCATAGATCGCGGCCCGGTTGGAATCGAAGACGGAGCGTCATAAGAGCCATTCGACGCAGTGTGGCCATTTTGTGAAGTAGAATTCGCGGTTGCACTCGAGGTATTCCGCCGTCTCTGCTGCTCCTCGACCTCTTTTTGCCGTTTCGCTAGTGCTATGCGTTCTCGCTCCGCCTTGGAAAGGAATTTGGGCTTGGCAGCCGCTGCCTCTTTCTCGCGATGCGCCTTCAAAATGTCATCAACACTAGGCGGCTGCTTTCTCTGCGATGCCCACCCCTTCTTCACTTTCTTCGGCGCTAGTGACGGGCCAAGCTCTTCTTCTGGCGGTGGTGGAGGTGGCCTCGCTGACGGCGGAGGCGGCGGTGGAATCGTGTCGGTCATGATGCGCGTGTCTTTCAGGCTTCACGATCGTGCGCCGGGGTTGAGGCGGCGCAGATATGTAGAGGTGGGTGGGTTGGGTGCTGAGGTGCGACCGTGGATCTCTCCGCAGTCGCAAAGACAATCGCGCGAGCACGTGACAGTCCTACACCACCACACCCCATTTAAGACGATCGATTGGTTTTGGGAGACTGGGCAAAAGTTTGAAATCCCCAGACACGTCGACAAGTCACTTGGAACTATACGAGCTTCACTATCAAGGGCGACACTCGACACGTGCAGACGTTACTCATTCATAGCTATCGTGGCTCGCCGCCCATTGACCAGCCGAGCTGGCTCTCACTCTTGCAGGTAGGTAGAAACCATGGCCATAATTTATATGCCATGCTGTCGTGTAGTCATAGATAGACTTGCCCTCCCGGCCTATCTGCTAAGTTCGTAGTTGTTGTACTTCAGTGCCACCACATGCATCCTCCACCTCAGTCCTGCCTGCCCTTCAGTAACCGCTTGGTGACCTTGTCCTTCTCGATGATGTAGACGTGTGCTCCCCAGCCCGACAGCGCGTCTCGGTCCGTGGCATTCAGCAGCGCTTGTGAGATGGTCTCGAAGAGGTCGTCTGGGCCCTGCAAGTATTATTAGCTCCCATTTTCAGCAACACACCCAGCACCGCATGACGTACCAGATCCGGCTCCCACAGCCCCTCGCAGGTACCAAACAGCTGATCACTCGCCGTCCCGCTCACGATGAAGTCCTTCGCAAAGTCGATGCAGCCAATGCTGTCGAAACCGCAGATGAACGGCTTCCCGCTCGTCTGGTTGATGCCAGCAATGACGGGGCTGACAAAGTACGGGCCGAAGCGCTTCTCGTACAGCGACGACGACACGAGGTTGGCCATGGTCTGCGGGCTGATGTTGCGCTCCTCCCGCAGGCGGTACATGTTGACTTTGTAGCGGAAGAGGTCGGACACGGTCGCGACATCGGTGGCGAGGCCGGTTAGGCCCAAGAAGACGTCGCCGTACTGGAAGATCTTGGGGAAGTTGTTCGAGATGGTGAGGGCTTGCATGCCTAGGCGGAGATCGCACGCTATTGCTACGCAGTCCTTGCCCACCATGGCTACCGCAGCGCCGCCGTCTGTCACATCGTTAGGAGGGTTCGTGACTCGTATGGTGGAGCGTATTCGTACTTATTGAGAACGGTGACGACTGGTGCTGTTAGCTACTGTATTGCATGGGTTGGAGACAATAGCTTACCATGACTGTGGATGTATGTGAACTCCTCGCTAACTCGGTATACGCTCTACTAAAGGAAGAAGCTTCGGACTGTGTGGTAGGAGGCGAGGTTGAGTTGTCAACTTGATGATGGCAGACAGGTAACAGCTCAGTACGCGGCGGCGGGCAAGCTCCGCTCCACAACGCGAGCTTCAACGCTAACATCTTGGCAGTCAAAAGTTACAGACACCCATCCCGATCTTCAATTGAACAACACCACACATCCCAGACACAATGAGCGCACTCGAAGCCGCAAAAGCGCTGCCCCCACGATTACTCCGCTTCTTCCAACGCTACCCACCACCCGCACTCTTCCCAGACCTCGTACCCACCACACAAACACCACCACCCGCGGCGTCACAAACACCAGCAGCGCCCTCAGAAACCACACACGATGCGACAGCCACAAATATAATATCCGCCACACCACCCAGCGACCCCAACGCCCCAATAGCAGAAACCTCCGCCCCAGACCTCCCCCCCATCCCCTCCACCGCCCCCCGCGCCTCCCGCATCCCACCCCACGCGCACAACCTCCCCTACCCAAACCCCTTCCTCCCCACCAAAAACTTCACAACCGGCCGCTGGCACGGCCCCGCCTACGGCCTCCGCAAGCAAGCCGACCTCGTCAAGCTCGCCGCCGCCCACGGCGTCGTCGACCTGCTCCCCTGGACGATCAAGAAACCTGGCGAAAAGGAGGCGCGGCGCATCGAGTCTGGACTGATGGTTAAGGGCACGGGCGAGGGGCAGAGGGTTAAGGGGAAGGCGTGGGAACGCACGTTGAAGGGACGGTTGGAGGTGAGGAGGCAGGCTATGTTGGATATGCCGGGAATGATTCAGGAGTGGAAGCAGAAGGGGCATGGGAGGGGGTGGAAGAAGTGGCCGAGCTCGAGGGGGAAGAAGTAGAAGGATGCGAGGGAAGGTGTGGTGGTGATGGCGTCTGGGCTAGGATGTGTATATTATATTGTGTTTTGGAGCAATGTGCATGTGAAGACGGAGTCTGGCTGCGATGTACAAATCAGAGTCATATATTCCGAGTCTTGCACTTGGCTTCCATACTTGGGAACGTGCTTTGGTGCTCTAGGCCACCTACCTTGTCGATTGAAGATGGTATCAGAAGCCTCCACAGAAGAGAGGCGCGCATGGACAGTCCATATTACGAGGAGAAAAGGCCGAGACGTTACAAAGTACGATATTCAATTTCTAGCGACGGTAGTAGCAACTGGGTATCCTGCTTACCATCAAAACCCTCAAGCAACTCCAGACCAAATGCTCGACCTACATATGTACCCAAACAAACATATACACATCTCTCCAAAACCATCTCCAAACACGTACCACAATCCCAGCTAGTAGTCTCAAACATATATCCTAGTATGCACGACCAATCCTCTCCTCCACTATTCAGTAATTTGTTTCCTCGCCAAGTCAGTCCGCAAACACCTCAGCACTCACATAACCATCTCCTCATCCGCATACGGACTCATACCATATTCCCTCGCATGCACATAAGCCCCATACTGATTCTCCATATCTGCCACACCACTCCCGTTCTTCTGCCACAAGCCGCCATTGTACACCGGGTCAGTAGCGGAATTGTACTTGCTCGTTTCGCGCAGCGGGTTCTCGGTCTTAGCCGAGTCCTCGTACTCGCGGCGCGCCATCATTTCATAGCCGGAGGTCATGTAGGGCTCGGCGGCAGGCGAGGTCATGCTCTGGTCGTGGGACTGCATGTGTTGCTGCTGCTCCTTTCTTTCGTAGCGCAGCTTGGCCATGCTTTCTTCTTGTGCGAGGCTGGTTGGAGGCCAGTCGTAGAGTTGGCGGGACATGTTGTACTGCGTGTCTGAAGGGTAGCCTTGGCGTCCTACGGGCGGTGAGATGCGCCATAGCTCGAGTAAGCGTAGACGCTGGTCGTCGTCGGCGTTCTGGAAGAGGTTGATTTGGGAAGGGAAGAGCAGGGAGGGGTCGATGCTGTGGCGCAGGAAGACTGATTCGAGGTCCGAGGGCTCGATGTGGGTCTTTATAGAGGGCTCTGAGGCGCTGCGGGTAGGGGCGACGTGGTGTGAGTGGGTATAGTGGGAGGATGCGTAGACGATTTGCTTGGGTGGTTCTTCTTGATGTGGGACTTGCTGTGGGACTTGCTCTTGGGATTGGATTTGCTGCTGTGGCTGGAAAGTCTGTTGCTGTGCAACCTGCGAGAGATTCATGTTCGCGGAGAACATCCGCGCAAGCTCGTCTTGCTGCATGTTTGCCTCCTCTTGTGCTTTGCCTCGAACGTTGATGCCAGTTGATATCGAGCCGCACTATGACGTAATGATCAGTATGCAACAGATGTACGAAAAAGCAGCAGGCTTACATGATTGCAGGAGATTTTCTGTGAAAAGATGGAGGGGCTGTAGGCAACGGGCGTGCTGTAAGTGCAGTCACAATAGTGGGCAAGTATCGGCTGTGCTGGCTGCATGCCGAAATTGGGTATCAGCAGATGGACAGTCCGGGTGGATCTTCAAGAGTATTAGAGGCTGTGGTTAATCGTAGATGTAAGTAGTGGTGATTACAGAGTGTTCTGGCAGTGAACAGACTCGAGTGCTGCGCTTTTGATCCGCTGATGCCGTTTAATATTCAATCGTGATCTCTGGCACGTGCAGGGGTTGGGCGCTGATACTGACGCCTACGACAAAGACGCCTTTGTACGGAGACCGAACGTGATTTGATAAGAAAGAACAGAGAACGTGTCCGATGCTTGTCCAGGAATCCAAGACTGGGGGATGTCTGCGCAGGTAAGTAGAGAACAGCGCGGTAGTGGTTCCTTATGTACTGTGTAGCGTTGATGGGTCATGCGTGAAGGCGGGATGATTCTGATAATTTTGTCGCCCACGGTCCAGTTAGTGACAGACCCGAAACATAAATCGTTGGGCTAGTGAGCATACAACCAATGAAGAGCTGCTGCCGCCTGCAAAGTGTGCTCGATTAAAAGCAACAACTCATCAACGTGTATGGGGCTGTTGAACGTAGTCGTGCACGATTGGAGCGTCGCCAGGCGGATGGAGTCGGGATCTGAGGGCGACATGCACGTGGGATCCTTTCGTCACAGCAGTCGTATCGCGAGAGCCAGTGCCAGTTGGATTCACGCGCAAGACGTGTTCAAGCTGCAGAAGATGCACATTTGTTTACAATGTGGGGTGGTCGCGAGTCCCCCTCATGTCGAAGGTGTCGGAGGCCGCCAAGGCGCGCTATCCCAATACACAATTGAGCTCCGCGTAAGTGCAACTGCCTGCGACAACACCAGCGCTACATATCAAAACCACCTTCGACGGCTCACCTGAAATCGTCACATATTGAGCACATACAGCTAGACGAATTCCCACACACAATCCACCCACACGCACCATGGTAAGCTTGGCCACTGTGTTTGTGCCACTCGCAAGCTCACAGCTACATAGACTTCGATAGGCACAGGCTATGACCTGTCCAACTCCGTCTTCTCGCCCGATGGCCGAAACTTCCAGGTACCCCACCAGAGATCCAGCATCCCCGCCACGTCAGCTCACACCATCAGGTCGAATACGCGGTAAAGGCAGTCGAGAATGGCGGCACAGCAGTGGGAATACGGTGCAAGGACGGTGTGGTACTCGCGTTGGAGAAGCTCGTGACCAGTAAGCTGCTCAAGCCAAACGCGAACAAGAGGATAGCAACAGTCGACAGGAACATGGGCATTGTAAGAGGACATGAGACCGGCCACGGAAAATGTAAGCTAACTGTGGCTGCAGGTCTCCTCAGGTCTTCTCCCCGACGGTCGCCACTTCGTCTCAAGAGCCCGCGATGAGGCAGCTCAATGGCGGCAGCTCTACAAGGCACCCATCCCCGTATCCTCGCTCGCCGACCGCATGGGCAGCTATGCGCAAGCATACACCCTCTATTCTAGCGTACGACCCTTTGGCATAACAGCCATCATCGCAGGATGGGACTCGGAGGCGGAGCTCCCCGTAGACGGCCAGGTTGGCTCAGGACCTCAAGTTGGCTCGGGAGGCAAGAAGGAAGGCGCAAAGCTCGGTGGCCCATCACTGTACATGATTGAGCCCAGTGGCATGTACTGGGTATGTCGAATCCTGTGACTTGACGGACGATCGCTAATGAGAGCAGGGCTACTACGGCGCAGCAACGGGCAAGGGCCGGCAGATCGCCAAGTCGGAGCTCGAGAAGCTCAACCTTCACGAAGGCGAGCTGTCACTACAGGAGGGTGTCAAGGAGGCCGCGCGCATCATCTACGTTGCTCACGACGACAACAAGGACAAGGAGTTCGAGCTGGAGATGACATGGATCAGCACCATCGACGGGCCCACGAAAGGCAAGCACCAGGAGGTACCAAAGGAAATCAGGGAAGAGGCCGAGAAGCTCGCGAAGAAGGCCTTGGAAGGTGAGGACGATGACGAGGAGGAGGAGAAGATGCAGGAGTAGAGACTGGTCTTGAACTAAACGACGGTACCACGGCAGCATAGACGGTTATGCATGATAACGAACTGCACTCGATGCACATGACGAAAATCTAGCGATTCGGACAGCGTTCTTCCTCCTCACGATATTCGAATATATCACTTGCATTGACGATGGTCTTTGTCCTTTTAAAAAAGCTGACAGCGGCCGGACAGGCACCCTGCGTCCAGTCGATGTACACACAATTTGTTTCCGCTTTACCCTGTAAACTGCAGCCTTGCTCCAAGTAAGCGAGAGATCCGGCTTGTCAAACTTACCTGCGTCATAGAACATGCAGGTACACCGCCCCACCCACGTGTTAGCGCGTCGGGCAATCAAAGCTTGAAAAGCAATTGTCTAACAATTGATAACATCCAGGAACAAGTACTTCTCCAACCCGCACCTTGCTTCCACTCTCTCCCAGTTTTCCACCCTTTCATCATCCGAACCACACCTCACAATCCAACCCCCAAATGCCTCCAACACTCATCCTCATCCGACACGCCCAGGCCCTCCACAATGTCGACGGAGACTGGTCCTTTCCCGACCCAAAGCTCTCAGATCTGGGCGAGCAACAGTCCCGCGAACTACAAGACTCTCTAAAAGCATCCGACCTCGCCAACAAAGTCGACCTCATCATCGTATCCGCCATGCGCCGCACCCTCCAAACCGCCACCATCGGCCTAGACTGGCTCATCAAAAAGGGCGTCCCCGTCCTCCCATCCGCCCTCTGGCAAGAAAACGCCGACAAGCCCTGCGACACCGGCTCCGCCATATCCACCATGAAGGCCGAATTTCCCGCCTACGACTTCTCGGTCGTAGACCCAGCGTACCCTGACAAAACGACTGATTTGAAAAATAATGTGTATGCATTCACGCAGAAAGCTATCCTTGCGCGCGGACAAATGTGTCTCAAGGAGCTGTATAATAGGCCTGAGAAGACGATTGCGGTGGTGAGTCATTCGGGGTTCTTGAGGACTGCGGTGTGTAATCGCGCTTTTTTTAATGCGGATTGGAGGGTGTTTGGGTTTGATGAGGAGGCGTGTAAGGAGGGGAAGTTTGTGTTGAAAGAGGATGAGGGGACGGAGAGAAAGGGTGGGGGTATGGGGAGGAGTGATGTTGGTGTTTTTGGGGTTGTGGAGGGGGACTTTCCGCCTGAGGTTGAGGAGGAAATTAGGGATGGGAGGGCGAGTGGGGTTAAGAAGGCGGAGGAGTTGGATGAGGCGAGTAAGCAGAAGCCGGAGAAGTGAGTGGGATGGAAGGGGTGGGGTGAGGTGGGTTGAAGGGTTCTCTGAGAGACGATGACAGCGCAGGCTGTAAGTCATTGGCAGGCCAAAAGATGGAATTCGTGAAGCTACTTTCCAGAATAAGGACGGAGGCACATGCCATTACTAGGGAAAATTCTATGTACTGAAGCCTATTCGCCAGTACTAAATCTGACTTCACTTCGTCGTCTTCTTAAATTGGGCGTGAGAGCTGCTGGTGAGAGTACATTGTTGACACACTATTAGAATCAGCGCCGAAGTCAAGAAGGGCCATTGAGAGTGAACTTCGCGCTAGTTGAATTCTATATATGCTCTTCGCTATTGGTCTTCACGGGGTGATTGGAGAAGTTCTCGGCCTTGCGGGACATACTTCACGACCCAAAATGGCCACGAAGCGCAAAGCCAAGATGATCGATTCCGGGAACAATCAGCGATCGGAGAAGCCTGTTAAGATCGAGGCTATAGGTACAGGGTATGACTCTAACGATTCTCTCGCCAACTGATTGGAGTTGGTACGCTGCCCTGTCAGCAGACATTTCGGTCCTCGGGTTTGCCCTAGGAACTTCAAGATATAGTACATGACTTCCACTGAGGGGAGATGAGCACATGATCAGTTCGTTACAAACGATATTACTACCCTGGTACGATCATGGATGTATGCAAATTCAAGTCTTATGTGACAAGGGCGTGTTCACCAGCTCCCATCAAGTCGGTCTACCACGCTGGCTTCAGGCAAACAAAACAATACACGAGAACGGACTCAAGCAGTTGCCCACGAGGTAAAACGTGTCCTGGGTTCAACACGAGACACGGCTCTATACATGCATCAAGCCGAGTGCTTGGCCTAGCCTTCCGCTTTTAACAATGGAAAATTTCGCCTCCGAATCAATAGAAGCGTAGATGTCACCAACAGAGCTCCTCGGCACATTAAAGTAAGTTCTGATCAAGCCATTGAAGCTCGAATTAAACAGTCTAAATCCAGCTCTTAAATTGTTGGAAGTCACGTTCATGATCTCGTGTAAGAGGAATGACTACAGGAACGAAACCTAGACAGTAAATATTTCTGAACTAGACAAGGAGTTTCTAGAGCTGCGTGAACTCAACGTAAAGCTCGAGTTGCCGCGTCTTGAAGGTACTTGAGCCTGCCGTCGTCGCACTAGGTGTGAATGTAGGTTTGCGGAGTACAGTCAACTTGGCGGCGGAGACTAGGGTAGTGGGAATGGCTTGGTGCTCTGCTGAATCTGTTCTTTAAGGTAAGGTCAAGGTGACAGGACTTCAGACTCGAGGTCCAGCTCAAGATGATAAGGATTTGAGACTTGTAGGACATGTAAGCCCCCAACCAGCAGATCGAGGTATTTAGTGCATGAGTTCATGGTGTTGTTATTGATGATGGTGTCGACATGATATTATGTCGTATGAGTGAGCGCGTTTGTCTATACCTATCAGCCTAATCACTTCATGAGTAGCGTGTGTGAATCGCGGCAGTGGCAATCCCCTGCCTATTTTATATCCAGTCACCCCTCGGAATCAACAGTCAACCTTCTCATCAATCGTAGGCCAAAGAATCCTCGCCCACTCCTTCGAGAACCATCAACCTTCTCATCGATTGTCGACCAAGAGCTCTCACCCAAGAAATCTCGCACAATTTTCGAGTACATCCTCAATCACCAGTTCTCCCCGCGACCGCCGCTCACAGTACCGCAGTACCGCGCATACTCCCGAGGACGCTTTCTCTGACTCTCTCAGTCACCGAATCCATTCATCACACTTACACCATACTTTTACTCGGCAAAATCCAATCCCAAAATGAGCCAAGCAATCACTCCGTGCAAGACCGATGGCGGCAGTGAAGGACTATCTTTGGACAAGAGCGAGCGCACCAGCACGGCGGCTACCTTCCAGAGCATTCCCCAAGAACTGCGAGACTTGATCTACGACGTCCTCTGGCAGGAAGACGGCCATCTAGTTCTCACTCCGACAACGTTCCAGGGCCCTGCCACAGTATACAGCATAGTGCAAGTCCTGATCGACTACGGCGGTTCTACCAAGTATCCATACAAGACTACCCTACTCACTTGGCTCCTGACCAACAAAACCTTCCACGAACAAGGCCTCAAGCAGCTGCTCACAATGTCCACTCTGTCTTGGCAAGATACCATTTACAACGGATGTTCCGGAGCCGTTCGGACGTTGTGCCCGTGGCTATCATCGGCCAAAGTCTTCCACATCAATCTCGCTCACAGGGCCGTAGACCGTCATCCCCGTTCCGAGGGCAAGATGGTGCTACGCGGCAATTTCACAAAGCAGTTGCAACAGGTAGCGATGACGCTTTGTCCTACTATCAAGACGTTGCACATCACCTCTTCGGCCTGGTTCGGCTCTGGTATGAATCTAGGACCTGACTCGCCATGGAATGTACATCTGCCGCACGTGACTGTGCAGCTCCAGAATCTCAAGGTGTTACATGCCCGGCTCGAGATGATGGAGTACCATTGATATCAATCGAGCCTCTCGCAAGGTGCAATGCCAGCATTCGAGACCGCGATCGTCGAGTTCGGACGACGTGTAGGTCTCCACGGCACGCTGACGACAGATGTTCATCATCAAATGAACATCCGTCCGCTATACAATGCCACGGTCTTCAAGATCTTGATCGCAGGCGCTGAAACGTCCCCAGCACAAGCGCCCATGGGCTCGACTTCGACTACCCATGGGTCCACATCCTTTACCATGGCCACTACATCATTCATGCATTTGCCACCAGTGATCCGCCACTGGATCTATCATCTGAGATAAAGATGGTGCCGGCTACGCTGAGCTTCGCTTTCGGTCCACGCATCAAAGACTGCTGCAACTTTTGTGTGGGCTATAATGAGACCTAAGGAGACTTCAAGAGGGGTAGGTAATCGCAATGGCCACGCTATTTTCATGAAGACACGAGGGTAGGAGCTTGGGACGTTGGAGGAGATTCAGTGTTATGATTCTTAAAATTGTAAAATTGTCGAATACAGTCTTTTTTCATTTCTTACTCGTACCATGGCAGGATGGGCGAGGAGGATATTGCGTGGCATACATCTGCGTGAGCATCATGGTGCAAAATTGGGATAACATACGCTTATTCAAATGGTCCTGCTGCAAGCCGTTAGCCTCGCTGTGCTCACGATCCTCCCGCAACATCCAATACATGAAGCTTCCACTCGCCGTACAGACACACCGACACTTGATCGCCGCTCGGGGTTTCATGTCGCCTCCAACACCTCATCCACTCTTCTGCTTCTTGAACGTAAGACACCTCTTCTTCCACCCAAACGCCCTATCATCCCCCTCCAAAACCCTCACCATATCCTTCCCCAGAATCCCCCCAAGTACCCTCGGGATATCCCTATACACCCTCTTCGTATACGAAGCCCTATCATGACAATCCCAGACATCAAAATCCTCCTTCATCAACAGATCCTTCTCCACCCCAATAACCACCTCTTGCAACTCGTCAAACCCATCACCCAGCATCTCCAGCAAATGAATATCCCCATCGGGAAGCGGATCGTACCGCTTATCGCGCGGGTCGATATCGTAATGAAACTCAATCTCAATCTTGCGCAACTCGTTGCCCTCTCTGAACACCGCAAACGCCTCGTCAATATCATGCCCAACCTCATAGTACATATCCACACTCAAGCCCGGAAGACACAAGTTCCGCGCCCCAGCGATTTCAAGCGCTCCGCACCTTCAGCGCTCAGGATGCTGCTGCGAAGCGCAATCAAGCACCCAAGTTCCGCACGATTGGATCTTCTCGATGCCCTCGGCGAGAAAGTCTTTACTTGTTAGAAGCCAGCAGAGAGGAAGTCGCTCTTGCGCCATGTCGCTGTATCGGGTGGACGGGATGTTGCCGTATACGACGAAGTAGCCTGCTTGGTTTTGGCGCTCGTGCTCGGTCGCGAAAGGCGCGATGACGGGTGTGAAGGTCCAGAGGTGGTGGTATATCATGTCGTGTAATTCGCGCGGGAGTGCGGTGATGTAGCAGGGCTCTTTTTCGGTTGTGGTGGAGTCGTCCATGATTTTGGTTGACTGCGGGGGGTGTCAGTGAAGGATAAGTACTATTGGAGCTCTCAGTGCTTGCGAGGTTTGTTGATATGATGAGCGAATGGACGACGACAGCAGTGGGTTGGCGATTGTCAAATGCGCGCGAACTCGATGGCAGTGGTTAGAATTTGTGTGGGCGGGTAGAACGAGATTAGTCGTACTTGCTGGCTGTCGAGGTGAATACGCGCTGTAATTAGACTAGTGCAAACACGCGACGACTTCCAGCCCCCAAAGTTATGCAATGTAGTCATAGATATACCTACATCGCAACCATTCAGCTGTCAACATCGGTAGAACTGCTGATCATCACCTTGCACTGCAAGCTGTGGACTTCGAAGACATCACAAAAAGAGGACGCGACGTTTTGATGATATCTGTATTGCTTATCCTACGGCGCTCAATTAAGCAAATGCTATGCTACGCTCCCTATACGAACAAGCCCTGGAACTCCAAAGGCGCAAATAAAAAGAAAAACAACCGCCATGCTATGCAAAACACCAAACACAAATCCAAAACGCCGCTTCTGTGCCCAAAACAAGTCTCTGTACCCATTCCGATGTATACAAAACGCCAACAGTCCATGCCCATCATTCCATCTTTAGTTTCCCTCCAAGATTCCCTGTAAGATGTTCATGCCCGGTCCTGTCAAGCTCTGCGACAACTCCTTCTCGCCAACCGCACTCGCAACTCGTCGATCCTCAACCACCACGCCTGAGAACCCACTCGCCTTGCCCCTTCGACTCGGCGTGCCTACAGCTACCAAGCTCCCAGACTTGCCCTCAAGCGCTGAAATAAGGCTCAGAGTCTCCAAGCTGCCCACGATGTCGCGGAACTCAGTGCTCGTGAGCGGATGCAGGATGTTCTCGCGCTTGCAGAGTGCAGTGTACGCTTCGAAGAGCTCTTTGATGGTTGGCGCGATGTTGTGTGTCTTTGATGGTGTTGCTAGGACACTTTCGCCAGCTGAGGCGCGCTTCTTCTTCTCGATGGCTGCGAGGGAACACAGGACGGCTTTCTGTTGGAGGTTCAGGTTGCGGAGGCGCTGGGAGGTACCGTTGCTGAAGACTGTGGCGGTGATTTTGGCGACGTGGGCGATTGTTGCGCGGGGAGCGGTTGTGACGGTGAGCTCAGCTAGGGAGTTTGCGAGTATTGTTTGCTGAGACTTGAGCTTTGAGGGCGATCGGACGACGGGCGAGGAGAGATTGATGTTCTCGACCAACGGTGTCTTCGTGGGAGATGGGGTTGGCGATGGAGTGATCTCAGAAGCCTTCTTGGAGTGCTGATCGCGTGTGTCGGCTTCGATGAGATCAATTGCTCGTCGGCAGATGTCGAATGCTTTACGCAAATCACCGGATTGCGATGCGACCTTCTTCGACAGGAACATGATGGCCGTCGGGTGGATGAAGGGTAGTTGCTCGTTCCCAGTTGGCAGCAGAGCCTTGAGCTTCGATGTGATGACTGATGAGATTTGCGCCGCGGTGTATGGGAGGAACGGGAGAAGATGAGGCTTCAGACCACGAGCCTTGAGACGCGGAAGGAACCGATCTGTGAAGTCGAGAGCGTTGGCAATGCCGACCAGAACCAGACCTGATAACTTTTGTAGCGACCACTCGAAGATGTTGTACAGCAGGTCGATGTCGAGCTCCAGCAGATGGTCCACCTCGTCAAGCGTAACCAGGTACGATGTCTTGCGCTGCATGAAGAGCTCTTTCAGCGCTTCCATCTCTTCACCCTCTAAAATCTCGGTGATGTCCACAAACTCTTCCAATAGCGTCCTGTACAGGTCTGTGGCATTCTTGACGCTCATACAGTTGATGTAGCCGGTCTTGACAGATCCGTCTGATGATTCAGATTGGCAGACTTCGTTGACGAAAGCGCTCTTGCCGGTGCCTGGCGGGCCTGAGATGTAGATGCATCCCGACTTCTTGCTCTTGGTGCGTGTTGAGATGAAGCTCTCAAGCTCTTTCCGCTCATTATCGCGTCCGTAGAGTGCTGTTGGCGCAGATCCTCTCGCAAAGGCTTGACGCGCTTCGTTGTAGATGGTAGGAGCGGTATGTCGAGGAGTGCCGGGAGTGTGTGGTGTGCGAGGCGTCTGCGGTCGTCCAGCGATGATGAGCCTGTGCCTTGGTGTGACTGCGACCTTGCTGGCAAGCGCGTCTCGATGTCTTGGTGTGGTAGGTGTGCGGGTGTGCTTGTCTGCCAATGCGACAAGTGCTTTCGCGGGCGAATTCTCCTTTGCTGCCGAGAGAGGAATCCGCGACAGAGTTGCGCCGTACTTAGCAGGTGTGGTGGCAGCTTTCCTTCCGCGCTTTGCAGATGGCTTCTCGTCCGCCTCCTCGTCCACATCCATTGCATCGACATTTCGCGCGCTTTTCGACTTGGGTGTGACAAATGGGTTCTCGTGCTCTGCTTCATCGTGAATGACAAACTGCGCTCGCCTTTTTGCGCGTGTGGAGACGTTCAACTGTGCTTCTGCAGAGCGCGTTAGAGACGTGACAGAGGGGTGACAACCAGAACGCCGGTTGTGCTTACCTGGTGTATTCGCAGTGGCAGAGCGAGTTCTCTTTCCAAGAACAGACTGAGCCATCGCGACGGGTGGGCGTTGTTTGTATGCGTGGGAGGTGCAATGGGTGGTGTGGAAGGCACGATGGGTGATGTCGAAAGTGAGGAAGGAGCTGGGCGGCAGAACGCGACTTCAGCAGTCGCGACCGCGTAAAGTGGTTTAACGCGGTGGTCCGAGCACCCGCCAGCCTCATGCGACTAGCGTCTTTCGACACGCCACCCCCGAACACTCGTCGTGCACTACATCAAACGTCTGTATTCTTTCGTCAACTACATGTTCTATGTGATCATGTAGTTGGTTTGTTCAGGACCAAAGTTCGAGCGCGATCCACGACTACTTAGCAAAGCGCACATTTGCGCCGCAGTGCCGTGACGCGTAGCATAGCAACCATCAGGCACGTACAACACGCGAAAAGACATTCGCGGATGAAGTAGTGCAGACTATTTGGAACATTCAGTTGGAACGTCAACACGAAAACAAGTCTAAGTTGACTGTATCTAAGTATAAGGGAGACGGTTTACGAGCGAGACACAGCATGTACCCCAACTAGTACTCCATCTAGACTCGGAACAACGAAACTCGCATAAGATGAGAAAGCCGGTACGGTATTACAAACACGAAACGAAGAAGCCGCGACACCCCTCCCACAACCCATCGCCTCAGTGCCACCTAAAAGTGAGGAAACTTAAAATGGCGCATGCTTCGCTTGTCGCTTCTCAGCGCATGATGCTGCTCGTCTTCAGGGCATGACGCCAAACGATCTTTCTGGTAGAACGGAGGTTGCTCGTTGTTGTCATCGAAAGGCGACATGACTTCAACAATACCGAGCTCGTACTTTCGGAGCGCGCGTTTTTCTTCCTTGTGCTCGCGGATCTTCTTGATGGAGACGTAGGTGAGGAGACCGACGACGAGGACGACGGAGGCCATTGGATTGTACTTTTGATTTGTGGGAGGTGTGCGATTGGAGTGAGGATGCTCAGAAAGGCCTGGACGACTGGCTGGACTTGAAGGGTTGGTATATGTTCAAGACAATGGCGTGGAGTTCAAGATTGTGTTGAGAAGGAAGTTCAAAGCTTGAATTTTTACTGAAAACTGGTGTGGTATTATGTGGTAATAAGTTAAAGATGTCGAGTTCGGGATGTATGCTAATAGCGAATGTAGAAGAAAGATATATACTCTGGACGATCTAACATCTACCATTTCCCTCGTACCCTCGTGCCTAAGTGGTATAGGCCGCGGGCAGTGTTGTGGCTTTGACAACATCCAGCTGTGTCACGGTTGTTTCTGGGAGAAGTGCGGCGCAGGTGATTTGAGTTGTAAGTGCTCATCCCTTCTTACCAAGAGCGTATACAAATCCCAATACGTCTCAAAGCCGTGGTCTCTTGGCATCTTCCTCCAAACTTCCGCCCATGGGTAAGTGAGAATGCTCAGCGTTCGGGGTGGTGCATCCATACTTGGCAGGATGACAGTCTCGGTAGACTACTATACGCCCCCTGTCCACATTCTGACGAATCAGACAACACCAAACACGCCATGGTGACAACGAAGCGGATGCCGTTGACCATCACTGCCAACATCTTTCCCCATGAGGCAAGCGATTTGAATGGTAACCTTTCGAGGGCCTCAGGAAGCTTCAATTATCCATCTGAAAGGTGCTGAGACGTCCACCCCAGCACAGAGGACCGGCCTTCGATTGGCTGCACCTTGTCTTCAGTTCGATTGTACTGCCAAGCAAAGCCTTTAACTCAATCAAAGCTTCATCGTGTTCACAAATGCGTAAGCAGAGGCTCTGGTTCATGTCTGCCAGGCAACTCTCTCCGTGGGCCACGGAATTACGCCCCTGGGGCCATGACCGTTTCTGGCTCTCGGAGCGAGGTCAATACACAGCATCTTCTGCCACAACAGTCCTCCTTTACGACCTACATACATTTGTGTTGCCAGCTGTAGCACAGCGAGTGATAGGGGTTCCGCTAGTATTTTTCGGCTTTCCACCCAGACATATATAACACGAGTCTTTCTTCGTAAAGTGTTTACATCGCAGTTCACTCGACACTGTCCTATATCCACGTCCTTTCTAGAGACTTCTCTCCTTTATCCAAAAGTGTTCCAGAATGTTCGCAATCTTTCTCGTAGCCTCTTGTCTGCTATGGCAAAGCACTTCAGCTTCGCCCACTCACTCGTCCGCGCGACCTGACGGATGGTGCAAACAGCTGGACATTCCAGTGTTTGCAACCGCACCCAGCGCCATTTACGACATCCCACAGGTCCATAACGACATCGAAGCTACCGCATGGGCAATCTACGATGCGACTCGAAGCACGCTGCACGGACCCGGTAACATCGTCAAGAACACGACAACGTCCGGTACTTTCAACATTCATGCTCAGCTATGTATACCGAGGTCTCCTAAGAAGAGAGACATCTTACAGCTCGCCACTCATGGTGTACACTTCGATTCTCGCTACTGGGACTCGAGGTACCAGCCGGAGAAGACGTCCTATGTCGACGCTACACTGAAGGCTGGGTACTCCATCTTCACGTATGACCGTCTCGGAGTCGGGCAGTCGGGCCATCCAGATGCGTACAGCGTGGTTCAGGCGCCTTTGGAACTGGAGATCCTTCGGCAATTGACACTGATGGCGTACAACGGTACGCTGTACGACTTCGCAATGAAGGCGAAACCTTCCAAGCCTGGGTTCATCAATTTGACCAAGCCACATAAGATCGTTCACGTTGGACACAGCTTCGGATCCTTCCTCACCTCTGCATTCATCGCAAAGTATGGAAACCTCACCGATGGAGCCATCATCACTGGCTTTCTCCTTTCAGAGTTCCTCGCACAAACTGGATCGACGACTTTCGCTGTCGAATACGCTGCAACCAGCTCACCACCCTACGATCGAACAAGTGGCTACGTCGTCAGCACGAAAGCAGGCATTCAAAACGTGTTCTTCGGCGGCAATCTCTTAACAGCCTTCACTCCAGAAATGCTGGACTACGGCAACTCGATCAAGCAGCCTGTTCCAATCGGGGAATTCGCGTCCGCATTCTCGCTGCTGGGCAACTTTGGCCCTTCGTTCAAAGCGCCGCTTCAATACGTTCTACCCGAGCAAGATTTTTACATATGCAGGGGTGATTGTAATAGCTTGGCTAATGTTACGGCGCTCAATGCTACATATCCTCACAATACTGCTCTTGAGGTTGTTGTTCAGCCTAATACTGGTCATGCACTGCCGCTTCATAATAATGCTACGGCTGGGTTTCAGCTCACGTACGATTTTCTTGCTAGGAATGGGCTGTAGATCGCATATTCGGCTCACTCTGGTGGTTTTCAGCACATCGACGCTGCCATAATCTTTTTTTTCGCGATGTATAATCAGTTTTGTACTTCACACACGCTCGCTCAACCTCTTTAGACAATGTTTGTAAAAATCGTACACATATACTTCCAACTTGATCCGAACCTTGATCACAATCAATAGTAGTTCACACATGTCGCTCAGTCAACGAACAAACGAGTCTTTTGTTATTCAACACTGCAGGATTAGAAGATTATCTGGGCCAGCTGCGTACACACAAATTTAGATATTCTGCAGCCTTGCCGGGAGGTGTTCGCGGTTGCTGAATTGAACACGTTGCCGGAGGACCATTCTTGCCATGTCGGTATCGGCAACCTTTTACTGCACATCTCATAGCCCTAGCGCCAGCTCTCAGACATGCCTTCTCTCATTGAATTACGTATCCATCATTCTCTAAGCTATCAGAGTGCGGCGATAATTGATTGGCCGCGCGAATTTGATGAACCTGAGATCAGCCAACGGACGACTCAAGACACCATGCACCCTTTGTTCTGTGGAAGATTACTATCGTTTGCAAAATATGCTGACCCCCCTCCGCTTTTCCAACAATAGACTGTGGATACCGTACTATAGAAATGTCCCTGGTACAGAGGGGCCGGAGCAACCTAATAGGGTAGATTTGTATAGTTGACAGCTGCAGGTCCTATGTACGCAAGTACACCTAATTACGCACTGTAAATATACGTAAGCTTGCCTTATGTCCCGTGGTACGAAAAATAGAGGGGTTTCAGTATATTATGAGAAGCACCGATAGTCTCTTAACCTCGAGTGGCCTGCCAAAGAGCAAGACACGCACAACAGTACGTCAACAATTTTGAGCATTACGTTAAAGGTGATGTACAATGATCGCAGCACACACCGACCCCTTCGCGCCCTTTGACGAACATTCCAAATTCCATGCGGGCAGTGTAAGAACTCAGCGTCGGGTATGACGCCAAGGATGGCTGCATACACCAAGAGCGGTGACTCAGCCTCAGCCTCTCGGAAGCGAGTACACTTCTTGGCTCAGATGACTTACAAATATCGTGTGGTCCACGAAGCTCAGCTGTAAGCTTTTCTTGGGCCATATCATATACAGCACAACACATATAATGTCTACTACAAAGAAGCAGGGCACTTCGAAGAGAACAAGGACGCATCACCACAAGTCGAGGAGTGGGTGCCTGGAGTGCAAGCGACGACGGGTAAAAGTATGTACCTCCTAGTTGACATCAAATTTGGGCAAGAAGCTAAGGAGATGACAGTGTGATGAGGCGAGTCCTTCATGTACGCGATGTGGCTTGGGCTTGCTCAAGTGCAAGTATCCATCGAACCCGCACCTTCCAGGACCTGATCGGACCTACCAGTTCATTGTCACCTCGTCCAATGAAAGCATTTCTCCGACGGCATCCTCGTTTTCGACTCGTTCGCTGTCGCTCGAGGTGTCGCCTGTTCCCGAACCCTTCTTCCCGAACACCAATGAATACTTCAAGGTCCCGCAGACCCCTGGACTTTCCGATGTTGAGCTGTACGATCACTATCTGCAGCATACCAGCCGTACATTGAGTCCTTGCCAGAGCGACTACAACGTCATGTATATGGGCATGCCGAAGCTCGCACAGCAGAGTGAGACCGTGCTGCACGCTATTCTCGCAGTCGCGGCTGCAGATATAGCATGGAACATGATATCCGACGGGAAACCAGCAGAGTTCGAAGCCGTCGCTCAAGCATTGCTGACCGGCTACCAACACTACAACCTTGCGAGCGAGCAGATGCGACAAGCTATCGTGACGCCAGGCTCTTTCGAACCGGAACCACTCATAGCAAGCACGCTCATGCTAATTCCGTTCGCTACAGCAAGCCAGCAAGTCAATCACTGGCTTTCGAGCAGGTCTGGGGCAACGAATTCGTGCAAACCTCTTTCGTCGACCCCAAGGGATGTCATCGTCATCATGCGCGGTGTAAGAGCCATGTTGCAGGCTGCAGACGATGTTGACTCGGGCACAATCATCGATCCTTTTCCAAAGGCCAAAGAAGAACTCTCCGATTCGTACAGCTCGGTCGCCGATACCCCAATCTTCGCTGTACCGGCTCAGTCGCGCAAGCATCTGATGAGTGCAATCGTTTCTACCACCAGCCGAGCTGCTTTTGCCCGCCTGCAAAATTTTCTTGACTTCGCTCTCCTCCACGATCAGAATTGTTCCTACCATTCACTCCTGGCCTGCACAGCTGCATTTGCAAACTTGAAAACGATAAGAAAGGCCGCATTCGACGTCGACGCAATGAATCGGACACCAGGAACGACGCCCCCGACCCAGCTCCCTTCTCCCGGCATGGACTTTGGCGGACCAGAAATCGCATCTGCGTCGAGTATAGCTCCGTGGCTGCGCTCCTTCGCAGCTCAATTCTGCGTAGCTTCGTCCGTGGATTTGCAGCCGACCGAGCCTTTGACGCGCTTCTTTCTCTCTTTCTACATACAGGCGCCGCAAGAGTATCTCGACGTTGTCCTGCCACTTCTTGACCAACGGCTCGAGAGCCCCATTGACAGGTTCCCGAGCGGCCTGCCCACCGAGCTTACGCAGACACAAGCGCTTGCGTTGGATATCTATGCGCACTGGTCGGTGCTTATGATTTTGGTGGAAGAAGAGTCGTGGTGGATTGGAACATTACCGGAGGTTACGCTGTCGGGGATGCTGAACAGATTTGGTGATGACTTCGTGAGTAAAGTGTGGCCGGCGAATGGCGTTGCGAAGGGTGAGTGGTGGCCTGGGAAGATGCTGAGTATCCTACGAGACATTAAAAAGTATAGATAGCTTTCTCAAGGAGATGATGCAGCACAGTAGAAATCAAAATGATCCATAACCACACAAGAATTTTTCCAGTCTACTAGTATGACGTGGTGTCTGCTAGCGTAACTCCTGAAGGCTTTTTGATCTTGGTTTGAATCAGCATACAGTACCTTTGCTCAAATGTTCATTACTATCAGCGCTGGTTACTTTGGACACCACTTGTGCTCCCACACCTGCTCTTGTGGACTATTAGCATAGTTTACGGTATCCGAACATGCTCTCACTCTCTGCGTTGTACCGACTGTGGTAGTGCGTGTACGCTGCATATCGGGCATCTCCTTCCATTCCCTGTGTGTTCGACCCACTCCATCCGTCGCCAGGATTGCATGGCTCCTGCCATTGTTGTGAGAAGTCAACAGCCCTTGGTGCAGGGAGACGGTTTTGTGGCGACGCTGTGTATTGAAGATGCTGTCAGTTTCAGACTGCAGAACCTTGCATGAGACGTACATGCAGATGCCAGAGTGTGTTGGTGTTTAATCGCCTTCCAGACCATTTTGAATCGCTCGTCGTCATGGCCAAACTTGACGATCCCGGTATGGTCACCTTTAATTGGCAGCATCTCTTCATGAGGTATTTGCAGCGTGGCTGAGCCCTTGTCCACAATCTGAGTAAGTGTCAGTAGAAACACCTCAGCGGAAGACATTCCAAGGTTGTTTATCAACGCAGCAACACCCAAGTTTGAGGTGTCTTCGTAGAAGCTGTTGATCTTATACCGCGACACGATTTCATTGAAGTCCTCGCTGACTCCCTTGAGCTGCTCGCTGTTGAGCTGGAGGTCTATCAGTAGATTTTTGGGTGCATGGAAGAACATAGCATTGGCAATACTGCCTATAAGGGAGGCCCAGTTGGCGGCTTTTGAACCGCCGTGAGGGGTGCCCATGAAGACCTACATGTTTCAGTATTCAAACAGTCAGACTGTCAATGTGGACTGAAATTGTGAAATTGTACCACAAAGAGAGTACTTACAATGCCCTTGGTAGACCACGCGATGCCTTGATAATGTGTGTTGTTATTGGCTTTGAGTAAGGCCTTCTTCACCACGATACCTCCAAGACTGTGATAGGCGAAGATGATGGGGCGTTGTGAAATCTGTTCTTGGCTCAGTCCAGTTCACTGGCAGGGTGAAAATCGCACTTACGCCGGGCTTATCGCCGTCATCGTGCTCGTCCCGTAGATTGCCCAACAGCTTGGAGGCATCGTCTCTGATTTCATTGAGCGAGAAGTTGCCGATCAGGTCCGCGTTGTATCCGAACGTCATTACTCTTATTCGGGGTACCCTCTCAAAGTGTAGGTCTCGAGGCCCGAAGCATTGATCTTTTGTCCAGGTCGTCGATCACCTCCCAAGCCGTGTTACCATACTATGCTGCACCGCATGAATGAGTCAACACAGTCCCAAGCTAGCTTCAGGGATTCTCAATCGAGTCTGCAACAGCATCATGATTTCCCAATCAGCCCCTGTGCTGCATCTGGGCTGGAACTAGCAACAATAAGGACTGGAGCATACTCAACAGTAGGAGAGCCATGCTGCGCGTACCACGCCGAGGCTCCAACGGTTGGTTCAACTACCACTAACCCGTGCTTGGACTTGTCTCTCGGCATCTTTGGCGATGGTTCTCGTAGTGTGGGCAACGTTGGCAAAGCTGATGTTCGTTCGACGACCGCTGATAATGCAACGTGGGTGACAAAATATATTCAATGTCCTACGTCGCTATCCAAGCACTACTATCGTGGCACTGTAGCCGTAGCTGTGTAACCGTTCTGGAGAAGGGGTGAGACTGAAGGACAGCTAGAGCTTAGGCAGGAAGAGAGACCCTCGATTCCTCGATCCAGGTGAGCTGCACCGCCTCTGGAATCACCTGCAGCTGCGGCCCAGATATGAAACCAATCATGCTTGTGCTGGATAACGAGGCTGAGGTTTGCAGCCTGATATTTGGATTATTGCACACCAAACGACATGTTCATGAAATCGCCTAGTTTGGCGTTAGGGGTCCAGATTCTAGTAGCAATACAGGGCTGTCTGATCGGTCTTTGTCGCAAACGATGAAGAATTGTCGAATTTACCAGCAGTTAACGTTGAAGAGGCAGGGGGCTAGCTCAGGGTCACGTGGAGTTCGTTTCGGCGGCCAGCCTTATGCAGGCGCAACTTCCGAGAACGCGAACTCCGGTCGCAGCTTCCACAGTTCGGGTCGCGCAGATCTCTCACCAACAATCGCCCGCCTCGAGCTCCGAACTTACTCTCCACCACTAATTTGTTTCGTCTATCCTCTTCAGGCGATTGTTGCGACGCATTTGCTATAACTTGCGACACCATGTTGCCCCTAGGACGCGGTGGTATTGCCCACGTGCAGTACACTGGCGATGAAGCGGCTGGTGAGATCAAGAAGTTGCTTGACGCAGTGGTAAGTGACTCTCGACCTCACCAAATATCCAACGCTGACAGCCCTATAGATTGAAAAAGAAGACGAGTTCGAGAAGTGGGAAGCGCTCGTCACGCGTGCCTCAGATCTCGAGGGCGGCGTCACTCGCAACTCCAGTCCCTCAGCCATCGAGCTCGTGCGCAACGTCTACGACTGCTTCCTCACCAAGTTCCCGCTCTTCTTCGGATACTGGAAGAAATATGCTGATCTTGAGTTCTCCATTGGAGGCACTGAGACTGCGGAGATGGTACCTTTAACTCCTGGGGATTGAGTGGCAGTAATGCTAATGCTATCAGGTGTACGAGCGCGGCGTGTCCTGCGTCACACCCTCGGTCGACCTGTGGACCAACTACTGCACATTCAAGATCGACACGTCCCACGACAACGACATCATTCGAGAGTAAGTCTTGCCTTTCATCCTCCATGCAGGAACTCAGATTGCACCATAGCCCACGGCCAGCGTTTTGCGGTATGGCGGTTCAAGTCCACGTTTGATCGAGTGTCACTCGATGCTATACTACACGGAGCCTCGTATCTTCTGGCTTCATGCCCTCGTTCACTCTAGTCGTACCTCATCAGCCAGGATGGAAACTGGCGGTCTACGCTCTTTGCGATCCAGGTCTTTCATAGCAAGCTCCCTCCCCACTCCTCCCGCTGACTCCCTCTCACTCTCCCCATTGTATATGCAGAGCTAACAAGACAGTCTGTTCGAGCGAGCCGCGTACTTTGTGGGCCTCGACTTCCATAGCCATCCCTTCTGGGACAAGTACATCGAGTTCGAGGAGCGCGTCCAAGAACCCGCCAACGCCACGAGGCTCTACAGCCGCGTCTTCCGCCTCCCGATACATCAGTTCAGCAGATACTACGAGAAGCTGACCGTCTTGCTTGGCACACGACCCGTCGAGGAGCTGGTCGAGCCCGAAGTCCTCGAGACATTGAAGGGCCAGATGCAGCTGGAGAATCAGGGCCAGCTGGAGAAGCCGCCGCTAGAGCTCGAGCGACAGATGCGCCAGCACATTGCGCAACACCACTACGAACAGTACGGCCGTACTCAGGCGGATGTCTCGAGTCGCTGGAACTTTGAGCAAGCCATCAACCGCGCGTACTTCCACGTCACCGAGTTGGAAGACTCTGAGCTTGACAACTGGCGAAAGTACCTCGACTTCGAAGAGCAGCAGGGCGACTTCCAGCGCACCTGCTTCTTGTATGAGCGCTGCTTGGTCTCATGCGCGCTGTACGACGAGTTCTGGCTTCGCTATGCGCGCTGGATGTTCGCGCAGGGCAAGGACAAGGAGGAGAACACGCGCATAATCTACACTAGAGCCAGCTGCGTCTTCGTCCCCATATCGGCGCCGACCGTCCGCCTCAACTGGGCGCGTCTCGAAGAGAAGCTCGGCCGCACCTCAGTCGCCCGCGACATCTACGAGTCCATCCTCGAACAGTCTCCTGGTCACGAAGAGACGCTCCTCGGCCTTGCGAACATCGAGCGACGCCAGGAAGGCAACGATGCTGCAGTTCGTCTTCTCGAAGAGCACATCGCCCAGTCCAACAACCACATCGGAGGTATACTGGTCGCTGAGCAAGTGCGAATCCTCTGGCAGTGTAAGGGTGCCGTCGACGAGGCCCGCCAGGTGTTTAAGGACAAGTTCGCCAAGTTCCTAGACTCCCGCGAGTTCTGGCTCAAGTACCTGGACTTCGAAGTCGCGCAGCCCTCGCCTGACCATGAGGAGGCCCACACGCGCGTCAAAGAGATCTACGAGCTTCTGCGCACCCAAGGCCACTTCTCCAGCACGGTGTCCAAGGAGCTCTCGCAGTACTACATGAACTTCCTCCTCAACCGCGGAGGCAAGGATGCTGCCGAAGAGTACATGCAGCTGGACAGAGACGTAAACGGGTATGTATCGTCTGTTAGAAGCGCCCCATCCCATTCCAATCCCCAGAAACGCGGCAAAGGACAACCTCACAACACAGCAAACAAGCGCAGTCGCCAGCAATGAGCTCGTTGAGCATCGGTACTGTTCGGTCCGCGGTCGCCTGTTCACGACGGCTTCTTTCCCCCTCTTTCTTGTTTGTCTGTTGTTAATCACTCATCTGCTATTTGCACGACCGCTAGCGAAATGTAATCACCACTTTCTAGACTTTTTTGAAGCTTGCTGACGCAGGATTGTGTGTAGCACAAAACAGACCGAGCACGTCGTAGCGCCTGCTGTTGCAGACACACCTTCCAAGCCTAGCCACCGGAGCCGCTTCTAAGCATTCAGCACTTGGTAAGTCAAAAGCAGCCGGGTTAGTGCGAGTAAAACACTAACGTCAGTACCAGATGAGGACGCCCTGGTCTTTCTGTTTTGACTTGATGAGGTTTGCCCACTCCCGATCGCCACCAATTGAGGTAATATGCCCTTTCCCTTCGTGTAGTATAGTCCGGGTTTCATATGGGAGGCTCGCTGGTAGGCCGCTGGATGACATGACTCTCTTGAGCAAACATGGCCTTCGGCCGATCTTTCCAAATACGCGTATGTAGAGTACCAATGACATGAGCTCAAAATCCATTACGTTACCAGAGCTTCGTAAGCTTCAGGTCATTCGACTGCTGTCCGATTAACCTGCCGAGCGGATACGCACAACAAAGATCCTCTCCTCGGCTCATTACTGTATCTGATGCTACACATCAATACATCCTCCCAATCCCATCCAGCCCTCCCACCTCTCCCTCCATCTCCAACAACTACAACACAAACCCCCCACTATTCTTTTGCCTCGGCTCCCCCGCCGCCTCAAACGTGCCATTCCCCAACCTCCTCAGCCCCTGCGCCGTGCTGCCCCCAGGCGCACTCCACGTGACATTCGCGCCAACCTCCTTCAAAAACGCCGTGGTACTGTTATCGAACGCGTATTCAAAGTTGACGGCCGCGGGGATTAATTGATCGTGTATACGCGGCTGCGCGAGCGCTTGCGGGACAGTGAGATTAGAGTCCAGGATGTGCAGTGTGTTTTGCGCGGTGGCAGTAATGATACGACTCCCGCCCGCGGCGCCGATAGCGACGTAAAACGCTGATGGTGAGTTGTGTGCGTTGAGGTGTTCGACGATAACAGGCGATATGGACGAGAGAGGTCTCTTTCCAGGACGAATAAAGTTCGCGGGACTGGGAATGAAGCCGAAAGCATTCGACACGCCAGGGATACTAAAGTCGTTCATTTCATTATTCATTATCACGCCCGTCTCCGGAACAACGAGCTTCGATCCGAAGAGCAGGTTCACGGTCGTCGTGAGCGTTATGCTCATGCCTGATGCGTCGGCGGTCACGATGTGCGACGTCCCTGGCGTTTCGAGCGATTCGAAGCCCTCGGGGTCGTAGTAGGATACGTTGAAAGTCTTGTAGTCGTCTATTTTGCTGCGGACTTCGGCGGCGGTTGCGGCGCTGATCATTTCTTCTTGGTATTTGTTGATGCCGGGGAGGAATAAAGGGTCGCCAAGGTTGGAGCGCATGCCGTAGGCGAATTTCATGGCTTCGTCTAGGCGGTGCGTGGTCAAGTTCTTGTTGGAGGGGAGGGGGTAGCCTTCCATTATTTTGAGGATGGCGAGGGCCACTTCGCCGCCTGATGGGGCGCTGCAGGCTGTGAGTTTGTAATTGTTGCGGTAGGTGGTGCTGGAGGGCTTGCGGATGGCGACGGTGTAGTTTTTTAGGTCGGACATTGTCATTGTACCGTTTTTGGCGCGGAGGGCGTTGATGGTGGCTTGGGCGATGGCACCGGTGTAGAAGGCGTCTGGGCCTTGGTCGGCGATTGTCTCCAGGGTGTTGGCGTAGCGTTTTCGGGTTATGGTGTCGTTGAGCTTGAGGAGGGTACCTTGTGGTGCAAAGTCAATGGCAAATTCGAGATCATTGACCAGGAAGTTTGATGTTGAGTTCTGCTTTGCGGTGCTGATGGCGCTCGCCATGTAGTTGACCAGATCTTGGTTCACGCGCCAGCCCTTCCTCGCGACCTTGATAGCGGGTTGCATGACGGTGGCCCATGGCAATTTACCGTAGTTGGTGTGGAGGTGCTGGAGACCTCGTACTTCACCTGGGATACCGGAAGCAAGACCGCCTTCGATACTGGCTTGTTCGTTGTTTTTATACATGTCTTCGAAAGCAGCAGCTGGTGCTGTCTCGCGGAAGTCGATGAATTCATAGCTCCCGTTGGATGATCGGACCAGCATGAAGCCTCCACCACCGAGACCTGTGTTCATTAGCCATGCTTCCAACCAAGTGACGTTCGTTGTTGAACTATAATGAACTTACCACTGTGGTACATGCCAACCACTCCAATGCAGAACACCGTGCCAACCATAGCATCTGCAGCGTTACCACCAAGCTTCAGCAAATCAATGCCGATGTGACTGCAAATATCGCT
>Ga0265780_10001719_pt1 | contig 30358 bp, 28 predicted proteins | sample P1T30metagenome_FD_192432 | JGI IMG/M metagenome (GOLD analysis project Ga0265780, IMG submission 192432) | Plant litter microbial communities from East Loma Ridge, Irvine, California - P1 T30 | ecosystem: Environmental > Terrestrial > Plant litter > Unclassified | place: USA: California... | reverse complement strand
CAAGTGCATGTAGGAGAAGACTGGGCGAGCGAAGCGCGTAGAAGCATCAGGATTCAGGAGTGGAGCTGGCCTGGTCCTACTACTAGACCTGCTGTTTGGCCCTGGCCCGAGCTGCATCCATGTTCTCTTACCGACGTCAGAAGGCCCAAGGTGGCATGGAGACAGCCCACCACGACCTTTTCTTCCCCCGATTCCTCACCTCGTCATAGCGCTGCTTGCGTCTTCCCTTATCGTACCATTTCCGTGCTGGTACTGCTCGCCTGGCCTCCCGCGGACGACGTTCGTTTTGACCGGCTCGCGTCTGATCCCCCGTGCTATCGTGATCGTGATCGTGATCGTGGTCGTGATCGTGGTTGCGTGAAGTCTAGCTTGGTCCTTCCACGGTAAGAGCTCTGCGCAGCTTCTCTTTCCACCACCCACGGTGAGAGTCACACCTCGCTACTAGGCGGCCAGGTAAGTCTCTTCAGCCAATGCGCCCCCACTATGTATATCTTGCCTGGTGTTGCGCTGCTTGCCCATCACCTCCTCTCCTAGCAGCTCACTCCACTAGCCTACCATCTTCTAATAGCTCCCTCCAGCTCGACCCAGCGTCGCATTCGGCCTGCACCATGGCACCGCCTACGAAACCAGATCCAGCGTCGCCCGGAGCTTTCGAGTCCCACGAGAGCGACCATCCCGCCCTCCACCCCTCCATCACCAACGTCCCTGTCACGCCTGGCGTACACTTGACTGGCCAGTCGGCCTACATCGACCCCGAAGAGCCAGAGTCCGCCAACAAACTGCCGTTCGATCCCGAAAAAGCCACCCCAGGGCCATCGTGGAGCGCCAACTCATATTTCGCGGACAAGCAGCAGGTCGAGGACAAGGCTGCTTCCACCTCGCAGGCAGGTGCAGCTCAAACAGAGAAAGACTCTCAGCAGAAAATGGAGCCGATGCCCGATGAATCGACTGAGAACGACCTATCAAGCGTGGATCCGCGAGCAGCACATCCCGGGCTGAACCTTAGCGGTCGCATCATCAGTGCCACATTCGCTGTCCCGTACAACATTGGCTTTTCCAAGGGTAACGACTGGGAACTTGAGCCACGGCGCGGCACTTCAGCTTTGTTCGACTCCTTCTCATACCTGGCCTCGTCCTCGTCACCATGGAACCACACACTAGTTGGCTGGACTGGTGAGATATCCACAGCAAAGTCAGCAGGAGACTTGGCCGTGCAACCGCCGGTCAACAAGGCTGCTGCGCCAATTCCCGTTGATCCAAAGAAGCCAAACCCAGTACCTCAGCAGCCTACCGGCTTGCGCATCGGCCGCGACGACAGGGTGCGTCTGGAGAAGCAGCTCGAGCGAGATCACGGAGGCAAGATTGTCCCCGTATGGCTAGTCGACGAAGTGGACGATCACAAGGACGAGTATGTTGTCAAGGACCAGAGTCGCTGGCGCACTTTCGCCGAACATGAGTTATACACATTGTTCCATTACAAGCAGAATGAACCCGAGGACGGCCGTGCCGCACGCAAATCTTGGGCCGACTACTACCGCATGAATAAGCTTTTTGCGGATAAAATACTCGACATCTACAACCCTGGCGACATAATCATGGTGCACGACTTCTATCTGCTCTTGCTTCCCAGCCTGCTCCGCCAGCGGCTTCCCAACATCTACATCGGCTTCTTCCTTCATGTGCCCTTCCCCAGTAGCGAGTTCTACAGGTGCCTAAGCAGGAGAAAGGAAATCCTAGAAGGTGTTTTGGGAGCCAACATGATTGGTTTCCAGTCGTATAGCTACTCGCGACACTTTTCATCATGCTGCACGCGCATCCTAGGCTTTGACTCTTCCTCGGCCGGAGTCGATGCTTATGGAGCCCATGTAGCTGTTGACGTGTTCCCAATTGGTATCAATGCGGCTTCGACTCAGCGGCAAGCTTTCGGCGATCCAGAGATCGATGATCGCATCAAGGGCATCCGCGAGATGTATGCAGGAAAAAAGATCATTGTCGGTCGTGACAGACTGGATGCTGTTCGTGGTGTTGTCCAGAAATTGCAAGCATTCGAAACGTTTCTCGAAAAGTACCCAGACTGGCAAGGGAAAGTCGTTCTTATCCAGGTCACCAGCCCTAGTAGTGTTCATACGGACAGGGGCGAGAGTGCGCGGGAAAGGATCGTCAACAACATATCGGATCTTGCCGCCAAAATCAATGGCGTTCACGGCTCTCTCGACTTCACCCCCGTTCGCCATTTCCCCCAGTACCTCTCACGGGAGGAATATTTCGCCCTGCTCCGTCTCGCAGACATTGGTCTCATCACAAGTGTGCGAGATGGTATGAACACGACAAGCATGGAATACGTCATATGCCAGAAGGACAACCACGGCCCACTCATCCTCTCAGAGTTCTCGGGAACTGCAGGCTCATTGAGTGGAGCGATCCATATAAACCCATGGGACCTGGGCGGTGTGGCGGACGCTATCAATGAAGCTCTCAAGCTCGATGACCAGCAGCGGGAGCAGCAGCACACAAAACTCTACAACCACGTCGTGTCAAATAACGTGCAGTCGTGGACGAACAACTACCTGAAGAAGCTCATGACCAATCTGTCTGCTTTCGACCAGTCTTTTGCCACTCCTGCTCTAGACCGGGCGAAGCTCCTGTCTCAATACCGACAAGCCAAGAAGCGGCTTTTCATGTTCGACTACGACGGTACTTTGACACCCATTGTGAAGGACCCTCAGGCAGCCATCCCGTCTGACCGGGTGATCCGCACGTTGAAGACGCTGGCATCAGACCCTAACAATGCTGTTTGGATCATCAGCGGCAGAGATCAGGCCTTCTTGGACGAGTGGATGGGCCACATCTCCGAACTGGGCCTCAGTGCCGAGCATGGAAGCTTTATGCGACATCCAAAAAGCCAGGACTGGGAAAACTTGACCGAGACAACCGACATGAGTTGGCGAAAGGAGGTCATCGAGGTGTTCCAGTACTACACTGACAAGACGACTGGTAAGTGTATGCGCCGAAAACATTCTAGCGCCATGCTGACGTTTCCAGGTTCCTTCGTCGAGACAAAGAAGATTGCTTTGACATGGCATTATCGGAGAGCTGATCCTGAATATGGCGCATATCAAGCTCGCGAGTGCCAGAAGCATCTTGAGAGGACTGTTGCAAAGAAGTATGACGTTGAAGTCATGACGGGTAAAGCCAACCTCGAAGTGCGTCCCCGCTTCGTCAACAAGGGCGAGATCGCAAAGAGACTCGTACTAGACTATGGTGATCGACCAGGAGATGCGCCAGAGTTTGTCCTGTGTCTGGGAGATGACTTTACCGATGAAGGTAGGTCAACACTGGCTTTCCATGGAAGACGTCGGCTAACAACAGCAGACATGTTCCGTTCGCTCAGACAATCGAATTTGCCCACTGATCACGTCTTCTCGGTCACTGTTGGCGCCAGCTCGAAGCAAACACTAGCCAGCTGGCATCTCGTTGAACCTGCCGATGTCATCTCATGTATCTCGCTGCTTAATGGATCGGCGGATGCAGGTAATATGGGAGCCGTTGCGGTAGTCGAGGGATCCGTCCCCGAATCGCGATTAGCATAATGTAGATCAGGAACTGCAAGCATTTCATAGGAGCCATGGGCGCAAATGAACGAGACGGGCAAGTCACAAAAGCCGGGCTAGTCGTTGATCAAACACGGGGCGTTGCCGCGTGGCGTGTGGGAATCCCATGTCTTTCTAGATTATATTTAGACTGTTCTGAGCATGAATAGAAGCTTCCCTAGGACGAACTGGATTTGTTTTTTGACTCGAAGCCGTCGATGGATTCCCAGCATGTATCAATGCGCCCCTTGGACGGGCGTCTGCCGCTTGGTTGGGTGGCGGCGGGCCTTTTTGGAGCCACCTTCGTTAACGAGCCCAGAATGCCTGCACCACGTGTGAACTGACTCGATGGGCGGGAAAGCTTCCCGTGCCACTGAAGCCCCAGCGGCAGCGGACAGTCAATAGCTCGCAATCAGGCTCACTGACCATGTGCAGCTTTGACGCAATTCCCTCTTGAGGGAGGCTTTGTGGAGGCAGCGCGAGGTGAAGAGTCGGCTCCACCGTCTCTCGTCTTCCTGTCGATCAAATGTTGATAAACCTGCTGCGAGCGAGCGGTGGGCTCGGGTATCGCACCTTTTTGCGCACTGGCGCGTTTGAGAAGTGCAGAATTGGTGCATGACTAGGCGGGCTTGAATGATTCGAGAATGGCGGCATGCAAACGCTAGACAGGCCCAGAAGGCCATGCTCCCGCGTTTTTCTTGCGCCCCAACAAACGCAGACCCGAGGGCTGGAGAAGGCGTCCTTATCCCCTGTTTCGCTCTCCCAGCCCGCCGAAGCCAGCTCATTCACATACTTTCCCACTCGCTTCGTGGCTCATTCTCGCCCTTCTGACAGCCCAAGTGTGTGAAAGCAAAGCTACTCGACTACCTCTCGAACCTAATTGTTATTACTTGTGGACTGCTCGTCTCATTGGACTGGATCGATCTACCCGGTTACTTCGACACCACGGACGTTTGCGCCATTACAAGGAAGCAGCTGGTCCTTTTGGAAACTCGCGACACGCACACGCACCTCTTCGACATACACACCTGTTCTCCTGGACCCTTACGAACGGCGGGAGTAGAAAGCCTTATAATACAGACACACACACGACCACTTGGCATCCTTATCGCAGCCATCACTCCAGCCGCCAATCTTCACCATGGGTATCTTTGAGAAACTCCAAGCCCGTGCGTTATCCTGTCTTCATACTTATATGCTTGTCTGAACAGTACTAACAAGACATCCAGGCCTCGAACTCTACCGCCTCGAGCAGCGCTACACCCGCCGCGAAAAACGCACAACCTTCATCAGCGATGCGCAATACGTAGACGGCGAGTACGTCTACGCGTCGAGTCCCACCTCCACAGCGGCATCGTCGACCAACAGCAGGCGCTTCAGCAAAATACCGTCACTCGGCATGAAGGAGTTAAGGCGCGCGGGCACGGGGTGGTTGTAGATGACTCCACGCCCATGCGAGGGATGAAGCCCCGGGGTCTGCGCGCGTGGCCAGGCAGATCTAGATGCGCAACAGTCGCACAGCACGAGGCCAACACACACATGCATGCCCCCGAAGCAAGGGCGCAAAAAACACGGCAACATCATGACGGACGTAATCCTGGATGGAATGGTTCTACCGAATCTACGACACTACACACATGTACCCTCACATAATCAGGGTCCAAACAAACCAACCCACTGCGGTTACACCATCTTCCAGCATTTCTCCACACATTCTTCTTTTTTTTTTCTCTAGCCAATTCTTTTGGTTTCACGTCGATCCACGTCACACACGTCTCTCCTTGAATGTCGAGCAGCATCATTCCATTTATTTTTCTTAGGAGCCGGCTAAAACCACTATTCGATTCGTGTATGTTATTATAGCATGGGGCATTTGGGAGTAGGGGAGGGGAAGCAAGCAAGGCAAAACCCGGGCGGCAGATTTTTTTTCTCTCATGGTTATGATTTGCGGAAAGAAAGCATTGGAGAGGAGAGGAGAAAGGCTTAGTGTGGACTTATAACTATGTTTATGCGATGGGCAATGTAGTAGTTCAAAAATGAAAAAAAAAATCACAAGTTCAATGTTTTGTTGAAGGGGGTGTGTTGAGCGGGGTGTATTGCATTGTTGAAAAGCTTTTTGTTCTCCCAAGGAGATGTGGTTGCATGTCGTGACACTATGAGAGATATACTAGGCAGTAGTTGTGTACGACGCTCTTAATGTCTACTCCATGACATGCGTATATCGTCCTTTTCTCGATCTCGCTTCATCTCGACTTCCCTCGGTACGTCTACGAGCTTACGACTCGCATTTCAATACTAGGCAATGTCTCATTCACCTACATCGCTCAGCGTTGAATGACAGTCAGTCTGGTTGGTATGTAGCAGCAAGCGCTGATGTCGTACTGCCTTGTCCGTCTTCCTGCTGTAAGTATCGCAAAACCTCTACATCCTTACGTGGGTATATCCTCGAACTTGTCGCTATCTCGTAACACAACCAGATTTCCGAACTCCAGGTACGCCTCAGTCTTACATGGTCGAAAGACTGATTGGATAAGCACCGAGACTGTAGTAAGTCGAATTATTTTCCTGCTTTTGCGTGACTTGAGCCGGACGAGCAGTACACCGATATAACCCGTTCCGCGGTTTTGGTGGACTTACACGCGCTTCTTGGTCAGTTTATCGAGTGGGTTTGGACGCGCACATACAGCGTGTGTAGCATGTCTAGCTGTTCGACAACTATACCTGGGACTTTCACGATCGTGGGGAACATTAGGATATGGATGTATACCCCGCGCCACAAAGACGGCTATCCAACCTCTACATGGCAGATTGTTTCATCTACTTGCTTACCAAGACCACATCGTCGCTGATATCCGGCGCTCAAATCCGCCGCATGTTCAACCAACTCACCCAGCTTGCAGCGCCTACGGCGCTTGTCTCATACACACCGTCCACATCATCAATAACATGCGCTGCACACAACCACACGTCCTAATGTACGCATCCATGGCCCCCAGGCAGCAACACGGCGCTCACTGGCCCCGTCCATGCAGTAGCCCCATTGGCATGCAGCGTGGGGCAAAGCACACAATCACCACGTGTCCATCGGCGTGCAGAAGTAGCTTGCGAAAGATGATATTGGTAATTGCGTGCTTTGTTTCTATATGGGGTATCTTTGTTGGTCCAGTGTTTCTATGCGAGGCCGAGCCTGGTTTCTATGCATGCTGCTCTTTCGCGGCATGTGGTGTGGTGAGTTGATGTAAAGGAAATGGAAAAACTCCGGTTTATGCGCCTGCGCCGCTAAAATGTCGGGCTTGAGTGATGTGCAGGATAAAGTCTGGGGAGGGCGAACGCCTGGTCGTGGGGATCGTGCATGTAATTTACATGCTGTAAGCAATGACTGCGTGTGCGATAGTGTTCGATGCGTGCGCGATGCGTGTGAGATCAGGGTGTGTCATAATCGTTGAAAATCTCCTCGGGATCCTCAGGCGGAAGCATGTCGATGGTGTCGGTGGTGCGAGGGCCAACGTACGTCTTCCTAGCTCCAGCGTACCACCAGATTGTGCTGAACAGCCCGATGAAGCCCGCCACGCAGATGGCGTAGTTCATGTTGCTTGCCTTGACTGGCTTCGTCGTGGGGAAGAACAATACAACACTGATGAAGATGACCCATGTGACTGCAATTGCGTTGACAGGCTTGCTCCATTTGCCCATAGTGTACGGTCCAGGGTGGAAGTGGACCTGTCCTTCATACCATCGATGCGCAATGATGACAACAATGTAGCTAATGTCCAAGGCTGGCGCGGTAATGTTGAAGATGGCGGTGATGGTCAGCGTGCTTCCAATACCGATCAGATCGAGGCAGCTGCAGAAGGCGACGACGAGCCAGACCGCGTTGACCGGCGTATGTGTGTAGCGATTGACCTTGCTCCAGAAGCTATCACCTGCGTCAGTCTTCGCTACGGTATGTTTCTCTGTGGATAAAACTCACCCCGAAAACGGAAAGGCGGCGTCGCGAGAAAACGCCCACGCCATTCGTGCATTCGCCAGCATGGCAGAGCAACCGGTGAAGAACTGCACGAGCATAACGAAGAACCACATGATCGTTCCGCCCGTCCTGCCGCCCGCATTGAAGAAGATCTGTGCGACTGGAAGACCGGTCGGTGTCGCCATGATGGCTTCGTAATCTGACATGCAGAAGCAGAAGGTGACGGTTAGCATCCAGCCGACGACGCCCGAGACTAGGATGGCTGCACGAATGGCCACAGGGCCACGAATCGCGGCATCGTGTGTTTCTTCCGACATGCTGTGTAACGCTGATTAGATTGGTCAATATGCAAGGACTTCACCTCGACTTACTGAGTGGTACCGTCGTAATCTGTCATAGTCCACGCTACCGATAGGAAACTGTAATGTTTAGCATTTGCGAGCCGTGTGGTATTCTTCTCAGAACGGCTCACCCGAGTAGAAATGAGAATCCCTTGCTTCCCCAACCGGAGCCATCCATGACAGTCGTGAAGACCCATTGAGGGCTTTGTTTGTTGGGCGTAAGAATGAGCAGGGCGATGCAAATGCAGATTGATGCAATGACTACGAATTTGTTAGGCTCGTTTTCACAGAAGACTGGTCCCTACGTACTGTTGATAGGTGCAAACCATAGAATGATGCGGTGTAGCCAGTTCGTCGGGAAAGAGCAAATCGTGCCGAACAGGCAAAGAACGAATATAGCGAGAAGGACCGTTTGATACGCTTGTCTGCTGCAATTTAGTTGTTATCTCCATCAACCGGTCATGTATCTTACGGTTCAAAAGCAGATACGCCATCCTCCAGAGTATGCATAACAACTGTTGCCAGAATCATCTGGGAGATGGTGTACGCCAAACTGGCAACTCCTGCTGCTTGACCGAGAAAGTTGCACCATCCAATGATCCAAGCCCAAGCCGCAACGTGTTCAGGAGGAACAACGTGTTTTGTGACATAGTACATTCCTCCAGCTGTAGGATATGCGGAAACTAGTTCGGCCACTGAAAGCTTAATGAGTACCCGCACGGTAGTAAACTCTCGACATTTCGTATCGTACCTGAACTTGCTATGCAGTATGCCATGATACTGCCAATGAACCATGCCCATACTGCTGTGGCTGGCCCACCTGAGGTCATTGGCGCTCCAAATGTCGCTGGCACTGAACCTAGCACACCAAGAATCGATATAGCGTAGGAAACGGTGGACCATCGCGAAAAGTGTCTACGTAAAACCTGTGGAGATGTTGGTCATAGTCACAATGCTCTTCATGTAAGACCTACCGGCGTATAGCCAATGCGAACAAGGAGACGATCGTCGTCGTCTGCTATCGTCGCCATGACGCTCTGATGAACTCCGCCAGCTTCCGCTGCTTTGGACTGGCTTGAGGTGACTGGATGGAGTGTGCTGCCATTCACGGGTGCCGGACCCGAAATAGAAGTTTTAGAGTCTGTAGTGAAACCCATGGTCAACTTTCAACTCTCCAACATCTGGGACGAAGCCAAAGAGGAAGTGCGACGAAGCCGGCTGTAACTTGTGAGGGCAGTACAAGGATGAAATAAACGTTAGGTGGGGACAAGGCGGAGACGAGCTAGGGGAATTGACGTTAATGGCTTCGAACCAGATACAGGGTCCAGGGATTCATTACTCGAATCGGAAAGGATGTGGTCAGGAGAGAGGTGCGAAAGAGAAGGAAGCGTGATATGGCTTATATGGCATGCTCGTCAAGGGTTGCCCAACCTTAGGTGCGACGTTGCCACGCCGGTCCAGTAGTGCCAGGAAACAACTCGCATACTTACCGTCTCCCGTCAGAGCGATGGTTAGGCCATGATGACACGTGCGAAGCGTCCTGCTGGAGGGATAGACGTGGAAAAGGTCAAGCAAGGAGTGGGGTGGTTGCGTGCGGAAGGACAGCAAATGAACAATGACTACGTTCGTCAAGGATTGGCAGATCCCCAAGGCGGCGTTTTGTTCGCGGTACTGTCATTTGCGCGAGAGAGTGGTGCCGGTTGACTACTGAACGAAGTACGGACGCCAGGGCCAAGAGGGCTTTCGGCGTTCCATTCAGGCGGGCCTCTTGCTACCATGCATCACCCTAGCACAATACCTCCAAGCGAAGTCCACTTTCGCGTGCGCAGAGATCCAGAAAGACCTATAAACCACCTGGTTCGTGACTTTCGCAACACCCGGCTAACCTTCTCGTTCTCTATTGCACGTGGTCACGATCTTCGACATTTGCAGTTGCATGAAACGGTTAATTTGGAAGGGAAAGTGCCGTGCTCGAGCATCTTTGCAACGCTATGACGCACCGCGGATCGCGACAACGGCTTGAACTTGCGTGGTCCTTGGAGTGACGCGACTCAGAGTTCTGACAAGCCGGGCCTTTGCTGCGGTGTGGCTTTTGTTGCGCCTCCCCGGACGGGCAATCCGAGATGCTAACCATAGCGGTGAGCGAATCCCATGGTGATTGGCTCTTTTGGATACCTAATTGTACCGATGATCGTGTAAGGGAAATAATTGAAGGAGCACGGCGTCAGAGTCGTAAGCCACAGCCATTGCCAAAGGCTTAATGACGAGCAACGGTGACGGACATTTTCCCAATGCAACATTGATTGCAACCCCAGGAAAGACGAAGCGCCGCATCGCTGGCACAAACAAGAAGAACGTACTGTCGCTCTAGAACTCGTAGTCCGGAGTAGGCCTTATCGCAAGATCCGGCGCACCGTACTATTTCCCCTTACAGTACAGCAAGCGAGACTTCATGCGGCACGGCACACGTGGGCCATGCCGCACACTTGCAGCGTTGATGGCCAATGCCTTTTCAACACGAACCTGGCTATCTGCATGAAGGTCATTCACAGTCTCTGCTTTTTACTGACCGTTCTGGTGGTACCAATCCCACGCGCCTCACCAGGGACTGTTCGTTACCTGGCGGCACACTCTAGATCTAGCAAGTACCGATTCTCACCAAATCGTGCATGAATATACCGGCATTTGATGCGGTTATGGCTGCTCCGTGCTTCTTGCCAGGGCTGCGATGCAGCTGCTCAGATGACCGACCGCTCCGAAGGCTACACTTCCAACTGGACAGGACTGAAGCGCTATCGGCTGCCTTGACCGGAGCATTCGTTTCCACGGTTAGGCAATTGCCCAAAGAGCGGTGGACGACAGCCATTTCGAATCCGGACCTCATTTGCATGAAGTGCTTGACCTCGCACCGACTCTCCCTGACAGTGCTAGGACACACAATCTGCAACACGACGTCAGTCCAAAGTACGTCTGTCTGAATTAAGCATTTCCTGGGTCAGTGGGTTTGTGTAACCCGTGAGGTTTCCTGGACTACCCACAGTGTGTTTGTCCCACTGTATTATCAGATGCTACTCCTATTCGAGATGGTCAAATTCCTGCAGATTGGCGCGCCCGCCTTCCAGAATCATGCAGATTCCGGCCTTATACGTGAGCCGACAGAGAGCTGCAGGCCATGGGCATCACCGCGTCGTCCACCGCATTGATGTGTTGCTGTGCAAAAATCCTGCCGCGCGCTTTGGTAAGCCTCATTGCAACCGATCCCAATCTACCGTACCGTTACGGCAGGATGCGCACAGTTGTGGGCCGAATGCCAGGGTCTGTGGCGCAGATCGCTGCTGGGTTTTGGTCATTTCGGCCCCGAACGGCCATTAAAAGATGATCCGTGTCGGACGTTCACAGCTTTCTGGAAAACGCACATGCCGGTATGAAACATCTGTTCGCTCCGTTTGATCCGTTTTCGGGCCGATTGTGGTGATCAAACAGCCTTGCGCCAATACCACCACAGGTCACTCAGGTACGTCCACCAACGTCACTCCCTGTACACCAATTCAGCCTTGGCATCGAATTTGAGACTTTGGTGGTGGGTTGCTTTGTGCCTTTATAGGCCCGGGGAACGACCTACGCGTCCCATAATGCGAGACCTGCCAACCTGTTGACGACTTGCGCCATCGAGAGCAGGAAATCAAGCGAGTCGCATGCAACAGGATATCAGAAAGTTCGAGCTCTTGCATTCAACGAGAACTCAATTCTTCACGCAGGCAGTTCGCTATGTTTTCTGTGACCTAGGCCAAGGCAAAATCTAATGGCACCGGCGCAGTGCACCTTCGGAGACATTGTTCCATTGACCATGGCTCGCTCAGTAAGCTGGGACAATGGGGCCAATTCCGTCGGACTCGGCGGTTAATATTGTGAGAATTAAGTCTTCATGCACCCACCAGGCCCAAGGATTACAACTTACCGCCGCGCTTTGCTCGCGAGGTACCTATTGGTGGATTGAGAGACTTGCATGAGAACAGTGACCTCCAATGGCGATTGGGCTGTTTGGCTAATCATCGGCGCTTCTCGAGGTCGTGGTGTGATAGCAGTCCGGCCTGCGCCCTAGCAGAGTGAACAAAGTTCAAGCAGAGATGGTAATGCCACCCATTCTTGTGAGTTGAGAACATATTTAAGTATCGGCTACGAGCATGATCAGCTGTTCTTGTTGAGCCAGGTCAGTTGTAACGTCAAAATAGGTGTGGACAATTACAAAGAGCCTGCTCTGTAAGGGAACCGAACAGAGGCTTCGCGCAAGCAAGTGCCATATAAGAAAGCTGCATCGTCGGACCTTAGAACTTTCTACCGTGTTGTTTTCCTGAAGTCTAATGCCCCGGGAGATCCGATGTCACTTGGAGAAGGCAGGGCATGAAATTCGCCGGAAAGGTACGCTTCACAGTAGGTACAAGTTGAGATATAGACCGGCTCTAAGAAATTTTGCAAAAGCCCGGGATACACGACCTCATGCTAGAGTGCGTTTGTATACTTGACGCGCACGACGTGTAGGAGACATCAATTGATTACATAGGTGAGAGAAGGAGTGGTGGGAGCGTCAGCAGGACTGACGTCACGCATCATCATGATTGGCTCGAAGCGGTCGAGGAACACGACATATACCTGCTGCTTTTCAAGTGATCACCGGCGCACCCGGCTAGCCCATCACTAGCAATGGTTGAACCCGAGAGCCATACATCGGACCTGGCGTCGAGAGTCCTTGACGATATCATCAATACATCTCCTTCCCGCATGCACTTTGTGCAAGACAGCGGAACTGAGCTATACCGCCAGCTGAGCAACAAAGAGATGCAGGATCCTGTTCAGAGACAAGCTGCGTCTGCGACGCTAAACCAAAAGTCAAGAAGAGCAGTTAATGGATACATGCCGATCGAAGACTATGGCTTGATTGGGAATATGAGGACGTGCGCTATGGTTTCGACCGATGGTGGTCTGGATTATATGTGTTGGTGAGTTCATGTTTCTCTACAACATGATACTAAGCTAACATGAAAGGCCTCATTTCGATTCCCCGTCTGTGTTCTGTCGCATACTAGACAAGGACAAAGGTGGTCACTTTTCCATCAGTCCAACCGCGCACGACCTTTCAACTACCAAGCAGCACTATCTACCCGCGAGCAACATCCTGCAAACGCGATACTTGAAGGAAGATGGTGTCTTGAATTTGATTGACTGTAAGCATGTAATGATTCCATATTCAGCAGACTGCGCCTAGCATGAAGGTCACAGAGAGTCGGAGTATAGCATGATGAATTTCAACTAATTCACAGCAGTCTTCCCAAGACCGGACAACAAGGCGTTAGATGCTGAATTCCATGCCCGAGTTGTTGCTAGCGACCACACGGGTAATGTACCCGATCGGCCTGACCTCAAGAAATGGCTAGTACGAAGAGCTGAGTGTATGCGCGGCCACATGGATGTAGTCGTCGAAGTGTTTCCTGCATTCAGTGAGTGCACCCGAAGTTCAAATGCTTCGCATTGCATCCCATTAACGCCACTTCAGATTATGCGCAAGACAAACACACGACCGAGATCACCAATCTTAATGACCGCAAAAAGGGGCAGTGTGATCAACGTGTCACTTTTGCCTCAGAAAAGCTCTCTCTCGAATTGAACGCCACAATTGACTGTAACGATGAAGATGGCATGCCCTGTCCAAAGATCGTCTTCGAAAGGTCATCAACACCATCTTCTTTGGGCGACGCGGTTACTGCAACGTTCCGTTTACATGAAGGCCAAGCCATTTCTTTCATTCTTCGCGACGCTGATGATCATAGCCCAGAGCTGATACACACTGCATTGGTGGACGAGCTCCAAGCAAGCACTCACAAGTATTGGGCGCGGTGGATGTCCTCGAGCAAATACATGGGTCGATGGGAGCAGGTGGTGACAAGGAGCCTACTACTGCTGAAGATGTTGACTTTCGAGCCTACTGGTGCCATTGTCGCAGCCCCGACCTTTTCTCTACCCGAGGACATCGGAGGTAAAAGGAACTGGGACTATCGATACAGTTGGGTAAGAGATGCCTCATTCACTATCTACATCCTGCTCCGAATGGGATTCAGTCACGAGGCAGAAGCCTACATAAGCTATATCTTCCAGCGCGTCAAGGAGGCCAAGGCAAGACATGGGGCGTTGCCGATCATGTTCACGTAAGTATTAGTATCGTATAGTAAAGACGAGTCCTGACTGACTGCGAATTTCCAGTATCTGGGGTGGAACAGACATTCCCGAAGTCGAGTTGGAGCATATGGAGGGCTATAGGGGCAGTCAGCCGGTCCGCATAGGAAACGGTGCTGCCTTCCACGTCCAATTGGACATCTATGGCGAACTTCTGGACGGAATATATCTTGCTAACAGATTCGGGACGCCAATATCGTACGACCAATGGCTCTCCGTAAGAGAAATTGTAGATTATGTGTGCAGCATCTGGAAAGAGAAGGACATGTCGATCTGGGAGGTGCGTGGGATGAAGCAAAATTACGTGTACAGTAAGATCATGCTGTGGGTAGCTCTGGACCGCGCCCTACGCCTGGCAGAGAAGAGGAGCTTCCCATGCCCACATCGAGCGGAATGGTATCGTGTCCGCGACGAGATCTGCGAAGAGGTCATGGATAAAGGCTACAATCCGAAGCTGGAGTGCTTCATACAGAGCTATGAGTCGAACGAGGTACTTGATTCGGCAGTACTTATTGCCCCACTGGTCTTCTTCATATCGCCCACAGATCCTAGGTTCCTCAAGACATTGGATAAGATCTTGAAGCCGCCTGAGAAAGGCGGGCTCACAAGCACTGGATTGGTGTACCGGTATAACCACGCACTCAGCGATGATGGCGTTGGCGGCCGAGAAGGGGTACGTACAACACACGTAAGAACTGTGCTTGAGACATATGCTGACCTTGTACACGAGCGACTAGGCCTTCTCGATGTGTACCTTCTGGTGCGTTGAAGCCCTCACTAGAGTAAGTTCGCAGGGTAACAGCGATTACAAGACTTCAACTAATGTTCGATAGGCTGGCGCATACGAAGAAAAGTACCTCAAGGAAGCGGTCAGCATGTTTGAAAACATGCTCAGCTTCGGCAATCATTTGCGCATATTCTCCGAGGAGATCTCCAGCTCTGGGGAGCAATTGGGGAATACGTAAGCTGGGTATCGAATCTGTTTTGCGAATTGTACTGAACAGCATCACAGTCCACAAGCTTTCAGCCATTTGGCGTTGATATCTGCAGCATTCAATCTGAATAAGACGCTGAACGGGACAAGGTGAAAGTATGACGATGGAAGAGTTCCTAGAGAAGAACGTCGATGATTTGCAATTGCACGCCCTTGCTTGCTTTGTTGCTGGAGTTGGCTTGCATAATGTGGCGCGACGAATTAGACAGCAATCAATCGATCAAGCAATCAGAACCACCATAGTGTGCTACCTGTCAGGATATGGTGGGAATTGTGTGCGACGGCGCGTCATGGTGCCGCGTTCTAGATTGCATACGGCACAATTTCGCTAGCAGGAATTCCCCTGACGAATGCGACCAACATCCAACATTCCTGACTTGCGTTCAGGTTTCACACATCACCACCGCAACACGCTTTTCAGCTATTAACGATTTAAACGCTTCTTCTTTCGCTTCTCTTTTACCTCAACATTTGGCACTCCTGTGCAGCACGCATCGAAGCAATCGCAAACGCCGCCTTCGTAGTCAGTCGTCAACGCGTCAGAGGCGCGCCTTCACCCCCCATCACCATCACCATCACCACCATGTCTGAGCTATCAACCATATGCGAGAAGATGTCGATGGAGTCATTTCGTACGGACATTGATTCCCCACCCACCTTGTTCCTGGTCAAAGACTTTGGATGGCCCACAACGTCCGCTCGCTATCATGGAGACCACACCCAGGAAAGCAACCCAGACTGGGAACACGACCCCTTGGCATGCACGAAATTCAAGGAAGAGGCGATGAGGAAGATGGAGGTGTCCTATGCGCTCTACATGGCGAACATTGGCCGTCCGGTTGCGACGAAGAAGTCGACGACAACGAAGGACAAAGACAGCTGGATCAGATACGTGATGCCGTGGAGGTGGACGGCGCGACGAGAAGGTGCTGCCATCTGAGCATGCGCAACTTCATCGCCTTGTTCGCGCAGTTGTGGCTACCACTTATGCCACGACAGCGTTGCGACTACGTGTCGCGCCTACGGAGGTCGTGGTCGCACCGACTTCCAACCCTTCGTCGAGCTGCGCCACATGTTTCAAGATCGGTCTGCCTTTCAACACTGCAAAGCAGGACGGAGTGGAACTCCACAGAACTTTGCGACCAAATAACGACTCGTCAAAGGATCTGAAGCCTGTTCACACGAATCGAGTGGGTCCTGTGGCTTTCCGAGATCCAGGCTCCGAGATTCCGACTGATCGTGAGATGCGGGGATGTTCAAAGTGGGGTGGCCCACACGACAGCTTTGTGCATCTTGCTTCGGCACCAACACTTTTCCTTTCCCTTTTTTATCAAGATACCCATCGTGTACAGTTGACACGGTTTTCTTTTGTCCGTCATAGAGCGTCTTGACCTTTTTTGTATACCCCGGAATAGATTTATGATTGCGTTTGGCTTTTCGCGCGTCGAGCTTTAATGCTATGTTTCGTTCACCGGGAACCATCTTCCCTTCTGCGGGTCCGTTCGCGGCACAACTCTTCCACTTTGTAACGTCACTACGTACACTACATATCTAATATCTAATCAAATTATCCATCTCCTTGTCACCCTTACCTTCGTCGATCCACTTTTGCACTACGTCACTGATCCCCGTCGCGACATCGCTACACTCACGTACACCACCTTACCTTGCCTCACCTCAGATATCTCGCAAAACGAAAGGACTATCAAGATGGGCTCCATAACAGATCAGAAGACTATGCGTGCGCAGCAATTGTATGATACTCAAGTCATCCAGTTCCTAAGACGTATGTATAATAACCACATCGCAGTGACCATCGCGACAACCAGCTCCACCTCAACGAGGTCCCCATTCCTACGCCACAAGCTCACGAGCTCCTCATAAAGATGTCATGTGCTTCCCTCTGCCACTCCGACACCATGCTCTTCGTGCCCAATGACCAGGGCCTGATTCTAGGGCCGAACCCTGTGGTCACCATCGGGCATGAGGGAACAGGACGCGTGGTGTCAACTGGCTCAGGCAAGGTCGCTAGTAAATTTAGCAGAGGCGATCCTGTTGGTTTCATCTGCCCGGTGGACTGTTGCTTTGAATGTTATGCCTGCAAGGAAGTACACAACAGCTGGTGCGAGACTGGAAAGACCCAGATGCAGGGATTCGGCAAAGATGGGTATTTCGCCGAGTACGCTGTCGTCGATGCGAGGAATGCTATGGTACTGCCTGAGAATTGTGAGTACACACCCAATGTTGCGTAATTCGCAAGTTGGGATACTAATCATTTGACAGTGGACCCCAAAACTTCTGCGCCACTCTTCTGTGCAGGCGTAACAGCATACCACGGAATCGCAGACTGCGAGCTACCACCAGGCTCCTGGCTCGCCGTCATCGGCTGCGGCGGACTAGGACACATGGGCATCCAATACGCCAAAGCAATGGGCTACAAAGTCATCGGCATCGACATTACAGAGGCAGCACTTGAAGAGGCGCGAAGCTGTGGCGCCGACCACGTCCTCAACTCCATGTCAGACAAAGACTACAAGAAGAAGATCATGGAAATTACGGGGAGCGGCGTACACGCAGCCGTCAACTTCACATCAAGCAAGAAGTCGTACGACGACTGTCCTGCGATTGTCAAGCCTGGCGAGGGAACGATTATGGTTGTTGGCATCCCGCAGCAGCCGCTGGAGTTCAATGGCTTGGACATTGCGCTGGGACGGTATAAGGTCAAGGGGTCGAACAATGGCAGTAAGTTGTGTTTGTACTTGTGCTGGAAAGCTGATTCTAACTTGTGCTAGCTTGTTACAACATGAAAGCGGCGATTGAGTTCTCGGCGAAGCACAACATCAAGCCGCATATGTCGACGTATAAATTGGAGGACGTGCCGAAGATGATCGAGCTGATGAATGCTCACAAGGCGCAGGGTCGCATGGGCGTTGTGTTCGATTGAATCATTATAGTAGCTCGAGGTGCAGGCATAAAGGCTGAAGAGGCCTATGGAGTTTCAGAATGAATTACATGCAATATGAATATGATTGCCATCTTCCTGTTCCATTGTGACTGAGGGGTGTGCTGGTCGTCTCCATGGCAACCGCGAGTCCATAGGGGAAGGCGCGACTTGCGCGCTACTACCACTCAACCCCGCTGACGACCCTGGAAACAACATCCAGCAACAACGACAGAAGGTAAGGCTTTCGCTTCTGTAAATCCAAACCTAGGGTCCCGGTGTCATTTTTCTCCTACTTTTTGATACCCCACCCGGCGCCATGGGTTCCGAAGACCTCATCGACTTCGAGATTATCGAAAACCAGAAAGAGAACATCCAGTCGCTGCCAAGCGGTCGGTCTGCAAAGGCTCTCGCGCAACTATACACACCACCACTCACAGCGGCGGCGGGCTACACACCCTCTCCGTCGCAGACACAGGATGCGCATAACAATGTGCGGCAGCAGTTCGAGAAAGAGCTGCTCGCTGTTGACGAATCCGACGACCCTCTCGACATGTACGACCGTTATGTCAAGTGGACACTAGACGCATACCCTTCAGCACAAAACACGCCTCAATCGCAATTATGCCCACTGCTCGAGCGCGCGACAAAGGCTTTCCAGTCGTCCTCCATGTACAGGAACGACCCACGATACCTCAAGCTCTGGCTGCACTACATCCGACTCTTCTCCGATGCGCCACGAGAGACATTCGCATACCTCGCGCGACACAGCATCGGCGAAAAGTTGGCGCTATACTACGAAGAGTTCGCAGCCTGGTTAGAGGCAGCGGGACGGTGGACCCAAGCCGAGGAGGTGTACAGCCTGGGCATTGACCGCGAAGCACATCCAGTCGAGCGTTTAGTTCGCAAGTACGGCGAATTCCAGCACCGCTTCGAAAGCCGCCCACAGGAAGCTACCGAGCCCACAAGTCCAGCGCTTCCCGCCATGCGCCCAGCACTCGCGGCCAAGGTCGACCCATTCGCGCACGCCTCGCCAACAGGCAGCAACCCCCAAGCACAGCAATCGCGTTCGGCAGGTGCTTCTTCCAAGTCGGGGAAGCCCAAGCTGGCCATCTTTTCGGATGGCGACGAGCCAGCAAGGACAGGATCGAGCGGCAGCATGGAGGGCTGGGACAGCATCGGTTCATTGGCAGACCGCAAGAAGGAGAACACAGCAGAGGCGCGGCCTTGGACAGGCGAGACTCTGAAAGTTGGAAAGAAGAACACAGGTGTTCAGAAAATGATGATCTTCAAGGACGAGGTGAGTTGAGCGATCCGCCTCGAGCCCCTCCATATATTTACGATCACAGGACTAATTGGTTGGCGTTTGCCTTTTTGTATTCAGACCAAATCAGACTCCAATGACGAGAACATCAAAGCCCACCCATTGCGTGAACACCAGCAAGCCCTGAATCCAAAGACTGGCAGGCTCGAGGTCGTTTTTGTCGATCTCCAGAAGGTATACCCTAACCGTGACGAACCCATGTCAGAAGAGTATTCTTTCGAGGAGTTGCGTGCTAAACACAGAGGATGGTTGGATCATGACTGGGCGGCAATTCGTCGCAGAGAACAAGAAGAAGCTAGGAAGGCTGCTGAAGCAGCGGCAGCTCCAGTCGTGCAACCGAAGCCTAAAGCAGCGCCCCTTGCACCAAAGCAGGTTGAGGAACAATCACCACCGGCGAAACCAGTCCCTCTTGCACCGAAACAGCTCGAAGAACAACCGCTGAAACCAAAGACCGTTCCTCTGAAAGGCAGCATTGACGATGACATGGCTGCGAATGACGAGAACACGCCTCCATCTCGGGAGGACATGGAGAAGGCAAAAGCAGCAAGGAGGGCTAGACGAGAGGAAAAAGCCAACCGAACGCGGAAGATTCAAGTCATGGATGTCAAGGAAGTTCGCGGCGAGACACAGACGAGTATGTGACGCATTTACATTTACAGGAAGAATAGCTGATAAGTAGCAGTACAAACCAACTTGGACTCTCCGGCCAAGCCCAAAATCAAACGAAAGAAGGGCGGACGAGAAGCCACCATGACGCTGCACACCAAGGAGGCAATGGACGAGATTTACGACATATTTAACGAGCCACTCAACAACCCGGACGAGAACACGGCAGAAACCCAAAGCGGAGAGGAAAGTAGCGACGAGGACGATGATGCTTATACGAGTGCCGGCGAGAGTACTGGAACAGGTGGAATCTCATGCGCAACCAGCGAATATGGAGATGAAACCACAGCTGGCGACTTCACTTTAGGCACCAGAGTGCTTGACACCAACGATACGGACACTAATGATACAGACACCGAGGCAGATGATTCGGATACTAAGAGTGTTGTCTCTGCGTGGTCAGACTTCACGGAAAGCAAACATGTGCCCAAGGAACACCGACAGGACGAGTCAGATGAAGACTCAGAGCAATCGGAAACAGAATCGAACGACGAGGTGTCTGAGCAACAGGTGGATTCGGAAGACCTGTATGATCCTGACCTCGCTACTCCTACATCACCAGGAGCTCCTTCGTCATTACCAACGCGATATGTGCCTGTTCCGCCAGAGGACTACGACCCCGCGATACGGCCATATCGGGATCCAGGTCAAGCTGCTAATAACCGCCTACCTTTCATGACCCCCATTGTCGAAAAGACAGAGTCGTCGTTGGGGATCCAGACAGCTTATGCTCAGAAGGAGTACTTTGCTGCCAAAACGCCATCGCGCTCAAAGGGTACGCTTGCCATCCTAGAGGACGACGATGAGCCTTGCAGCAGCCCCTTTGCGGATCTACTTGGAGAAGTTGTGAATGGTCCAGGGAAGGTCGCGAAGCTAGCTTTGAGAGACCCAAAACCAGTGCCCAAGGAGCCTGTGGAGGAACCAAAGCGGAAGCCATTGGCAGTGAAAGAGAATGCAGCACAGCCAGTCAGACTCAATTGTCCAATCATCAAAGACGCTCAATGCAACCCAGTCGACGAGTCAGTCCGCAAAACTATCTTGCAAGAAATCCAACCTCCTCTGGACACCTATGACGGATACTACGCAGACACCGAACAACCTTACAGCAAAGGTGCAGACATTCGCAAGTACACCAAGGCTGTCTCCAAGATGAGCAAGAACGCTAGCGACAAGACGATGACCAACTTGGCTATGCCGCCAACCCTAAGGTTCACGGGATCGGAAAGAACTTATACGGTCAAGCGTGAGCTAGGGAAGGGGGCATTCGCACCTGTGTACCTTGTGGAAAGCACTCTTCCTGACGAGGATGAGAACGATGAAAACCAACCAGCGCAGATGGGCAAGGGCGAGTTTGCCGTCAAGCGACAGCCTCTTGAGGCGATCAAGATGGAGGACCCTCCGACGCCTTGGGAATTCTACATCATGCGACAGGCCAAGCGACGCCTTGGTGTCTCACGGCCAGCAGACTCCATCGTCAGCGCACACGAGATGCATGTCTTCCAGGATGAGTGCTACCTTGTTGAAGAGTTTCGCGATCAGGGAACGCTCCTCGACTTGGTCAATCTCGCCCGTGCCGAGAATGGCGTCATGGATGAACAGCTCGCCATGTTCTTTACTGTTGAATTGTTCCGCACAGTAGAAGCATTGCATGCAAAGGGCGTCATTCACGGCGATCTGAAGTCGGACAACATTCTTGTAAGGTTCGATGCGCTCAGCAAGGACGACCACTGGGACTCGGGCTACAAGCGCGACGGACGTGACGGCTGGGCGTCAAAAGGCGTTGCACTTATTGACTTTGGCCGCGGCATCGACATGAAAGCCTTCAAGCCCGATGTGCAATTCATCGCCGACTGGCCCACCACCGAAGCCGACTGCGCCGAGATGCGCGAGCTCCGCCCTTGGACCTACCAGATCGACTACCACGGCCTCGCCGGTATCGTGCACAACTTACTCTTTGGCAAGTACATATCCACCGTCGCTGAGCGCGGCGCGACGCTGGGCGCTGGAGCAACGAAGACGTACAAGATCAAAGAGAGCTTGAAGAGGTACTGGCAGACGGAGATTTGGCAGGAATGCTTGGACCTTCTTTTAAACCCGCTGATGCATCTTGAGCCTGAGGAAGGCAGGAAGATGCCGGTGTTGAAGGGCATGAAGGAGGTGAGAGACAAGATGGAGATTTGGTTGGAGGAGAATTGCGAGAGGGGAGTTGGTTTGAAGGCACTTGTCAGGAAGATGGAAGAGGCTGTCAAGCGGAGATGAGACATCAGCTGTTTGGGCCACCTTTTGAGTATAGAGTTGATATGGAGTTTAGGATGCATTGCTTGGAGTTGGAAATATCCACGTTGGCACTTGAAATATGTATCGCATAAAAGTCCATTAGCTATTATGATTATTCACTTTTGAACCCTGCATGCCCTGAGCCAGTGTTTGGAAATGTCAGAGACGACGTCAGGCTTGATGTAGCATAGTATAGAATGAACCGCCGCGGTGATGGCTGCGGGGTGTTTGTCGACAGGTCCGAGCTAGCTTGATTTACGCGTGAGAGCTCACTTCTGCCCCGACACCACAAATAGACTCTCCCGCCACGGCAACACCCTCTCTTTTCCTTCCTCCGTATACAATCTTGATCTTAGTGTTCAAGAGCTCTCGGCAATTAGTGGCTCCCTCCGCATCTTGTCAACGAGCGACCAAACGATTACCCCACAACGCCGCCTCCACCCCACGCCGCAACTCAACCTCGATCACCTTCGCGGTCACAACCCGCAAACATGTCGGCCGATTTGGTCAATATCCTACTTCAGTTCCAGCCTGACGCCCTGGAAGTCAAGCAGAGGCGTGACTATGATCAGGCTGCTCGCAATTTTGTGTCACAGCTCTCCAACATCTCGTCATCACATTGGCAGAAGGGCGCGGACACGTCACAGGATGTCCTCACAGTAAGTCGTTATATAAACTGCTGTAGGCTTATCTAACCCGCATAGTTACTGAACCCTTCAGTCAACTCAATAGCGTACGCATTTGCCCTCCGCCAGCGCATCTCTGCCACCATCGATAAGAAGAACATCCCCGACTCACTCAAGCCCGGAGGTGCATTGTGGAATAAGCTGGTGCTATGGCTGGAGACATTCGACCCTGTGCAGATGCGCTATGCAGGACCAGAGTGGAGGAAGCTGGTAGAGGTCACGGAGCAGATTGCGCGCGTGATGGGATCGGTATGTTAGACAGCCTGGATATTTTGGAACAGGAAGCTAACCGCGACAGCCTGGCCTCGCCATTGCGCCCATACGGTCAGCCATGATCCGCCTCGACCCCACGACGGGCACCTTCACATCCACCCACATTGCCTTCATACAGCTGTGTATGGAGACCCGAGCGTATGCCGCCGCCGAACCCATCCTCGACAACTACATCCACAGCATACCTACGAAGATCCCGGCCCAGGTCCGTGAGGGCCTCGAGTACTCGGTGCCTTGCGCAGATGTCGCGACTAGTGGAGAGTACATACATCAGGGCTCAGGCCACTCGGACAAGGTCACGCTGGCGGATTTACAAGAGTACTACCTGCTCGGAGCTATGGCCTACCTGGGAATGCGCCAGTATAATAAGGCGAGACAGATGCTGGAACACGTGCTTGTTGCGCCGTCAGTCAACACAGCAAACGGCTTCATGCTGGAGGCGTACAAGAAGTGGGTGCTGGTCAGCTGTCTAGTGAATGTTACGGTGAGACACATCACTTTTGTGGCAATATCATGTTCTGACGTGTATAGGACGGCGTCACGCCACGAACTGCAAATGCAAATGCGATCAAACAGGTCAAGTCCGCATCCAAGGCATATGAGGCCCTAGCAGAGGCGTACCAACACTTCAACAATTTCCCCAAACTCAAGGCTCAAATCAAGGCTGGGTCTGAGATGTGGGCAGAGGTAAGCGGATGAGACACGGTATGGCCCAATTCGGCAACGACAGGCGCTAACGGTATATCAGGATGGCAACACAGGTCTCGTGAACGAGGTTCTAGAAAGCCAGATGAGGGCTTTTGTGTCACGGTTGTCGCGGACGTACTCGGCCATGCCAGTTTCAAACATTTCCAGCACCTTGGGTGGCACGTCTGAGGAGGTGGCACAGTATCTCGAGACTTTGATCAAGGGCGGCTACCTCAACGCACGTCTCGAACAGAGCGACAAGTCGGAGGCCGGCACCGTGTTGCGCTTCTTCCTCGACCCTGCGCAAGGACCGCTGGCGAAGACGGAAAAGCAGCAGCAGCAAGCGTTGTTCGAGCAGACTCTACGAACAAACCTGCTGGCTGAACAGGTCAAGGATGCGGATTATCGTTTGACTATGTCCAAGGAGTATACGGACAACCTCAAGCGACTAAACAAGAAGCAGGGCGCGGGCGGCGATAGTATGGACACGGCGTGGGACGATGGACTAGATGCCGAGGAGGACATGATGCTCGATATGCACTGATGACGCGCCATGGAGACGATAATCGAAACAGCAGATGCGGTGGAGACAAGCCACACGACATGGGCGGCTCTTTCAATGCATCTCAGCGAACGGGGACAGGTCGCACGGGAGGCTGAACGATCATGGCGCGATAACGTTGATGCATGAAACGTGGCGCGTGGAGAGCAGCCAGCAGAGGTGAGCATGGTTTGACCTGGAAGAGAAGCGACGTCGGACGATGGACAGGGAACATGGAAACGACGACCAAAGTCTAAGACAGGCGATTACGATGGCGATAGACAAGCAGACGAGCATGACGATAAACAATAAACAATAAACAATAGTTTGTATAACTCGAGCATGTGGAGAGTGACGAGCGTCGGACGTGTTCTTTTCGTGATTATGGACGCAGCATTGAAGCGAGCCAAGGATGGGGCCGAGCGTCGGTGTCAGAAACATTGGTTTCGGGAAGGGACCGCGCGGCTGGAAATCACCATGGCGAAGGAATCAATGGCGGTGTGTAGTAGACAAGTTGGTTCATCTGGGCGGTTGATCCAAACAGGCGGGGGGTGGTGTTGGTTTCTGTTCTTTCCGTGGGCATGGGTTGCATGGGGCGATTACGTAGTCTCAAAGGCTAAGTCGAGGGCGGCGTGTGATTGGCCGGGCTGGTTGATGTATTCGACAGCCTGCAGGGTCCATGTCGAAAAGGTGCAGCAAAGAAAAAGATGCGGTTGACTGTTGACAGATGCACATGGCAGGCGCGCTAACAGACATGATCACACGGGCAGGAAAGAACGACTGTCGACTGTCCGAGATGGCATCAGCAACCCCGATGGGTGATGGGTGAGTCGGCCCTACGAGGCCCAGCGGCGTGGTGAGCGGCAGAGAGGATTCTGGCATCGGGCTCTCTGTTGGCCGTCTTCATCTACGCGTTCAAGCGGCGTCTCTTTCGGGCAGGCAGACAGGCAGACGACGGGCCACATCAGGGCTAGCGGGCCAGGGCCAGGACCGAAATACCCCTGGCCGACTTGCGGGAGCGTCTTGGCGCCATCTGTGTGTCGAAGCTCGCTCTCACGTCTCCTTGGGTGCAACCTCAGACTGCAGACGACGATACACAGCAGACGCAGCACGCCCGTCACCGCAGTCCCGCGCCCGCGCCCGCACCCACCGCCTGCCGCCTGTCCAGCGCGCGTTCCTGCACCGGCAGCATGCCTGCATCCCGCGCTGCATAATGTGTCGTTAGTTCTGAGACACGAACCCCATTGTGCCGGCTCCGGACGCTGCCAACACGCACGCAGGATGGATATACACAGCACGCCCGCTGCACTGCCGCTGCAGCAGCCAGACCCCGCCCCCAGGCACCGCCGCACCTCGTCGCGCAACACGTCCATCTCGTCGTCGTCGGTCGTCACCGTCAAGCGAGCAGCCTCACTGTCGCTCAGGGACACGCCGCCGAACCCCGAACCCCCCAAACCCCACACCGACCACCACCGCGCCACACCGCCTCCAGCCGCCAGACGACGCTCCAGCGCAGCCAACCAGCACGCCGATGCTGCCATTGCCCAGTTCCGCGACGGCGCTGCAAACATCAATCGCTGGTCGCAGAGCACCACCAGCAGCCGCTCGTCGCAGCCGCGGGAAAAGGACCGCGACACGGGCGCCCACCACCCTCACCAGCACCAGCACCAGCCCGCCAACACCGCCCGCAAGCTGAGCCTCTCGAGCAGCGCGCTCCTCCATGGAGCTGCCGCACATCCTGCATCGCCCTCACGCCTCAACAACACCCCCACCCGCTCGCCCAATTCGAGCCCCCGTCGCGTCCGTCCTCGCTCGCCCGCCTACGGCCCTCCCGCAACCTCAGCAGCGCCGCCCCAGCTGCCTTCACTGCCGCCCGTACTGCTCCCCGCCACCGTCTACGACCCCAACACGCCCACCAGCGCCTCGACGAACAACTCCCCCTCGACAGCTGGCCTCTTCACCCCTAGTGTCTTCGGCACCAGCCAGCCCAGGGATTATTTCAATTCGAAACCGCTAGCTCCCCCGCCCTCCAACCAACGACCGCCGTCTCGCACCAAGGCCGAGCGCGTGCTGGGAAAGTCGCCCTTGGGCTCGCCCGCCATCATCGGATTTCAAGAGGGGGAAGCAAGGCACGACGCCCCGTCCGGTGCAGCTCGGCCCTCGACCGCCCGCCGCCCGTCAGTGCCAACCTCACGGAGCACCGTGCAGAAACCACCGCAAAGTGCGGGGCACCGGCAGGCTGCGTCTCGCCATCACACCAGGAACACGAGCAGGGACCACAGCCGGAGCACGAGCAAAGACCACCACCGAAGCGAGAGCAGTACAAGCGCCAGGTTGGAGGACAACGCCCAGGGCACCCCTCCCCGTTCGCGGGAGAAGAGGGAGAGGGACAAGAAGACGATGCTGTCAAGAGCCCTGCAGAAGGCGAACACTGCAGTGCTGCTCGACAATGCACAAAATTTCGAGGGCGCCATGGAGGCGTACGAGGATGCGTGCAAGTTGCTACAGCAGGTCATGATCCGCAGTTCTCAGGAGGAGGACCGGCGGAAATTGGATGCCATTGTAAGTTTCATGAATTCGGATGATCCCCTTAGGACATCGTGTTAACAGAAGCAGCGAGTAACATACAACAATCGCATCGAAGAACTGCGCCGATTGGACCCTGGTTACTCAAACGGCAATGGAAAGTCGCTCCCAGCTCGTCCGATGAGCGGTGACTCGCTGGATGAGCACCGATCCATGTTGCTCATGGACGATGATGATCCAGCCACAGTACAGACGGCTTCGATAGCGCGAATTGTAAATGATCGCTCCGTAGACGATCCGCCCTTCAGGGCCGATCCGGAACCGCCTCCGACACAACAACTCCCTCTACGCAAGCCTGAATCCGGATCAAGAGATTCGATCATTTCCACAGCTATTAGAGATGTACAGAGAGGCTTGCACAGCTCGCAGTTCCATCTGCAACCGCCACCCGGGCGCATGGCAACTCCAACACAGTCTCTGCGGGCTCCTGGGCTGGAACAGCCAATGGACACGACATATATGCCTCCGCCTCTATCCCCCAACAGGTCCAGGTCACCACTTCTCACCGGCAACAGGATGTCGGAGCTGGGAGAGCAAAACATGCTACAACCAGAGCAGGCCGCAGAGTCAAATCACCAGCGGGTGCACAGTAGCGAGTCGACATCATGGCTAGACACGATTGACGAGTCTGGTGGCTCATCGTGTTCATCATCTGTACACTCACTATCCCTTGACGGGGTGCGCCGGAGGCACATCAGGAGCACAAGCGGAGCTACAGAAGCCGAATTTGATGCGGCATTGGACGCGGCGGTTGAAGCCGCTTATGACGAAGGATACGAACCATACGATGACGAAGAACCGGCAGATATCATTGCCACGAAACTGAAGAATGTGGAACTGGCCAAAGAAAGAGTACGAGAAGCAGAACGAGAAGAGGCTATAGCAGCTGCCAAGTACCGCTACAAGGAGACCCAGCTTCGAAACGAAGCATTACCGCATGTTAGGCAAAGTGCAGATGTCGGGTTTAGCGAGGAGGCAGAAGAGGAGGAACGGCTATTGGATGAAATGACTGAATACATGCTTGACGGCTTCGACTTTGACCTGCAAACAAAGTCCTCGCTGCCGCGGCAGTCAGATTCGAGTGGCTTTTCTGGAAGCACATACGGCAGTTCCGTGTCCTCGCACAGGACGACGGGTGGAACGTCACTGTCTACCGTTGCAGAGGTGTTACAGTCAAGAGGCCCTAAACCGCCACCGGTATACTCGCCACCTGCCGTTCCCGCGCCTTCGGGTGCGTTACCTCCCGTCCCAGAATCTCAGCCCGTTCAACTAAACGATGCCGCCGAGGTGACGCCTCGTCCTACCACCGCTACCAAGGATTCGGCATCCGTGCGGAGTCGACGACTATCGGGCCAGAACGCGAAGAACCTAAAGATCGAAACCTCTCTACCACCAGTCCCTGCTGGTCCTCATATAGAGAAACCACCAGTTCCATCAAAGGACTCGCCACTCACCATTCCCATTCAGCCCAAGTCTGCAGCTGCAGCCACATTTGGTAGTACACCCACTCTAGATCCCGCTTTCAAGGTCCCGGCTTTACCTCATCTGTCTCAGTCGATAGGACTCTCCGCGCCCTCTCCTCAGCCGACACTATACAGCCCGGCGGAAACAACAGCAGCTATTTCTCCAGCTACACCAGCCCTCGGTTATGCCGTGTCCGTCGAGACTGGCCTCGTGCCCGGGTCACCAAGGACTGGTAAAACATCGGCAATGGGCATCAGGAAGAACAAATCATCGCTCAGTCTGAAGCAACGCACGCTGTCGATATCAAGCCCAGACGGTTCCGACGGGTCGATTGGCACGCCCCTGAGTCAAACCTTTTCAATTACTGGACACAAGCAGGGTGGGATCGACCTCCCATTGCAAACACCTAGTATCCCTACATTCAATGTTGATGGATTGCCAAGTGGCGGCATGCATCTGTTTGAGAGCGATATACATTCGCCTTTCTCGCCAGGTTCACCAAGTCCAGCAGTGACCAACGCACCAATACCGCTGGAACCATGTCCAGACTCGTATCTGTTACGGCCGTTCTGGCTTATGCGCTGCTTCTACCAAACTATTGCACATCCGCGAGGTGGCTACCTGTCCACTAAGCTGTTCATCCCACGCGATGTGTGGCGAGTCAAGGGCGTCAAGCTAAAGAACATTGAAGACAAGATTGCAAACTGTGATCTGCTAACAGCCGCGCTACAGAAGCTGGATGCCGCTGACACCTTGGACGCGGACGCCATGCTTGAAGAGATGCAGGCACTAGAGTTGGTCCTTGATCAAGTGCAAACCGTGTTAGCGAAGAAGCTCGGCAACGAGGTCGGTGTGCACAGCGTGTCAACACTCTTCAAAGACGCCTACACCGTTGGCGAAGGAGCATCCATGGAAGGCATCAGCCGAGTCGGTACCCATGACCAGGCCGCGAAGAGCGCCATCTCTCAGAGCAAATCGTACCTCACTTCGTGGCGCAAACTCCGCTCCAAGAACTCCGGCATCAATCTCGCCAGCATGGCCAGCACAAGCGCAAGGAGCGAGGTTCCCAAGGACTCGCTCGTCATGAACACCCTGCCCATGACCAGCCTGCACACCATCAGATTCGCCAAACGCGACATCTCCAGCTTGGTTTTCGAGGGCCCCAATTCGGGCTACATGAGCAGCTTGGCGCGCTTGTTTGATGCAGCTCAAATACTGGGTAAGCGTGAAAACCATTACAATTTCATATAATCAACCATTTTGCTAACATTTCTGACAGATCAAATCGCCCGCCAAGTCGAAGACCCGGGCCTCAAGCACTCGTCTTCCACGCACGTCGGCCTCGAACTCTCCACCCGCCACGCCGCAGAGTTCTTCGGCTTCTACGTCTGCCGCTTTGTGCTGACTGATGTGACCATGATGCTGGACAAGTTCATCAAGCGCGGGAGCGAGTGGGTGCTTGTCTAGCACATGCCCACTGCTCGTCACCTCCCTCGCGTTGTACTTTTGTAATGTATGAATTGTAATGGGAGTCTGAAGAATTAGCGTTTTTCCCACTCTCATCACAAGGTTATTCTACGTACATGCTTTTCCTTGTTACTTTCTTTTCTTTTCCGGGTTCGATTTCGTCTGGCATTGCGGCGTTGGTCATGGAAACACTACATCATGCGGCGTTTGTGTTTGCATAGTCGACGGCTTGGCTTGGTCGCGCTTGGTTTCTCTGTTTCACTGTCTAAAGATATCCCTCCATACATGGCAGATCAAAGGCCCGAGCCATACTTTCCGTTTGGGCA
>Ga0265780_10001718_pt1 | contig 30365 bp, 24 predicted proteins | sample P1T30metagenome_FD_192432 | JGI IMG/M metagenome (GOLD analysis project Ga0265780, IMG submission 192432) | Plant litter microbial communities from East Loma Ridge, Irvine, California - P1 T30 | ecosystem: Environmental > Terrestrial > Plant litter > Unclassified | place: USA: California... | reverse complement strand
GCGGCGGTGACCTCTTTCGTAAGCATTCAGGATCGACAGACTCGCGGGAAGGGAGGGGCTAGAAGGTCCAGTCTCCGCCAAGCTGCAGCGACGAGAGCAGCCGCCTGTTAAACGCACCCTTGCAAGAGTTGGATGGAGAACGAGCCGCAGTTGATGCCTCGGATGACTCACTTCTGAATGCTATGATTGACCAAGGCTGCAGCAACAACACGCAAGCTACCGTCTATGCGATTGCGCGAAGGATGGAAGACGAAGTTTGAGACGGAGATATCGACCCTTATCCCCGAATGTTTTAGGTGAGGGCACAGATGGGGAAAGACACGAGGGCAAGAAAGAAGAAGAAGGGAAACCAACGGAAGGGAGAGATGAGGGACAATAAAGGCACGTGCGTTGCCATTCAAGAGATGGACTACGGCGAGGTCCTGAGAGATCTACCTATAGTAGGTGAGTAGAAGTGTACTTACCAAATAGGTTACGCTCGCTCATCAACAAGGAAGTAGTACATGTATAGAGACGTCTTGCTCTTTTCGCAAACTTCGAAGCTTGCAATAAGACATGTTCCGGCGTATAAACAACAAATCGAAGTGAGTGTAGCAAAGACCAATGACTGCAGCCTCTATTCAGATAGATTGAGTGCTTGCAGACAACTTCTGAGGAATGATGCATCGCTCTATATCACAAGCAGGTCCGGACTGGTCATTCCAAGTCCGTTGAGACGATCTTGCCGTGTTTGCTCCCAGTTCAAGGCACGAGACACATGTGGTATATATCAAGCAATTAGGAGTACATGCAGACGGATGCAGTCGATCGATTTGGCCCTGTTGATCGGTGAGGCGCAGCTAGTAACCTGTTTCCTGTAATACTGCATATCGACACCTAAGACAAATGAGCATCATACCTTTCACGTACTGTAGCGAGTAGATGCCGTGTGGCTGCTCCTCTTCGAGACTTCGTTTGGAGTACGGCGCCACAAGCTTGTGTTGGGTGTATATGTAGTGGCGGCAAGTCATCTTCGATCTTTTCTTTGCAAGACAACCTTCGGATTCGAGTAAGAAAGATTGTGTGATAGAGTTGAACTATGATTGGTGGTGCATCGGACAGCCAAGGAAAACACAGTTCCTTCATATTATTGTCGACAGACTCCTGAGATTTTCGAGCCGCCAAGACTACTCTCCGAGGGTCATAATTACATACATGTTGTTGTTGTTGAAAGATCAAGGCGGATCGACCATGCAAGTGCGCGTCACGTTTCCTCGCTAGGAAGTACTGTAGGGAATCAGAGAACCATACGGGCCAGCCCTACGGCCATGATGTTCCTGTGCCACACCGGACAAGTGTGGAAGTGCCTTTCAAGGCTGAGGCCCAACGGAGCTTGCTTTTCTGCAGCTGCAGTCGATCCCCTTTCGGGTACGGTCGTAGTCGAGGAAAAAATTGGGGGTCACGAGCGTGAGATCTTCTTTCTTTCTCTTATGAAATTGCAGGGTGAAGAATGGAAGATTGCCGTTAAAAGTATGGATGATGACTGACTCTGCACTACTGTACGCAGACGCCCGACATTGTTTTCGGATGTCGGCAGGTCATGATCGCCGCACAAGTCGGAAACTTATTTTATTCTCAGCAGAGGTTTGTTTTCGGCAACGAACAAAACCCGTCGCCCGCATCTCGTGACCCTTTCCCCGGATGTTGAAGGGTTCCATTTTCCAATCCAGTATGGGCTGCCGGCGAGAATGGTAGATTGTCGTCAGGGAATTAGGTGAGATTACAAGTGCTGGGGGAGTTGATTTCTAGGTAGATGCTAGTCGTGGTCTGACGTCTCACTGACGCCTCACTGACGCGACCCCAGGGGCCAGATTGGAGGGTGGAGTCGACATGTGCTAGACTCTGGTATCTGCATGAGGGTGTCTTGAGTGGTGTTACGGGTGGCGCAGGCGACTTGGCTCAAGATGCTTGTGTGTATGTTTGCCAGTCAATCCGGGCACAAGCGAGGGCAAGCAGGTAAAAGAGCTGCAGTGACGTTTGGAGCGACTTTTGACGGTGGGAATTGATTACAGTATAGAAGTCGATATATCAACCCACCCAGAGCAGAGCAAGCAAGCACGGCCTCGGATGATTTCGAATCAGCAGCGCCCGAGCCTCTTCCTGCCTTACTAGCTGCCCCCATTCACCTCCACCCTCAACATCCCATTGGACGCCAGGCCTGCCCACCACCGACACCCACGAGCTGTGACATAAGACACGCGCAGCGAGAGGCCTGCAAAACTCGCCATCTTGGTCATCGCATCGCAGCATCCGCCTGCCCAGATCGACAATCGACGTCCAGATTGATAGGTGGTGGACTTCGGGTAGTAGTGCACAGTGTGCTGCTGTAGTGCAAGACTACTACTACGCCATCGCCAGCTCACCCGTTTGCCGTGAAAGAGAGAGAGTTCAATTACCACGGCCTTTCCGCTTGCCCTGCCTGCCCTATTATTCCACCCTACTGCTGCATCCTATCCTACTGCATCCGCGGACCTCTCCCACTCCCTCCCATACATTCTCATTGTCCCCTCATACATCACACTTTCGATCTGCTTGCTTGCCACCACCTCCCACCGCCAACAATCCCCACCACATACCCTCCAAGCCAGAAGCCCATCCCCACCACCCCGCCGCCATGTCGGCGCTCAAGAAGGCCTTCGAGGTCCTCAAACCCCATCACAGTCGTTCCTCCTCCAAGGACCGCACCAACAGCACCCAACAGAGCGATGCCGAGAGCACCGGTGGGGTCAGCAAAGCTTCCACCGGTTTGTCCGGACTTTCTCTCAATGGCGGTGGCTCAAGGAAGCATTCGCCCGGGAGCACTCCCCGCGGCTCTATCGACCGCCTCCGCCAGTCTCTTGACCACCCGCGAGGCTCGGTCTCCAACGACCGCCACCACCGTGATTCTCTAGACAGCAGGAACACCGAGCGCCACCGCCCTCGTGCCACTCACAGCCCGTTGGGTCTTTTGAGGCGGAAGGTGCGGGGCAGCTCTTCTGACTCCCGTTCTTCCACTGAGGACCTCCCTCTGAACCGCGACGGTGAGCCTGTCAGCCGTGGTCAGGCACGCAAGCTGGAACGCCAGGCCGAGCGTGAGAGACATGAGAAGGAGGTCGAGGAGCACAAAGCCGAGCAACTCAAGCGCAAGCAAGAAGCTGAGGCAAAAGCCGCCGCCGAGGAGACCGATGAGCAAAGATCCAAATATGGCGTCCTTCCCGTCAACAACTACGCCGGCGACATGCCTGGTGATATCCGCGTGGATCTCCGCGACCTGAAGCCTGATATGGGTGGTCAGGTTGTGACTTTCCGCGCCAGATTGCACAACATTCGCAAGCTCAGTGCCCATCTCATGTTCGTCGAGCTGAGACAACAGACTGTCACCATCCAGGGTGTCCTGCAAGAGCACGGCAGCGTGTCCGCCCACTTCCTCTACTGGGCAGAGCACCTGCACGTCGAGACGATCGTCAAGATCAAGGGTGTGGTTCAGGATGTCAAGGCCAAGCAGGGTGTCGTTGACAGCACATCGATCAAGAACATTGAGATTCACATCCACGAGATGTTCGTCGAGGGCAAGCCAATCCAGTCGCTACCTTTCACCGTCCACGAAGCCGAAGTCTCTAAGCAAGACGTTCAGCGTGAGGGCGGTGACGGCCGCGTTGTGATTTCTGACCGCGCGAGACAGAACGGCCGCATTATCGATCTGCGCACAACCGCCGCCCAGAGCATTTTCCGCGTGCAGTCTGCCATCTGCCAGGCCTTCCGCTCCCACCTGCACAACAATGGCTTCATTGAGATTCACACGCCCAAGTTGCAGGCCGTCGCCTCTGAATCAGGCGCTAGCGTGTTCAAGGTCAACTACTTCAACAGACCTGCTTTCCTGGCACAATCGCCACAGCTTGGCAAGCAGATGGCCATTGCCGCTGACTTCAAAAGAGTCTTTGAAATTGGCCCTGTGTTCCGTGCCGAGAACAGCAACACCCATCGTCATTTGACCGAATTCACCGGTCTGGATCTTGAGATGGCCATTGACGAACACTACCACGAAGTCCTCCGCACTCTTGATAGCACCTTCAAGGCCATCTTCAAGTATGTCTACGAAGAGTACCGCGAGGAGGTTGAGATTGTAAAGCACCACTTCCCGTCCGAGGACTTGGTGTGGCTTCCGGAGACCCCCATCATTCCGTTCGCTGAGGGCATCCGCATGCTGAACGACTCCGGCTGGAGAGATGACCACGGCAACCCTCTGCCTGAAGACGAAGACCTTGGTACTAGAGATGAGATTCAACTCGGCAGAGTCATCAAGGAGAAGCTCGGTACCGACTACTACGTCCTCGACAAGTTCCCCACCTCTGCACGACCCTTTTATGCCATGCCCGACCCGTACAATCCGAAGGTGACCAACTCCTTCGACATCTTTGTTCGCGGCCAGGAGATTCTCTCCGGTGGACAGCGTATTCACGACGCGGACACACTGATCGAGAAGATGAAGAGCCTTAAGATGGACCCCAGCACAATGGAGGAGTACATGGAGGGCTTCGAGTGGGGTGCGCCACCCCACGGAGGTGGAGGCATTGGCATGGAGCGCATTCTCATGCTTATGCTGAAGCTCGGCGACATCAGACATGCCACTCTCTTCGCCAGAGACCCGCGCTCTCTTCCGGAAAGGAAGCCTGTTGTTCAGCTCAGACACCCTGAGTCCAGCACTCTCCACCCACCATGGTCTGGCAAGGACCGTGTCATGGCGCAGATGGACTTCCAACCCATCGAGAACCTGATTGCAAACTACGGTGATGCGTCCAACACGTCCTGGCTCGAGCCCAAGTTCGAGCACTGGCGGGATCCCCTGACTGGTGCGGCCGTTGGCTTCGTGCAGCACGAAGGCTTCGCAATGACAATCGGTGACCCTCTCTGCCACGATAGTCAATATGCCAAGATTGTCTCGAGCTACCTGCGTTACATCAAGAAGGACCGCAAGATCAAGCCTCTGTGGCTGCTCTGTGGTGGTGCGACACAGGAGGTGCTTGCCACCAAGTTCGATTGGCGTACATTCTCTGTCGCTGCCGAGCAGCGCCTGGACCCCAACGATATCAAGGGTCTCAAAGACCCCGAAGTGCAGCGCAAGATCCGTCACGCTGAGAAGGAGGGTATCAAGATCAATGACATCCCTATCGGCGATGAATTCCCCGACGAGCTGAAAGCCAAGGTTGACAAGCGCATTGCGGACTGGTTGGATAGCAGGAAGACCAAGGGCAAGCAGGTCCACCTTACAGACGTTCACCCTTGGCAAGACATGCCTCACAGGCAGTACCACTACACTCTCACCAAGGAGGGCGAAATCGCTTGCTTTGTCATCCTCGCCCAGCTCGCGCCTGAGCACGGCTGGCAGGTCAAGTTCGCTCTTGACTTCCCCGGCGCCCCGTCTGGCGCCATCGAGGCCACCATCATCCACTCCCTTAAGGCACTTGCGGCAGTCGGTGCGACCAGCGTCACCTTCGGCAGTGGTGCATCGGCCAGCTTCACCCCCGGCCACAACCTCAAGGGTACCCGCGTCAAGGTTCTCAGCAAAGCCTACCACGCCATCGCCAACGACTTGCACCTCATCAACAAGAGCGAGTTCAGAGAGAAGCTCGGTGCTCACCCCGATCCCATCTATGGTAAGTTACACAAACCGTCTCGTCTCGCAATTCGTCATGCTAAAATGTTATCGCAGTCTGCTACCCTCCACACGGTCTCGGTCCCAGCGGTGTCCGCGCCATCATCAGCTTCTTTGAGGATGACGACGACGATGGCAAGGTCTAGAAGGCTTCCCAGAAGACCAAAGTAAGCACGATGTTCACGTGGAGGATGTAATCACGAACGACTTTATTGTATCGCGAGGATGGTAGTACGACGTTACGTTGCACTAGATGGACGACAGAAGGGCAGGATGGCGGGAAACGAGATTCAGCGACGAGGATACCCTTTGAGGATTTGTTAGTTTGTTTCTGTCTTTTTGTTCTTTAATTCTGTACACAACGGGACTAGAATGTCGCTTGATTGTGCAGCATTCCAATAGACTTCTAGGTGTTGGGTTACTTTTACTTCTACCCTGTCCTGCTTGGGCGGGTTCATACATAGGTAGGGAGTGCAGATATGATGAATGGGCGAATGACCATACCATACCATGTCCAGAGCTGATGGGACTTTCTGTTCAGTTTCCCCACGAGATGTATCATTTGCTAAGAATCCACTGCAATGGTATGGCATGGCAAGTCCCGGTGACCGGAAGCCATTGAGTTTGGTCGGCGTCGATCATTGAGGAGGGTGCTGCGTAAGCCGTGATCCTTTATTAGACCTCGCTCGTTATTTTGGTGCAAGGCTACAGCGAATCTCGTACGTTAGCGCCATTCAGTTCGTTAACACACGAATCACGTCTGGCAGGGTTCAGCTCCGATGTCATGACACGGATTGAAACCTTCGACCTCTGACCAGACAACTCGTATTTTGAACAAATCACCACACAGCCCCAAGACGTCTCATTGTCTTCGCAATGCGTCCACTACCACTCATCCAAGTCGATGTAGTTACAGCAACTTCCGACTCTCTGACTGGCATTCCATCCGACTGACAATGTGGACTCTACGGTGGAATCGACGTCAAATCCGAGCACTGTCATATACCATCCTCCTATGCTCAACAATAGCGATCTGGGTGATCGTCGACCACGAACGATCCAAAAACCATTACCTCTCACCCGCCCTCGTCGACCTACCCTCCGACTTCAACCCCCAACTCCTCTCCCCCGATGAAATCCAATCAACCTGTCAATCCCACGGCTTCCCTGTCTACAAACCACCCCTCAAGAACAAGAACAAGAACAAGAACAAGAACAAGAACAAGAACAACGACCACCAACCCAAACGAAAAGTCTACGACCTCGTCCTCATGTCCACCGAACTGCACTGGCTCGAGATCCGCCTGCACACCCTCGCCCCGCAAGTCGACTTCTTCGTCATAATCGAATCCCCAACAACCTTCACCGGCAACCCAAAACCCCTGCACCTGCTCCAAAACTGGCCCCGCTTCGCACCCTTCCACCACAAGATCATCTACCGCGTCGTCCAAGACCCAATCCAAAGCGCCCGCATCTGGGACCACGAAGACTTCTTGCGCAACGCCCTCTTCACCCACGTCTTCCCCGACCTCGTCGGAACCCCGCAGGAAGCAAACACGGACGACGTGCTGGTCGTGAGCGACATGGACGAGATCCCGAGGCCGGGGACGTTGGTTCTCTTGCGGCTGTGTGCTTTCCCGGCGCGGCTGACGCTGCGCTCGCAGTTCTACTACTACTCTTTCCAGTGGCGGCACCGCGGCTCTCAGTGGGCGCACCCGGACGCGACCCTGTATCGCGGAGCGCAGACGCTGCTCCCCAACGATTTGCGGCAGGGCTTGGTGCGCGCTTCGGCGGCGAGCGGGGTGTTTTCTTCCTTTGTCAAGATCCCTCTGTACTCTCTCGAGCGGTATTGGGCCCGCGCGACTTTGCACGATGCCGCCTGGCATTGTAGCTCGTGCTTCTCTACTCTGGCGGAGGTGCTCACGAAGATGTCCTCCTTTTCGCATCAGGGGTGGAATACGGCCGCCAATCGCGATGAGAGGACTATCGTCGATAGGGTGCGCAGGGGTTTGGATTTGTTTGGGAGGGAGGGGGAGGTTTACGAGCGGGTGGAGGGGAATGGGGATTTGCCGGGGTATGTGAGGGGGGAGTTTGAACAGAAGGGACGGTTTGGGTGGTTGGTTGAGAGGGATGGGGTTGGTGGTGGGTTTTTGGATTTTGATGGTGGGGATATGCATAGGTAAGGTAGGGATTTTGGCGGGTTCACTGATGGGATGACATAGTGAGTTGGGGAGATTGGTAAATCGTGTATGTGTGTGTGTGTGTGTGTGTGTTACCTAAGCTAAGTAATGTCTCTCTCATGCTTGGGTCTTCTTGCCTTTACATTCCTCGTTATCTCGTTGTGTGGAAGGCTACACTTGCGTGAACGCTTGCAATGCGAAAGAAAGCTGTCGAATCCACGCTTGATTGATCGTGATGATGTTGGTGGGGGTATCTCGATGCTGCTAAAAGTAAAAGAACGCAAGGCCAAGAACGCTGGAAAATGAAAAGCAGCTGGATGGAAGATGAAAATCAAGAAATTTAGAGCAAAAAAGGGAGAGGGCATTCAAATCGCTTGCGCCAGCAAGAGACCCAAGTCTCATGCAAGTCAACACCCTGACCGGCAGAATCAGAGTTGTTGACACAGCTCTATCTCCTTCCCAAAATGCCAGTAAACCTCTTTTTCGGTCCAGCCGGTCCAGCTGCAGCACTGGTGAGAGAAGCCTTCACGGCCGACGACGAGCGCTCGAAAGCAGCAGCGGGTCCGCCGACTCTATCGTCGAACCGCTCCCAGGGCGCGACGTCCGCTTTGCGCGGCGTCGGACCCGTGTTGCCTCCCATTGCAAGACGTGATGTTGGGGGAAGAGGCCAGTCGATGCTAGAACCTACGCTTGGAGCGAGACTTGTTGCGACGCTGGGCGCGATGCTGGGCGTAATACTACTTGGACGCCGGGCTGCAAGATTTGCGTTGCTGTATTGCGAGTAGATTGAAGTTGGGGCTAGTAGAGGGCGGGAGGTTTGGTTGGTTGTTTCGGAGGGTGTGGGAATTGGAGGCAGCGGACTGGCTGGCGGAGGGGTGGTTGAGGATGGAATGGCTGTGGTGTCGGTCGGTGTAGCTGTGCCGGTAAAGTCTGTTGCTTGGAGGGCACGGGCTGCGCGAGTGCGGCGGGATAGAGGCCAGTCGTCGGGTGTTTCTGGGTACTCGATGGGACTTTCGGCCATGTATTCGATGGGGCTTTCGGCAATGTACTCCAGTGGTCGCCTCTTGCCGAAGGCTTTCGGAAGCTCATTGGACAAGTCGTTGAAGTGCACTTCCGAGTCTGAGATGCGGCCGTCGCTTTCTTCAGGATCGGTATCACTGTACCACATGGTGCCGTATTCATCCATGACCATGCCGCGGTTCATCACTCGTGGAATCTGTCCGGGCATACCCTCGGTAGGTGGAGTCAGTGGCGAACCACCTGGAGAAGTGATGTATGCCGGCTCATCGCCAGCCATTTGAGGTGGTTCGTCGCCAGGGAGTTCGACAGGCCCGTCTCCAGGGAGCTCGGCGATGCATCTTCCGGCTAGCTCGGCCGGTATAGCACCACTCGTACGGCGTACGGTATGCAATTGAGAGCCTTCGCCTGGAATGGGACTCAACGCTGAAGGCGATACTGGCGACATGGTTTGTGACCAGTCCCGCCGTTGGATATCTGCTGTATCAGCTTGCAGTGGCGACGGCTCGCCGTAAGCATCGGGGTGGACGGCAATAGCTGCATTTGTGTCGTACGCAATGTGAGGATCAATGACCGTGTATTTCGCACCGCGTATCGTCGAGGTCATGGAAGGAGGGCGAGACGAAATCGAACCAATTGGGCGACGTGTCGCATTGGAGCTGCTGCCTGATGAGTTGCTGCTGCCGCGCGAACGCCTCGTGGTTGTGGTGAACATTGAAGTCCCAGTTTCATGCGATATTCTTCTTTGGTGCTCCATCTTTTTGCGGGCGCTCTCGGGTAGTCCATCCCATTTGCTGTTCACTTTGGGCACATGGTCGGGTAGCTTCTGCACAGAAACACTGGATACGCTGGCGGCGGTGGGCCTCGCGGTCTTTGCAGCGGCAGCGGCCTTTCTTTGCTGCTCTGCAAATTGCTCCAAGGCATTGGTCGAGGGTTCTTTCAGCGTCAAGAAGCCAAGCATGCCATTCTTCTTCTTGGGATTGGCTTGTTGTTGCTGGGACTGCTTGCTCTGTGTCGATCCCCGCCTTGAAGTTGTTGTTGAGGTTGCCATGCTGCCGCCCTGGCTGGGAGGCCGTGAAGGATCGCTGGTACCTCGGTCACGAATGGTGGCAGAGTGTGAAGACGGGGCGGTCGGAGCATTGTCGTTGGGGTCTGTTGACCTGTTTCGCACAGCAAGCTTAGGCACGCGAGGAGCAGCAGCAGCGGTGGTGTGAGACGACATCATAGAGATCGGCGAGAAACCGTTGCGATTGACGCCAGCCTCCAAGCAGCACTAGAGGAAGAGACCCCGCGTTGGCGATTGGCGATCCTTGAGATCCTTTGGCGAGGGTTGTTCCCTGTTCTGGCGCCAGGAGTAGCGAGCGTTGTCCAGAAAGAAGGGATGGTCGAAGAGAAGGATGTCCGGGAGAGTGAGTGAGTGAGTGAGTGAGTGTCGAGTGGAAGATTGAGATTGGAGCAGAGCAGAGCAAGGTCGAGTATGCCCTTCCCGGTCTGGAGCACGACAGGCGAGCGGCGGACTCGGCAGCAGCAGGGACTGGGGCGGGAGAGCGAGCCGGGCACGATAGCCTCCACTTTCACTTTGTATTTCCTGTAGCACTAGCAAGGCCGAGAGTGCGCAATGGGCGTTGATGGCTTGCGTTGCGGGTGCAGTAAGTTATTATCGTTCACGGCGTACTGGGAGCAAGACGTTACTAAGGGGTGCCTCGCTAGACTACTCAGATACAGTCGCTGCAGATAATGTCTTCAGCGGCACGCGGCGGACACGGCACAAGGTCTGAAAAGGAACAAGCACAAGAATATTCATATCGACCAAGGACTCAGCTTCCGCCGAGAGTGCTGGCTGCCTGTCGGATGATGAGCCACGTGGTTGGCGCGCCTCGAAAAACGTGCCCGTCGCGGCATGGCGTAAAGTCTATCGACGATAGTGTATAGGGTTTGGCAGCTTCCACCAACAATCTGCTTGCTTTGCCGAGGGAAGAACATGGGAAGAAACACCTTGCCCATTTTTGCATATCACTCATTGGGATTTAGCTTGCTTCTGCCATGCGATTGCACCGCCTATCCTCGCCTACCATCGTGAACATGTAACGTCTGTCTATGTACAGTAGGTATGCTTGGAGAGAACATGGCAATCTCCAGTCGGCAAATGCACCTGGCCTTGCTACCTATACTCAACGCCCCACGTATAACAACGCACAAACCTCAGTTAATATGTGACCCGACAGCTCGTTCATCCCGGCCAGTCTATGCAGGAAGAAGCGAGTTCTCCATCCATTCAACTCCACCCATCGCATCTCTCGGCCTTTCCGACATCAACAACCGCATCGCCATGCATTGCTAGTGGCCTTCTCGACCTACGCCAAACAACGCCCAACGCCTATCTGTCTAACACTAACTAACGAGCCGCTCTATATGTCGTGGTCCTGCGACATTGTACTCCTTTGGACATTCCTACGTACGGCATACGCAGTTGAGTATCAGAACCTAACGACCTTGTGCAGACCGATTCACTTCCTCTTCAGCAACCGTTATAAGCCGACCATCCGGCATACCAAGTGTACTTCTGCACAAGCGTACATGTATATGTCTATAGGTATGTACTGTATGTACATCCGTCACACAAGCCCCGTCACCTTCCATCCTACATGTAACGAGATCCTGCTCTGCCGCCAATGGCAGGACGCTCTTCAATCAAATTCCAGCTGTCAGTCGAAACGCCATGAACATGACACGTAGGCACTTCATGCATCATCATTACCCCCAAAGATTGCGACAAACTTGCTGGATACAACAGTACATGTACTACAACCCCGCATCGTCGCTTGGGTATGTCAGAGTAGTAAGCGCACACCTGTCCACTCGATGCACCACACACGCCTCCGATCTGCAGGACGGACAGGATTGCCATGTGTCGTGCCCCCCCCATCACAGTGGTGGCGTCTTCCGTGCCGAGAGGCCACGTTATAGTCGTCGTGCAGGATGCAGAGGTGCACGTCGTACCACGCGGTTGTGGGGAAACTAGATTTACTCGTTACACCATGCGCCTTCACTAAACCCAAAGGCCATCACTGTGGTGAGACGGCAAGATACTCCAGTAGCTATGTCTCGAAGAGGGAAGAGCAATTCGTTCATGATGGTCTGTATCACGTGTTGTACACAGTCCAGTCTTTCAGTAGTACGCACCTCAGTGATCTCCTCGCGAAAATCGTTCAATGTCATGACCTCGATCACCATCACCTAAACAATCAAGCCAAGCTACCGTCCCAACGGTCCATCACCCACTCGCTCTATGAAACCTCACCTTGACACCATCAGCAGGCCCTATCGAACCCCATCGTCAGCCCCAAAAACCTTTTCACACAACTGGAGGCAAGGAGGGGGAAGAAGAAACACTCAAACTCACACATAGTCAACCCCAACCCCTTCCTCAAGCCCCCCATCTCCCTCTCATCCCCCGCCCGCACCGCATCAAACTCCCTCAGCAAACTCACAATCAAAAAAGCAGCCTCCGTAAGCGCAAACTGCTGCCCCAAACAAACCCTCGGCCCGCCCAGAAACGGCAGGAAAGCCCAGGCCTGCCTCTCCCTCTCCTTCTCCCCCCACCGCTCAGGCCTGAACTCTAGCACATCCTTCCCCCAAAGATCCGCCCTGCGGTGCATGGCATAGACGCTAAAGACGACCAACTGCCCCGCGCGGATCGCGATGGGGGATTTTTGGTCCGGGCCGCCGCCTAGGGGCAGGGTTGTGTCTTTGACGCACAGGCGGTTGTTGACCGGGACTGTGGGGTGGAGGCGCAGGACTTCTTGAAGGAAGTGTTGAAGGGGGCGGCAGGATTTGAGTTTGGCGAAGGTTGGGGGTGATGAGGAGTCTGGGAAGTCGCGGAGGATGGTGGAGCGGAGGGAGGAGAAGATTTCGGGGTGAAGGGTGAGGCGGACGAGGGACCAGCCGAGCAGGGCGGCGGTCGTGTCGCGGCCAGCCATCATTACCGCTGTTGTGGCGGGTTAGTCAGTGTGCTGGTATAGTCAATCTTGGATGAGGGTCGAGTCTCTCACCAAGCGTCTGCGCGATTAGTTCATCTCGGTCCCTCGTCTTGTCAAGTAGCGACTCCAACAAGCCAAACTTCTTGCAGCCCTTCTTCGCCGCCCCAACATCACCCTCATTCTCTCCGTCTCTTCCATCCACCGCCTCCTTCCCCTCAGCCTCCACCTTCGCCAAAGCCCGCCCAACGAATCCATCCACAAACCCCTGAACCCTCCTCGTCGCTTTCCGGAAGGCAAAACCATCCCCCAACCAGTACAGATTCTGCAATCGCAACCTCAGCAAAGTACCGTCGTTGGCAACGCGAAGAGCTTCAGAGAACTCGTTGGAAGCCGCTTGGGCTCCGTAGCCGGTGTCTTTGTCTTTACCGTCATGATTCGTAGCCTCAGTCTTAGACTGAGGTTCAGGCCGCTTCATCTCCCTCTCAACAGCAGCCAGCGCCCCAACCTCCTGCCCAAAAAGAAACTCAGTCGACGTGTCCATGGTGAAGTTGAAGAAGAGGGGAAGGAGGTCTGTCGTTTGAGTCCAGCCAGTCTCGCCATCGTCTTCAATTCTGCTCTCTTGAGATTTACTGCCGCTGTTTACAATGATCCGAATCAAAGTGTCTGCGGCCGACTGCGTGGCCGATAGGTTGTTGATGTTGTCCCGAGAGAAAAAGGGCCGAAGGAGGGCGCGAGAGTGTTTCCATACCGCGCCATCGCTGGAAAAGATGGAGTTTCCTAGGAGAGGGTAGAAGATTGCGCGACGGGCCTGTTTGGTTGCCGGAGATTAGGAGTGAGGAAATAAGATGTAGAGAGTTTCTGGACTTACGGGACCTGTTTCAAAGTCCTGTAGGATGTCAGTTGCCTTCTATATCCCTTGATCATCCGGCCGGACTTTGGAAGATCGAATGACTGACCGTGAATTGAGTCGCAAGCATAGCTTGCAGATTCGTCGGATCGCAGGTCGAGAACATTATACTTCCATCGACAGCCTGCACGTAACAATCTAGTTTAGCTGTATGTCCACCATGAGATTGATACAGTATTGCCAATCGCCACGCATTCCGGACCAAATCAGGCAAAACGTCCACGCACCGTCTTCTTGAGCGTGTGACCTTTTTTGAAATCGGCACAGATAATGTCGTCCAGCACATCTTCTCCGGTCTTGCCGGCGCGCCTGTAGATTATGAGTACAAGCTAGAGTATGGTGACTCTAGTCTAGGGCACACTGTTCAAGGAGACTCACATCAGCCTCCAAACAAATTTCCAGCTCGTGAAGGGGTACGGCCCAGTCACGTCTGGTGGCTCTTCGCAGCCATGCTGCTGGGCGAAAGCGTTGAACCGCTTTCGGATGATGAAGCCTTGTGTGGTGCGGTACGCTAGGTAGGAGAGGAAGAGGAGGGCGATGGTGGAAAGGGGGGAGGTTGAGAGAGTCATGTTGGAGGAGTTGAGGTTATGGAGAGCTTGATGAGAAGGATTATGGCATGCGATACTGTAGTACGCCCAGATAAGGGAGGGGCTAGATCGATACTCTTGCGACTTACTGTAGCCAATTCCTGCGTACTTATACACTCGCGGGCTGATCTGGGAGGTGTCAGCCCTTGAAGAGCTGAAGCTTGTCAAGGGCGTACTTGTGAGAAGATGAGTGGACAGTCGCAATAGCCGAGAAGGAGAAAGGCATGTCTATGATGCTGGGCGGATCCTTGTATGGAAATCAGGAAGCATGGCGCGTTGGTATCCGTTTGTAGGTAGAGGTGGTAAGGCCGTAGAATGATGTTGTGGAGCAGCTTCGACATCTTTCATTCGCCCGCACCAAAGCTCACCACAAGGGCGGGGCACGTCATGCGCTCCAACGACGATTGCACCGCGGATGCCTTGGACCTTCCATCGTCGCACTTCCATTTATCCAGCAACATTGGCATCCTACGGTCAACCCTATCAAGATCCATCTCACTGTGTACAGCATGTTGCAAATCAGGTGGCCATCCCTGCCCGACTTCACCGGCTGGGCCAACAGCGCCAGTGGCATCAAGCTGCCCAAAGTAAAAGCTCATGAGATTGAAGCTCAGCCTGAGAAGAGGGCGAGGACGCTCAAACATTTGCTCAAAGCAAACCACATCAATCACAGCATCATTTACAATAACTTGCGATTTCACAACCACCTGCCTCACATCCTAGGCTCATCCTACATCCTCGGCGCTGAGGCGGATGAGCTCAACCACATCTCCGAAGCCGAGAGTAAGCACCTGGAGCCCTGGACGGACAGTCCTGCTGAGATTGCAAGACACGACTGGAGAGACTTTCTGGGTAAACGGGAGTATGCTAGTCGAATCATGATGGTTTATTCCAATAGACGACTGACTTAGTTTTCCAGGTACCAGCGAGCATTCGTCGACTTCTTCGAGGATCAGCTTGTGAAATATGGCTATGACTGGCGTGAGCTGCTCAATGAATTTCTCCTACAAGGGAAGGAGCCGCTCGTCAACAATCTCATTTCGGGACTTGGCCACCCTTTGATTCACCTGGGCTACGCACATGAGCTGTCTTCACGGACAGTGGCAATAGAAGCACTTGGCCTCGCAGCGTGTTTCCGCAATGAATGGCATGTTTACTTGGATGACCCACAATATACCAAGCCATCGTCCAACCCTTCGGACAGTCTCTTCACAATCCTCGACCGCATCACGCACGACAAGACTTTCGACGGCCTGTTCGACCACTCAGGCAGCGACAACATCGAGACTATACTATCCAACAAAGAAGCCGCCGCTGCTGCTCTCGAGTACTGGAACTCGTGGGACCTCAAGCATGCCAAAGACCAATTCGCCGAGAGTCAGAAGCTCGCAGTCGCCCTACTCGTTACCGCGCAATCTAGAGGTGACAACAATCCCACCACCAAATACGACTTCTTCCTCGTCCACCTCCTCAACACATCGCACGCCATCCGCGTGCTCCTCGCCATCCTCCCTTACAAATTCCACCTCTCGCTCGTCCGTCAATGGTGGCTCTTCACAATCCTCGTTTTCATCGCTCAACTGCGCCCACGCATCAACATCGACACCATCAAACTTGTGGAGCTGGAGAGCCGAGACTGGAAATATGTCACCGAGAAGGCGCTGAAGGGCCGGTACAGGACAGATGCGCACTACGTGAAAGCGCTCAGAAGTATGCACGAGGCCAGCAACACTTGGGGCGACCCCAACAAGTTCTACCTGAGAGCCGCAGTGAAGTTCGCGGACGAGTTTGATGGTTGGGGTGGCTTTGGACCTCGCGATGCGGAGTTGGAGGCTGCAGAGGGAAATGGCAAGGCTAGGCGGTATTCTGGACAGGGCAACAGTCTTGAGTCTTGAGTGTGATGGAAGTGCTGCCGAGTAGCGACTATCGTTCGTCCATTGTATCAAATACGAAACAGCTTTACGCGGAAGACTGACATTGCAGTCTCGTGCTAATCAGATCCCTTTGGCGCTTGGGAGGGTATTAACGCCGGAACTCTAGGACCTGTCAAACATCTCGAACCACCTTCAAAGCCCAATACAGCGCATAAAGCGTGAGAAACAAGCGAAAAGCAAGTTTCCAGAATAACCTGCAGGACCTGCAGGGACTCGCAAAGCTGAAACAAGATCTCACCCCTGTCCGCGCCAACGAAACATCAATTCTTGGGTGCTATACCGGCTACGTCATGCTCAATTTACGCGCCAGGGCGCGTGCGTTGATAACATGCAACGGGCATGCTTGCTCGCGAACCCGTAGATTAGCCCGACGAACCCTGGCGACTCAGGCACGTCAGGAACAGGTTCTTGTTGATGAGTCGGTGTGTCGGTGTGGTGTGGTGTGATGGCTGGCAAACACGCGCTCGGTGACGCAGAAGGCGCTTGTATTCCTTGACATCCATGTGCATGGGCGGAACTGTTTATGTACTACTTACTGTGATGGGCATTCTTTTTTTCTTCTGCTTTTGTGATTGCCCTTGCATGCGATTTTAGCGACTCGTTGATTTTGCGGCCTCTTTGCTGGTGTCAGTGAACGATATCACTACCTGCCTAGGCTGAATACCACATCCATACCACAACATATCATATCCTAATATCTAAGGTCCTGGAACGAAGATGCGCCTTTCAGCACTCATCCCCGCCGTGCTCAGCGCGGCGGCCCTTATCCTCTCCTTCTTGTGCCTCTTTGCCGGTTCCAAGCAAGGCTTCATGGAAGACTACGCCATAGTAACAGTAAGCACCAAACCATGGAACTTAGCAACAAAAGATTCCAGTCGCCAACGCAAAACACATAATTAACCCCCAAACAGCTCAACACCTCCCGCATCGGCCGCAACGTCCTCAACACCACCTCCTCGGAATCCTCCAATCCCATCGTCTCCTTCTTCGACGACATCACCAACTCGGTCCAGGAAGAGATCAACGACCAGCTAAACTCCCTCGCCAAAGACCTCGGCCTGCACGACTTCTACTCCGCCCACCTGCTCAACTTTTGCGAGGGTTTCTACACCCCGACCGACGCCCCCAACGCCACAATCTCGCGCTCCGACATCTCCAAGAACGTGACCGACTGCAGCAACAGGACCGCGATGTACAGCTTCAACCCGCGCGAGACTCTGCAGCGCGAACTCAACGAGTCCGAGTACGGGAGTAAAATCAACTTGACAGAGCTCGGCTGGCCCGAGAGTATCGACGACGCTATCCAGGCGCTCGAAATCGCCAGCAACGCCATGTTCGTGCTCTATTGCATCGGCATCGCCTTTGCGGCCCTTTCCTTGATCCTCGCTTTGGCCAGTCTGTTCACTGCTCCAGGCGGGAAGCTCAGCGCCTGCGCGAACGTTTCGGTCGAGTTGATCGCGTTTGTGGCTGTGGGTGTTGCGTCGGCGCTGGCGACTGCTATCGGGGTCAAGGCGGCGGAGGTTGTGAATGACAAGGGAGAGGATGTGGGGGTTAGTGCGCAGAGAGGCAGCAAGTTTATGGCGCTTACTTGGGTTGCGACTGCCTGTTTGTTGGTGGCGAGTTTTGTTTGGTGTTTTGATTGTTTTGCTGGGAGGAAGAGGGGTAGAGTCGGGAGGGGGAAGGGGAAGTTTTGATTTGGTAGTGGGTTGATGGGTTGGAAGGATGGTTGGAGGTGGTGTTAATTGTGGTAATGATAAAACAGGGACGAGGTCTTGCGAGTAAAGACGCTGGTGGGAAGAGAGATTGGGAACGAGATGGAGACGAGACGTGTTTCCTTTGGATTATCTTTTCTTGTTCGACGACGACGACGATGATGATCTCAGCTTTAGCCGTATACCCAAATGTGATATGTAATGTTCCTTGCAAAAGACACAGCTAATAGATGTCATGTTTGACAACTGCGACCTTAATTAGTGAGTGGCTCGTCCGACACTCGATAGAACTGACACCTTCTATCGTCCGTGACTGTCCCCATTTCGTGTTGTTCCTCTCATCTTTCAACTCTCGTGGGGGATGCTGCTATACTACCAGTACTTAGGTACTCAAGCCATCCATTCAACGCGAAGCAACAACAGGCAATGACAAGTAAAGGTGATTCAGAATACGTGTGTGTTCATGTATACGTATGTATATAACAAGAAAAGGCGTGGGGTATCTATGTTTTTATATGCATCGCCTTCTTCGTCTCCATCTTTAGATCAATTCAAGATCAATAAGCACCAGCCTGCTGCTGCTCTTCCTGGCCCTCGTACCCGGGCTGATGCGACCCATGCACATCCTCACACTTCCAGTTCTCAGCCACATCGGGGCTACCCTCATTCGTGAACTTAGCCTGCTTGGGCCAAGGGCAGATAGGCCTCTGCCTAAGCACCCCCTTGCTGACGTCCTTCTGGTCCTTGAACTCGGTCGCGACAATCATGTCCGGCGCCCGCCCCTCTTCCACCCAAGCCATCAGAGCCAGCAGCTCGTCGTGAGTGGCGTCCGAGTATCCCGGCGTGCTGTAAACCCCGGTCCCGAGTGCGCCGGCTTGGTTGGGGCCGGCGAAGTACCAGGGCGCTGAGACGTCTTTGGGCGTTCCCATACAGTGCTGCATGCCAGGGACGACGAAGAAGCGGTAGAAATCGTCTAGCTCGATGCCGCGGGGTTGCAGGGTTTGTTGAACTTGGGCGTGGAAGTAGACGGAGGAACCGGTCGGGATCAGGCCGTCGGAGGAACCGTGGTGGTGCAGGAGCTTACCGCCACGGGCGTGGAAAGGTCCGAGGTCAAAGTCTGTGGCCGAGGCATTGCCCGGGTGGTGCTCGGAGGCGATGAAGGGGATCGTGCTGTTGTAGCAGCTGGTGTCCCAATTGGGGTCGTCAAGGACAAAGTCTTGGACAAATTCGCTGCCGTAGGTGCTGGGCTTCTCGCCGCCGATCAGAAAGGCCCATTGCTCTTCGCTGCCGAGCTCGAGGCCGGGGAAGATGAAGGCGTTGTCGGCGCCTTTGTACTCGCCGTAGAGTTGCTTGAGGGTGGCGATTTGGTGCGGATTCAGGCATTGGGCTTTGGACTGGTCCGCGAGCTCTTCCTCGCTGCTGCAGAGCAAGGCTTCGGGCACGAAGCGGCAGCCAGCCGAGTCGGAGATGATGCCGTCTTTCAGGCCGTCTTGCCAGTCACATTGGGCCATGACTTCTTTGGCGATCACGGGGAACGCCTCGGGAGGGATGCGGCTTGAGGAGTTAGTTGGGAGGTTGAGGAGGCCGACCCACAAACTCCAGGTTTGAAGGCGGTCGGTCCACCACGCGGGGGCACCTGCAAGCACTCCGTCGAAAGTCTCAGGGTGGAGCTGAATCTCACGAATGGCCTGGCGTCCACCGGTGCTGCAGCCGGAGAAGTAGGCGTAGCGGGCTTCGGCCTCGTAGTAAGCCTCTGCGACTTGGCGGGCCATCACTGCTGAGCCGTGAATTGCACGGTGGCCCCAGTCAGAACGTCTCTCTTCGTTGTTCAGTGCCCATGACAAGTCGCCGGAAGTGGAGTTGTGGCCAGTGTCGGTAGACCACGATGCAAAGCCGTAGTGCAGGCCGGCGGCCATGTCGAGCCAGTTGACGCCACCTGCGAATCCACCATTGCCCACACCGAGGATACGGTCATTGTAGGTCTTTGGGTCCGGGAGGAAGAGACCGAAGGAGTAGGCCGAGGTTGGAGATGAGGTGATGTTCACTTGCAGGGCACAGGCGGCGGGGAGGTTTGTGGGAGAGACGGGGTATGCGATGTTGCCGGGTGAGACATGGAAAGTGCTGTTCTGGGAGATGGACTCGGCGAAGAGGAGTGTTGCGTTGTCCGGCAGTAGCGAGGCGAAGAATTCTTGTGAACAGTGGTCTGCGGCCGAGGCGGTGGCAGCCAGGGCCAGGGACGAGGCGAGGTTTGAGGAGCGCATGTCTGAGTGCGGTGACCAGCACGACGCGAGATGGGAGTGGCAGTGGGAGGAGGAGGGATGGGAGGAGAAGGGTTGTTGGAGATGATTTGCAGGGCTGGTGTGAAAGGGAGAAGGCAGGTGTTTTGAGAGGAGAGACAGTGAGAGAGGAGACTGGGATCGCATGGCTGTAACGGCAGCTAGACTTGGACGATGTCAGGATACGAGTATGTTCAGGCCCATGCTCGCGGGAAGTGCTACCACTCGACCCACCGGTGATCTTGAAGTTTTGCGGACGATCGTACCTCGCGAGGAGGTGACGTTAGCCGTTCGTGGGGGACGACGACGTCGACAGGGGATCTGAAAAGCCCAAAGGAGTCAAAGGAGTCCAAAAAACGGTCCAGATCCTGCCACACACCTCCCGAAGACACTTGCCGGTGGGGTGCATGGGCCGCCGGCGTGCCTCCAGGCGTCTCTCTCTGCTGCTGAGACGACGACGATGTTTCAAGCCCTACCAGTGTTAAATTATTTACAGGCACGGCGCTTATATCATGCTTCGCCTGTGATGTAGCTATCATCATTTGCTCACCCCCTCGGCAGAGTCTTGCGGCTCTTGGATGGGTTGTTGGAATATGATGTAGATTGTTTTGCACGCGGCCCCTTCAATGATACTCTGTGAAGCTAAGACATGCATGCACGCACGATGTGCACGCTTAGGGCTTGTATCCGGGTAGCCGAAAGGTGTAGCTTTGCTTACAGAAGCTCGAGAGTAGTTACCGAGTCGGATTCCTCGTCTTCCAGCATCCGGACTTCGTCTCTGTACATCAGGCGTATCTCCGCGTAGCTTACGATAGTATTATATTAGTACCACTGAGGTCGATCGAAGGGCCGTATCCACGCGTATGCAATGACGCGATGCCGTTTACCCTGGTGGCTCGACTCGAACGTCTTAGACAAGCTCTGCGGTAAGCCTGTTGGCCTCGAGCTTGAGGTGGGAGACCCGCGTTGAAGACCTCCAAAGGACCGATTTTTGGTAGCAAGCTCGCAGTGCCTAGCGATGACGGTAGACAGGACGTAGTTGATGCATGCATTGGTGGTATCAAGCGAGTGAGTCGAACACTCCCGTGTCCCTTCTTCGGAGCGGATCGAGGCAGATCTCTCAGTGATCGCATCAATATACTCCGGCCGTTTCGATAATACAATGCATTCGACTCGCGTCACGGCTGTGTATAGGTGACATAGACTCCGCCCAAACTAAATCTACAACATATGATCACATGCATTTTACGCTCTGGTCGATCATCAAGACAATCTTGATGGATCAGAGCTTCGCCTTGACTGGTCCCTTCTTCTCCAATTCTCCGTTCTCCACGGCAATGGCAACGACAACAGCAATATCGTCCGGTTTGCCGCCCTGCCAACCCTCATGAGGGTAATAGAGCTTGACCTCTCTCGCAAAAGGGCCGTTCCTCTTTCTGTCCAGACCTGCGATCTTGGCCTCGCGCATGACCGCAGATGCTAGCAGACCAGGCAGATATTTCTCCTGAGTCTTCTCCGTGATTGTTCCGGGTAGGGCGCGGACTTTCGTCTCGTTCAGCTTCGTCTCCGCGCCTGCCGAGTTGCTGTTCGTACTCCAATACCCCTGCTCTTCCATGACTTTCGTCACAACACTCAGGACGTCCTGTGCACTTAGATTGTCCCACACACCGTCCGTTGCGAATAGCACAATGTCGCCGTGCTGCACCTTGTGCTTGGTAACGTCCGAGTCTTTGGGAGTCTCGGAGAAGTGAGTGCTACCGCCGAAGATGGCGTGCTGAGCCTGCATCTTCGGCGGAACCTTAGACATCTGGTAAGGCGTGTTGAAGGCATGGGTCTGCATCTCGCTGCGGTATGTGACTTTACCGGGACCAATGACTACGAAACCGCTGTCACCCAGGCTGTTTTGCGCCGTCAATATTCGTGTTCCAAATTTGAATGACGTTCGATATCTTACTTTGCAGCTTCGAGCTCGCCCTCGCCATTCAACACTCCCAAACTCGCAGTACAGCCACCGGCAGCAATTCTAGGATTGCCGATGACCGCATCATACGCTGTTTGCATGAGGTCCTGCGGGCGAGGGACTTTTCCCACTTCAATGCCTTCGTATATGTGCGCAGTGCCGGCCATCAGGCCGCATAGCCCGTGGCTGAAGTCGCTCGGGTCGACGCCGGAATCCTGCCAGCCGCCTACGCCGTCTGCAACTCCAAAGGCGACGTGGTGCGCACTTGCACCGATTGTGGCCATGAAGAAGGCATCTTCGCCTGCGTCAGGCTTGGTCGAGCGGATGTAGGGCGGCGAGATGTTGTGTTGCGTGGAACTGTAGAGCCAGTAGTCGCGGCCGGCTTTTGCGGGACGTGGTGGTGAACGTTTTGCTGATGCTGCTGCCGCGAGGCGGTATGTGAAAGGTGCTGCGGCGGAAGAGGTAGAGTATGTGCGTAGGGCTGGCACTACTGCAGGCGATTTGGCGGAGGCATTGCGCATGTAGAGGCCAGACAGGCCGGCGGCCAGGACGGCGGTGGTCCCGATCAGACCTTTGGAAAGGGCGCGCATTTGAGTAGCTGACATGGCAGCGGATGGAGAGTGAGGCCTCGGACGGGCGCCTCAACCATCTTGCGCAAGCATGTCCGGAGAGTGGAGTGAGTAGGTTAGATAGTTTTTGTGATGTTCAATGAATGGTTTGTCAAACCGAGTGCCAGCAGCGAGACGACCATGGCAGAGCGATGATCGCAACGGCTGAGCCCGCATGGAAAGTCATCTTTCCATGCAGCTTGAAGCTCCAACCTCTCAAACTTTCCATTGTTTGCGACAACTCGCTTGACAAGTGCTACATCGATCGCCTGCGCTTGTGAAATACCCTCTGGCCGACAGATTACTCGTCCTAACATCACAGCCTACCGCAATGGCGCGCCACCCGGCAAGACAGGCGTACGTGGAGGAGGAGATGGAAATGGTAAGCCTCCCACATCCTGCAGGCGAAACAGATGTTTACGCGCAACCAGAGCGATGGCTCCCGAGCACATTCGAGTGTTGGAACGACTGGCTGATCGACGGACTGGTAGGATTCGCCGGGCGTTGACATTAACAACATACGTGAGTACTTTATGCAGACAAGTCGATCCTATTCGCTACATGTACTGATACAAGACCAGCAATTGACTCGAACTACTCTCTACCCTCTGGAACTGCTGGCGGAGCTTCACACCAAACATCTTCATTGCTGGACGAGTTCGCGCGAAAGAGAAAAGCGGCTGCCATAGCTGTGCCAACAGACGACAAGCGAGTACGAACAGAGCTCCGTAGCCGGGGACAACCTATAACGCTGTTCGGTGAACGACCCGAGGACCGCCGCGATCGTTTACGAGCAATCTTGTACTCTGAGCAGGAAGGCGGAGGTGAAGATGAGGACATGCGCGATGTCGGCGATTCGTCAGGCGACGACGGTGATGAGGCTGATGAGGAATTCTACACGGAGGGCTCGAAAGAGCTTCTCGAGGCGCGGCGCGACATTGCGAAATACAGTCTTCCACGGACAGCGCGACGGATAGCGTATCAGAAAGAGGAGGCCACGATACCTGTCGAGACTCATGTCAAGCATCGCAAAGGAATCAAGGAGCGCTTGTCAGGGTTCGAGCTGTTTGGTTCGCAGATCGCTGGCGAGAGGCCTGTCAGTATGGTTCGATTCTCGCCGAATGGAGAGCTGATCGCAAGCGGCGACTGGGGTGGAAGCATCAAATTACTTGATGTACCCAACTTGGAGACCAAGATGACGCTGCGAGGCCACAAGTCTATGATCGGCGGCATCGCGTGGTATCCTGGAGCGACCATGCCTTCTTCTACAGTCACTCCCGACAACCTCAACCTCGCCTCAGCTGGCGGCGACGGCGACATTCACCTTTGGTCTCTCACCCAGGACACGCCCATCTCCACTCTCTCTGGCCACACTGCTCGCGCAGTCCGCACGGCCTTCCACCCATCAGGACGCTACCTCGCAAGTGCCAGCTACGATACCACATGGCGCCTCTGGGACGTCAATACCACACAAGAGCTCCTTCTTCAAGAGGGCCACAGCAAAGAGGTCTTCACAGTTGCTTTCAACGGAGACGGCTCGCTAGCTGCATCGGCCGGTCTTGATTCAATTGGCCGTATCTGGGACTTGCGCTCCGGCCGCACCATCATGTTTCTCGATGCCCACGTCGCACCCATACACGCCCTTGACTGGGGTTCCGACGGCTACAGAGTGCTCACAGGCTCGGCTGACGGTTTCGCCAAGTGCTGGGACCTGCGCGCCGTGCGGGAGACTGCGACCATCGGAGCGCACCGTGGCGGCGTCACGGATCTTAAATGGTTTACGGGTTCGGACGGGCCTTGTTCCGGAAACCCTATCAATCGTGACGACCAAGGTGCCATGCAACCGAAGAAGTCCGGCACTTTCATGGTGAGTGCTGGCTTCGATAAGGCGGTCAATATTTTCTCCGCAGACGACTGGGCCATGTGCAAAAGCCTCACAGGCCACGACGGCACGGTTCTAGCTGCGGATGTCACAGACGATGCAAGATTCATTGCTTCTTGCGGACGCGATCGTACGGTGAAGCTTTGGGCGCGTGATGATATGGAGGGCATTTGAGTGGGGTTCTCAGGTCGTCAGCCAACAGATCTCTGTTCTCAAGAGACTCTTCCAACATCATCTCGCACCGAAAGACGAACCCTGCAATTATGAAGTGACACTTTTGCAAACACGGCACATCCAATACTCCCATGCTCATGCGCGTGCGCCCTCCCCACCGCCCGTGGCGCATCACTCCAGCCCTCACATCTCAAGAATAGACCACAAGCCACAAAACCGGGTGGGTATCCTGAAGGACCCACGACGCCTTCGACAATGCAACATTGAATCCATCCCACGCAGCAGTCAACACGGCACGGCGCGGCGCCATCACACAAGAAGAAAGCCCTGCACCTGCATGCGTCCACGTGGACCACAACCTACCACATGCACCCTCGCTACACGGCGTGACGCCCACCGATCGGAGCGGCCGGCCTTTCCGTTGTGTACCGTCCCCTGTCATTCTCCCGAATTGAGCTCTACAGGAGCAAGGGCTTGCAGATGTTCACAGACTCGATTCGGATTAGATCCGGGAGCTCGTCATCTCGCGCTTCTAAGTGGTGGGAGATTTCGTGGCTGGGTCGTTGGACTTCTACCAGGGATCAACTTGTTTGATCGCGACATGTGAGACATCGTAATGCAGAACGATTGTTCGGGGGGTATCAAATGGCTCATTAAGAGCCGCTGGAGTGCGAACGGACACAAGGAAAAGGGCATATCGTAAACCCAATCACGCCAGCAAGTAAGAAACTCCCCCAATATTCACAAACCCCTAGCTAGACGGAAGAAGCCATTCGCAAAACAAAAGACACTCTTCAAACACCACTCTCCGTGAACGATCACAGTCTTCCAACCTTCCGCTCCATCCCCCCAAACCAACCCAATCAACCACCCCTAACTGCCACCCTCAACCTCCCTTTCCCACTTCCCTTACCTTCCCGAACCAAGACCCCACACCCAACCAACCACCCTTCCAGCCCTTCATCTACCTTCCACTTCTCCGCACTCACAGGCTCTTTCCCCTCTTTCCTGCGAGAATCCATATGTTTCCCCATGTGCTCTAACCGGCTCTCGAGCCCTTGCGCACCACCTTCAAAGCGCTCGTTGCAGAAGACGCATAGGCTTGGAGGAGGAGGGGAGGAGTGCGTTGGGCGGTGGCAGCGAGTCGCGATGAGGGAAAGGGAGGTTGCTAGTGCCGCTACGGAGGATGTGGTGGGAGGCTTGGTGGAGGACCGTTTGCGGGTGCTGGAAGACTTTTTGCTGTTGCTGAGTTTCGAAGTAGCAGTAGTCGTAGCTAGTGGTATAATCTCGGAATGCATGCGTCGCACGTGCTGGATGAAGAGGTCTTTGCGGTTGAAATCGTTGAAATCGTCTGGGTTGGATTTGCTCTTGTGACTGTTGATGCTTTTGGTTTGTGGTGTGCATAGATCGAGATCGCAGCGCCAGAATCCCAGGCGGAAGTGCTGGGTCGCTGCATGGCGCTTCCATTCGTTCTTTGCGCTGAAGGATGCGGTGCAGCCGTAGGGAGATAGTGGGCAGGGGAAGGATTTGAGGGGGGCTTGGGGGTTTTGTTGGTCTTCGGCTTCGTCGTTGTTGTCTTCGTCTTCTTCCTCTTCTTTGATGTTTTGGTTTCCAGCGTGATTTCTAGATGATGTTGCTTTTCTTGGTATTGAAGGACGTTTGGTGATTCTGCTGCTGCGGGTGGTGAGAGGGGCGTTATTTACTAGTACTCGACGACTCCGACGACTTTGGCGAGTAATTGAGGTTTCTTTGGGTTCGGGGTTGGGTTCGTGGTTGGGTTCAGTCTTCGGGTTTGGTCCGACGGTGTTTAGACTGGGTCCTACGTTTGCGAGTGGGATCTGATAGTGGTAATGATAGTATGGTGTTGAGGATGACTCGTCTTCCTCGCGTGCTGAAGGCACCAACTCTTGCGGCTCATAGACAGTCTCGTACTGGCTGAAGTCATCCATGGTTTCTTCGAATTGGCCATCGGCGCACATCTGGATGTTTGGCATCGCAACGCAGGCTTCTGTCGAGTATATGCCGTACTCACGCTCGAGCGTGTATGGGTTCATTTCCATTGGCGGGATGAGTATATCTCTGTGATAGAGTTCGGGGGTTCGAAGGAAGCTCGATGCAGGTGAATCGACTGGTGGTGATGGCCTGGAGCTGCTGGAACTGCTGCTGTCGTATAGGGTCGATGATGAGCTGTAGTATGGCGGACATGTGTCTGGGATCATCGAGTAGGATTCATAGGGTGTGAAGTTGTCGGAAAGCTGACGCGGAAGGGCCTCAACGAGGTTGTAGTGGCCATTGAAGGAATGCTGTTGATGTACAAGCGGATCGATTCGCCAGGGCGAGATGTCGATGTTTTCACTCCATTCGTTCACTTCTTGGTCGTTGTGATCGCATCTGTTGTAAGCATCGATGTCGCGGTAGTACGCCATGTTCTCAAGAGTGTCGGTGTCCGGAGCAACAAAGTCAATTATCGTTGGCCAGCTTGATATGTTACAGCTTCGAGTCGGCGAAGATCAGAAGTCTGCTGCAGATTATGAGATATCGGTTGACCGTTAGATTCCTTGGGTATAATGAAGCTAAAGCGAGATGTCGAGGAGTGGAGGCGCATGAACTACGAGATGTATATATGTTGGAACGGCGTTGTGGTTTTCGAGAGTGGGAAAGCAAGGCGAAGGGGCTCAGCGCTGCGACCTCGGTCCCGAAGATAGTTATAGCGTGCGTAGACAAAGATAGGAACTGCTGTCTGGACCAATATCAAAACCACTGCGCCTACCTTGCTAGTCGCAAGCCACTATATGTCTTTGTCGCTTGCCATGACAGCGGCCGTCGCATCGCAGAGCCTCAAGTACCGTTGTCACTCACGCATACACTCTAGTGAGGTCGAGGGGTGGGAAGATAGCGACCGGTGTAGGCTCTTGAGGAGGCGAATAGGCCTGCTCGGAAGACGCCTCGCGTACCGTGCAGAGTGAGCTCCAGGCGGGTGGCGTTTCAGCAGCAGATGCTATTGGACCTGTCCATAAAAAGGCATCTCGGGTCGGGAGCAGGGCAAAGGGCAGAGGGGCAGTGATGTGCCGTATCGCAGTGGGTTGCCTTCCAGACATCTCCGGCGGTTGATTCGCCAAGTCTGCCTTGATTGCGCGAATCTGCATGGCTTGACGAGCGGGTGTGGGGCGGAGGCCGCACCTGAGCTGAAGATAGGTAGCGTAAAAACGCACGTTACCTGAGTGTGGTATGTTGTGGTGTGGGGCGGCGAGGAGGAGGCACATCACTTGTATGTCAAGACTGGAGAACCCAGGCATGCCGTTGACCCATTACATCTGATAGCAAGTCAGCGTCAAGGGCTCACCACCCATCAGCCCTGCAGGCATCCTTGTGTCAATGATGACCATCGTTGGTGGATGCGAAGGCTGGAGGCGAAGCATGGCTCCGCCTTGTCCAGTTGCCCAGCCTCATAGAGTCGTGGGTGCAGACTGTGCTTGTCTTGTTCTGCCTTAGCGTGATGTTCGATACCATAGGGTGCCCAGAGGCCGGGCTGATGGGCGTGAGTGATGGAATACCATGCAGGTGGTCATCCGCTCCAGGAGACGTGAGACCCCAGCAGGACATAACAAGCGAGGGCAGTCTATGAGATCGTGCAGTATTTCAATCTATACCGTCAGCTCGGGTCTTACTTGTATTGGTCCTTCGGGTGTGCAGGTGTGCAATAGTCAAGAACCATGCTACTGTACCACCAAGATGCCAGCGTGAAAGGAAAACGCCATCCTCATGTCGATGAGAAGTCGCCAGACCAGTTCGAGTAAACATGACTGAATCGGCATGTATGCATAGGGCATGCTATTCTGGTCCTTTGCGAGGTGGCTTGCCGTGAGTGCTATTGCTGAGGCAGCAGCATGTATTCGCTGCATGGCGCGGTTATCACTCCACTCGCACCATCCGAGTGTAGATTCCGAGTTCCGAGAAGCAGGTATACATGTGATTGACAGCACATGTTCAGCCCCGGTATTCGCGAGGGGCCAGGTGTCGGCGGCATACGAGGGCTTTGTTCACCTGTTTGATGCAGCCGTTAGCCCTCTTGGCGAGCGCCACCACGGGACTGATGCGATGTCTTCATCCAGTCTAGCCTCTAACTCCGTATCCAAGAAGGCGACAAGGCAACACATGTGTTCTGCAGGTAGTTGGACAAGGGCCAAGACCCAGACAGTAATGTTAGCCTTCTGGCAATCTCGTCCACGCATGTAAGTGATGTGATGTTCTCCGGTACCGAAGTTAAAGGATGATGATCGGGCGGCTTATGGAAAGTGTCGTCCTCGAAGCTGACAGTAATGAACGATTGTCTTCTGATGCGAGTTACCAAGTAGGTAGACACGTTAGGTACCTGCTCATAAAGAGTGACGAGGAATACGGCGCAATGTAGTACACGCATTTGACAGCACGGCGTGACAGGGTGTGCAGCCCGACTGAGACATACATGTCTCTGTTTGAGACATGGAAAGAATCTGAGCGTTTGCTACAGTCTGGCCTAGGTTAAATGGAGCGCTTCTAGGATGCATCGATAGACATTCGATCATTGTGCGGAAAGTTCATTCTTGAGACGGTCGACGACGTTCTTCCATAACTGTTCCTTGGACTTTTAGATGCCACGAAAAGCATGCGAGTGTATTGACACCTTTTCGCATATGTCAAAGTTGTATACGTCTAACGACGAGCTCGGTGCGTTTTAATGGCGACAATATTTCACCATGACGGCTGGCCTTCGAAGACCTTGTCGACAAACAACAACAATGGTCCGAGGTCTCTGTCTGCTCCTGCAGCTGGCACTGGTGACTGGTTTGTTCGATTCGTATCGATTTCAATTACAGTCGCCTCTCGATCTTCTTGTCGGTTGAATGCGAAGATCACAAACCACCCGCGGCCTTTCTCAACGATTCACATCGCAAAGCTCACCAAACATTTCGAAGACAAAAATCTTGTCATCCACTCTACATCCACAACCCGGTAGCCTGTAGCGTCTGAATCGCAGAGCCAGGGTCGGTTCTTCAGCCCAACCTTATGCACATTAATTTAGCACCTCATCCCCAGACGCCGCTGACGAACGCAACACACCGCCGGGTCGTGAGGTTTCGAGGCCAGTGATGACTGGACCTGGTGAAGTGGTGATCCTCCCGCCGTAGTCCCACCGCTCTCGGCCCTTACGCGGCGATCGGACAGCAGCTCCGTTCTGGACGCCTCAGGAGTGCGATTGCGCAAAGTGCGAAAGTGCATCGCGCTGAGTGGATATGTGGTGGATTTCTGCTAGCCGAAATCTTAGGTAGACAGACATCGTAAATTAAAAACCCGATGGCGGGAGGCCTGCGATTTGTTATGATGCGGTGGCGTTTTTGGGATCGAAAAAAACAGACTGGTGCCTTTTTGACAAAATGCCATTGCTGCAGGGCTGGGGGCAGGCCACTGTTTGCGGCCTCAGGCAAACCTTGCTATGG
>Ga0265780_10001713_pt1 | contig 30443 bp, 25 predicted proteins | sample P1T30metagenome_FD_192432 | JGI IMG/M metagenome (GOLD analysis project Ga0265780, IMG submission 192432) | Plant litter microbial communities from East Loma Ridge, Irvine, California - P1 T30 | ecosystem: Environmental > Terrestrial > Plant litter > Unclassified | place: USA: California... | reverse complement strand
AGGAACTGGCTTCGGCCGAGCTGCAGCGCCTGCGCGGCGGCGCCAAGATCGACTACCTGAACAAGGCCATGATGCCGGATCCGAAATCAGCGCCGACGCTGCCGGCCGGCACCGCCGCCACCAGCGCGGTGGCTGGCGCCGATGCGCCGGCGCCGAACCCGGCCACGCCTGCCGCCACTACCACCGCGGCCGCGCCCGAGGCCGCACCGGCCAGCGGCGCTACCGACAAGGCCGCCCTCGACCGCGGCGCCCTCGGACTGAAGTAATCCATCCCAAGACTTGACGAACAAGAAGGAGCAAACATGAAACGATTCGTACACTGGATGATCGCGACAGTCCTGGTGCTCGGCGCCGGCGCGGCCGGCGCGGCCGAAATCCTGCTGGGCCCGGGCGACGTGGTGCGCGCCTCGGTCTACGGCAGCCCCGACCTGGCGGTGGAAACCCGGGTGTCGGAAAGCGGCGCGCTGACCTTCCCGCTGCTGGGCGAAGTGCAGGTCGGCGGCCTGAGCACCCAGCAGGCCGAGAAAAAGATCGGCGGCCTGCTCGAGAAGGGCGGCTATCTCAAGAAGGCCCAGGTCAACCTCCTGATCACCACGCTGGCCAGCCAGCAGGTATCGGTGCTGGGCCAGGTCAACCGTCCGGGCCGCTATCCGATCGACGGCAAGCGCAAGGTGCTCGACCTGCTGGCCCTGGCCGGCGGCATCGGCGCCGACGGCGGCGACATGGTCAGCCTGGTGCGCACGCGCGACGGCCAGACCACGCGCGAAACCCTCGACGTGGTCGACATGGTGCGCAAGGGCGAGCTGAACCGCGACGTCGAAGTGGCCGGCGGCGACATCATCTTCGTCGAGCGCGCACCGCGCGCCTACATCACCGGCGAAGTGCAGCGTCCGGGCCCGTTCCGCGTCGAACGCGCCATGACGGTCCAGCAGGCAATTTCGGCCGGTGGCGGCCTGAGCCTGCGCGGTACGCAACGCGGCGTGCAGATCACGCGCAAGGATGCCGCCGGCGCCTCGCGTACGATCGAGGTGAAAGCCGACGATGTTTTGCAAGCGGATGACGTCGTCATCGTTAAAGAGTCCTGGTTCTAAGAATGCGGGGCCTGTTGCATGTCGCAACGGCCCCGCATGCCCGCTGTACGATTTTTGATCCACCCTGCTGAAAAGGTTCATCATGAACGTCCAACAATTCCTGCTGATCTTGCTTGCACGGAAGAAGATCATTTTGACGACCCTTCTCGTGACGGTCGCGCTGGCATTGGGCTACAGCCTAATGCAGAACAAGACCTACAAAGCAACGGCATCCGTTCTGTTGAACTACAAGGGCGTGGATCCGCTGACTGGCCTGACCATGCCAGGACAATTGTTGCCGGGCTATATGGCGACCCAGATCGACATCATCAGCAGCAAGAACGTGGCGCTGCGCGTGGTCGACGCGCTGCGCCTGGCGAGCAGCCCGGCGGTGGTGCAGCAATTCAACGATTCCACCGGCGGCCAGGGTACCGTGCGCGACTGGCTGGCCGACCTGATGCTGAAAAAGCTCGAGATCGTGCCTTCGCGTGAATCCTCGGTGGTCGAGATCAGCTTCAAGGGCGCCGACCCGGCCTTCGCCGCCGCCGTCGCCAACGCCTTCGCCGACGAATACCAGAAGATCACGGTCCAGCTCAAGACCGAGCCCGCGAAGAAGGCGTCGAGCTACTTCAACGAACAGACCAAGCAGTTGCGCGACAACGTCGAGGCGGCCCAGGCGCGCCTGTCCAAATACCAGCAGGAAAAGGGCATCGTCAGCCTCGATAACAACCGCATCGACGTCGAGCTGTCGCGCCTGAACGACCTGTCGGCCCAGCTGGTCGCGGCCCAGACCGCGGCGATGGAAGCGAATTCGCGCCAGGCCGCCGCCGGTTCGGCCCTGACTTCGCCGGACGTCGCGAACAACTCCCTGATCCAGACCATGCGCGCCAACCTCGCGGTGGCCGAAGGCAAGTTTGCCGACACCTCGCAGCGCTATGGCCGCAACCACCCGCAATACCAGGCTTCCAAGGCCGAGCTGGACAAGGTGCGCGCCGAGCTGAACGCCGCCACCGGCACCGTAACCCGCAGCGTCGGTTCGAACGCCGAAGTCTATCGCCAGCGCGAAACCGAACTGCGCAAGGCCCTGGACGAGCAGAAGACCAAGGTGCTGACACTGAACCGCGCCCGGGACGAACTCGGCGTGATGCTCAAGGACCTCGACAGCGCCCAGCGCGCCTTCGACGCCGCCTCGATGCGCTTCTCCCAGACCCGCATCGAAGCCCAGTCCGAACAATCCGATATCTCGCTGCTGAACCCGGCCGTGGCGCCGACCGAGCCTTCCGGTCCGCGCGTGCTGCTCAATACCCTGATCTCGATCCTGCTCGGCACGATCCTGGGCGTGGGCCTGGCGCTGCTGATGGAACTGCTGAACCGCCCGGTGCGTTCGGCCAGCGACATCAAGGACATGCTGGGCATTCCCGTGCTGGGCACCATCGAGTGGAAACCGGCGCGTGGACGGACCGGCGGCATCCGCGCACTGATGACGCCGCGTCGCCTGCTCCGTCTGAACTAATCGATTGGACCTGACATGAATTCACCGATCCTCAACGCACTACCCGAGCGCAACGCCGATTCGAGCATGGGCGCGCTCCTGCTCGATTCCGGCAAGCTGAAGGCGGAAGACGCCGAGCGCGTGCTGCGCATGCAGAAGGAAACCGGCATCCGCTTCGGCGAGGCCGCCGTGCGCCTCGGCCTGGTCAGTGAAGACGACATCCAGCAGGTGCTGGCGCGCCAGTTCGCCTACCCCTACCTGCAGAAGGGCCAGGCCGGCCTGTCGCCCAAGCTGATCGCCGCCTACGAGCCCTTCTCGGAACAGGTCGAGGCGCTGCGCGCGATCCGCAGCCAGCTGATGCTGCGCTGGTTCGCGCGCGGACGGCGCGCCCTGGCCATCGTCGGCGTCGACCCGGACGACGGCGCCGCGCTGTTCGCGGCCAACCTGGCCATTGTCTTTTCCCAGCTCGGGGAGCAGACCCTGCTGGTGGATGCCAACCTGCGCTCGCCGCGCCAGCAGGATGCCTTCGCGCTCAAGCCGCGCCAGGGCCTGTCGGACCTGCTGGCCGGGCGCGCCGACCTCGACGTGATCGCGCGCGTGCCGGCCTTCGTCGACCTGTCGATCATGCCGGCCGGTACGCTGCCGCCGAATCCCCAGGAACTGCTGGCGCGCGAAGGCTTCCGCAACCTCAACACCCACCTCGAAAGCCGCTACGACGTGGTGCTGTACGACGTGCCGCCGTTCCAGGCCGGGGTCGATTCGATCGCCGTCGCCAGCCGTGCCGGCGGCGCCCTGCTGGTCACCCGTAAAAACTATACCCGCATCTCCCACATCGGCCGCGCGGCCGAGCAGCTGGCCGACGCCGGCTGCGAGGTGCTCGGTTCGGTGGTGATGGAGTTCTGACATGGAGTCCGGCGCCCGCTCCAGCCAGCCGCCAGCCGCTGTCGCCTTACGCGATGCGCTGCCCGAATGGTGGCCGGTGCTGCTTGGCCTGGTCGTCATGTTCGTCCCGACCTTCTACTACCTGTTCACCGGCCCCTGGGTCGGCGAAGAGCAGGGCCACGGACCGATCATCTTCGGCCTGGCCCTGTGGCTGATCTACCGCAAATGGCCCGATGTGCTGGCCGCCACCTCGCCGCCGCGCAGCAGCTGGACCGGCTGGCCGGTGCTGGTCCTCGGCCTGCTGGCCTACCTGCTGGGCCGCTCGCAAAAGATCCTCATGATGGAAATCCTGTCCATCATCTTCGTGATGGCCGCCGTGCTCCTCATCAAGCGCGGCCCGATGGCCTTGCGCGTGCTCTGGTTCCCCTTCTTCTTCATGCTGTTCATGGTGCCGCTGCCCAGCGAATTCGTGGCCGCGGTAACGATGCCCATGAAGATGGCGGTGTCCTGGGCCACCGAGCACATCCTGTGGGCGCTGGGCTATCCGATCAGCCGTTCCGGCGTGATCCTGCAGATCGGCCAGTACCAGCTGCTGGTGGCCGACGCCTGCGCCGGCCTGCAGACCCTGCTGACGCTGGAAGCGCTCGGCCTGTTCTACCTGAACCTGATGCGCCATCCCTCGGCCTTCCGCAACATCGCGCTGGCGATCCTGATCGTGCCGATCTCGTTCTCGGCCAACGTGATCCGCGTGATCGTGCTGACCCTGATTACCTATTACTACGGCGATGCGGCCGGGCAGGGCTTCCTGCACGGCTTCGCCGGCATGGTGCTGTTCGTCACCGCCCTGGTGCTGATCCTGTCGGTCGATTCGGCCCTGCAGTGGCTGGTGCGCCGGCGCCAGGGCGGCGGCGGCGAAGGCCGCGGCGGACCGGGCGGCACCCTGCGCACCAAGGAGGCGACATGAACCGCAAGCTGATTGCCAGCATCGTGCTGGGCGCGGCCATGGCCGGCACCGCGGCGTTGACCGCGATGGCCACGCCGAAGGCCAAGGTGGCCGAGACCCACGAGCGCTTCAGCCTGGAGCAGATGATTCCCCAGCGCTTCGGCAACTGGAAGGTCGACAACACCATCGTGCCGCTGACGCCCGACGCCACCCAGCAGGAACTGATCGAGGCGCTGTACGACCAGACCCTGGCGCGCACCTACGTCAACGACAGCGGCCAGCGCGTGATGCTCTCGATCGCCTACGGCGGCGACCAGAGCAAGCAGCTGCAGCTGCACCTGCCCGAGGTCTGCTACGTGGCCCAGGGCTTCGACATGGTCGACGACCGCAAGGGCGAGCTCGACACCCGCTACGGCAAGGTGCCGATCAAGCGCCTGGTGGCGCGCCAGAACGCGCGCAACGAACCGATCACCTACTGGGTGACGGTGGGCGACAAGGCGGTGTCCTCGGGCCTGGGCCAGAAATACCAGCGCTTCGTGTACGGCCTGACGGGCAAGATCCCCGACGGCATGCTGGTGCGCGTCTCGACCATCGAGGCCGACGCCGGCCATGCCTACCAGGTCCAGGACCGCTTCGTCGGCCAGATGCTGGAGGCGCTCGCCCCGCATGACCGCACGCGCCTGGTCGGCGCCGCCAAGCAGGGCTGAGGCCGGGCACCCCTTAACCAGACCTAGCCAGAGATCGCATGCAGACTTTTCTCCTGTACTTCTATACCGGGCTGCCCTTCGCCGCGGTGCTGGTCCTGGCGCTCATGTCGGTGGCCGGCGCGGGCGTCGGGATGGTGTGGCCGCGCTACCTCGTCTACATCTACCTGGCGGTATTCTTCTTTAAGAATTCCACCAGTTATGGCGCCCTGACGGCCTCCGCGCCCGGCATCTACAGCCGCGGCTCGGGCGTGCTGCTGTTCCCGCTGCTGCTGTGGTGCATGTTCGGCGCCTGGATCTGCGCGCGCGTCTCGGCCGGCTTCCAGCGCTACCAGGCGCCGCCGTGCAACCTGCGCGCCTGGTTCCTGGCCTGGACCCTGCTGCTCGGCGGCCACGTCGCGGTGGCGCTGTTCAGCAACGTCACCCTGGCCGAGGCGCTGGCGCCTTCGGGCTTCTCGAACATCATCTGGATGGCGCCGCTGGTGTCGATGATGCTGCTGTCCTTCCGCACCAAGGAACACGTGATCGAACTGTCGCGTTTCATCCTGCTGGCCGGGCTGGGGCGCGCCTCCTTCGGCCTGCTGCGCTGGGCGGCCTTCGGCGGCGACCCGAACAATGTCTACGCGAACATGAACGCGATCAAGATCAAGCTGACCTTCTTCGACATCAACGACAGCCTGCTGTGCACCATCGCGTTCGCCATCGCCGCGGTCAATTTGTTCCAGGTGGTGAAGGCCAAGCGTTCGCAGTTCTGGACCATGGTCGACTGGGCCACGCTGTGCACCACCGTCGCCTGCATCGTGCTGTCCTACCGCCGCAGCGCCTGGATCGGCTTCATGCTGGCCTTCCTGATCATCATGATGCGCTTCCCCCTGCAGCGCCGCATGCAGATGATGGTGCTGGGCATGCCGGTGGTCGGCGCCGGCCTGCTGTACGCGGCGGTCAAGCGCCTGGGCCAGACCAAGGGCGCCGGCGGCGGCCTGTCGAGCCTGTTCTACGACATGAATTCGAAGCGCTTCGGCGCCGAGAGCGAACGCGTGCTCGAACTGAAGTTCGCGCTGGCCGACTTCTTCTCGCATCTGTTTACCGGGATCGGCAGCTGGGGGCGCTATGCGGGCTACCAGCACATTTCCTGGCAATCCGGCCAGGACGGCGGACTGTTCCTGCACAGCGGCGTGCTGCACATCGCGCTCAAGGCCGGCCTGCCGGGCCTGATCCTGTTGTTCGGCACGATCTGGGTCTTCATGGCCTTTACCCGGCGCGCGCTGCGCACGCTGCCGCCCGAACTGCTCGGCCTGGCCACGGCCGGCGCCGCCGGCCTGGCCTTCATGCTGCCCGACCTCCTGATCGGTACGCCGTTCCCGCAGGTGCGCACGACCCAGATGCTGGCGCTGTGCCTGGCCTTGCCCTATGTGGCGATGGCGGTGTACCGCACAGCCAAGGTGAGCGAGCCTGCCGACCAGGCCGCGCGCCGCTACGGCATGGCCCCGGCGCCATCCCGCTACCCGGTACACGCATGAATCTGAGTCTGGTACGCAATGCGTTTTCGAACCTGCTCGGCGCCGCGATCCCGGCGCTGGTGGCGCTCGGCACCGTGCCCCTGGTGGTGCGCGGGCTGGGCGACGCCAGCTATGGCGTGTATTCGCTGGTAACGGCCATCGTCGGCTATTTTGCCGTCATCGACATCAACGTCACCGCCGGCTCGGTCAAGTACATCGCGGAATTCAATGCCAACAAGGACCGCGAGCGCATCAACGAGACCGTCTGCTTCGGCATCACGGTGTATGCGCTGCTGGGCCTGATTGGCGGACTCGGCCTGTACTTCGGCGCCCATGCGCTCGTGACGGGCGTGTTCACGGTGCCGCCGGCGCTGGAGCCGGAAGCGGTGGCCACGCTGCAGCTGGCGGCGCTCGGCTTCTTCATCGGACAATTGCAGAGCTATTTGCAGAGCATCCCGCAATCGCTGATGCGCTACGACATCGCCAGCCGCATCGAGATGCTGTTCGGCACCGGCGTGCCGCTGCTGACGGTGGGCGTGCTGATGCTGGGCTACGGCCTGTACGAAGTCATCCTGCTGCGCATCGTCTGCAGCACCATCCACTGCTGCGTGCTGGCCTTCTGGATCAAGCGCCTGCTGCCGGGCCTGGCCTGGCGCCGGCCGACGGCGTCCCTGAAGCGCGAGCTGCTGGGCTTCTCGGCCTATTCCTTCCTGAGCCGCTTCGCGACCCTGTCTTATGCGTACGCGGATAAATTGATCATCGGCGCCCTGGTCGGCGTGACCGGCCTGGCCTACTTCACGGTGGCCTCGACCCTCGCCAACCGCATCCTGAGCCTCACCTACCGACTTTCCGGCGTGTTCTTCCCGGCCGCCAGCGCGCTCGCAGCGCGCGGCGAACTCGATCGCCTGAACCGCCTGTACCTGAAGGCCAGCCGTTACGTGGTGTTCATCAACGCCTCGGTCCTGGTGCTGGTGGCGGTGTTCTCCTACCAGATCCTGTACTACTGGATGGATCCGCAATTCGCACGCGCCGGCCAGGTGGTGCTGACGGTCATGGCGCTGTCGCAGTTCATCGACTCGCTCACCAGCCTGCCGTCGCTGGTCAACGACGGCATGGGCCATCCGCGCTTTTCCGGCCTGTTCGCGCTGGCGCGCGCCGGCGTCGGCCTGGTCGTCGTGTACTGCGGGGTGGCCGGCTGGGGCATCGCCGGCGCGGCCTGGGGCCACCTCATCGCCTCGGTCGTGCTGACCTGCGCCTTCCTGGTGGCAGTGCATGGCCGCACCGTGCCCACGCGCCTGGGCGAGCTGGCGCGCAAGGCCTACCTGCCCAGCGTCGCCGGGGTGGCCGGCATCGCCGCGCTGGCGCATGTGTGCAACCGCATGTTCGACGGCGGGCCGCTCGACCTGGCCCTGCTGGTGCTGCTGACCGGCGGCATGCTGCTGGCCTATGGCGGCCTGTTCGTGATCGAGAAAGGCGACAAGGAAATGGCCTGGTCGAGAATCAAGAATTTGTTATCGGTAAGGAAGCCAGTTTGAAAATACTGATGGTGTCGGAAGATCTACCGGGCACGCAGATCGGCGGCCTGGGCAAGCATGTGGTCACCCTGTCGAACGCCTTGCTCGAACTCGGGCATCAGGTCGACATCATGGGACGCAGCGACCGCTTCCATGAAGGTAGCGCGGCCGAGATCGGCTTCAAGGGCAAGTTGCTGCCCGGCTTCGATTTTTCGCGGCCCGGCTGGAAGGAATCCCAGCTCGGCATCTTCAACCCGGTCAAGCGGCCCTGGTTCGCGCGCACCATTGCGCGCGCGCTGCTGCGCGAAGCCGGCAAGTACGACGCGGTGCACTACCACGGCCACCTGCCGATGGCGGGGCGCTATGTGCCGCCCTCGGTCAACTTCGTCCAGACCCGCCACGACCAGGGCAGCGAATGCGTGATCCACCTGCGCTTCAAGCAGGACCATGTGTGCACCGCGCTCGACGCGCGCGATTGCGCCTCCTGCATCCACCCGACCCCGAACGCGCTGCGCCGCTCGGTGTCGGGCATGGCGGTGCGGCGCTACCGCTCCGAGACGGCGGATGCGTTTTCGCGCCACAAGACCATCTTCGTCTCCGACTTCCTGCGCCGCGCATTCATGCGCGCCGTGCCGGACGCCGACCTGTCGCGTGCGCGCGTGATCCACAACTTCATCCGCTACCCCTTCCTGAAGGAGCGCGGGGCGCATTCCGGCGAGGTGCGGGCAGGGGAGATCCTGCTGGTCGGGCGCATCGACTCGGGCAAGGGTTTTGGAGAATTCCTGGGCCAGGTGCAAGGCTGGCTGCCTGCGCATGCGCGCATCAACATCATCGGCGACGGCCCGCTGCGGCCGGCGCTGGAAAAACGCTACGCCGGTGAGCAGATCCATTTTTTGGGCTGGAAGCCCTACGACGAGGTGATCCGCATGTCGGCGCGCAGCCACTTGCTGGTCATTCCCTCGGTATGGGAAGAGCCCTGCGGTACCACGGTGCTGGAAGCGCTGGCGCTGGGCAAGCAATGCCTGGCGCTGGCGCGCGGCGGCACGCCCGAGCTGGCGGCCTACCAGTATTACGACGGCCAGCTGCAACTGGCCGAAACCATGCCGCGCCTGGTGGAGCGCATGGTCGAGCAGCTGGGACGCGCGCCAGTGACGGTGCCGCTCCCGGATTCCTTCCCCATGGACGTTTTCAACGCCATACCCCGGATACTGGACTTCTATGACGAATAACCCGACCGACAAGCCCACTTTCTCCATCGTCACCTGCACCTGGAACAGCGCCGCGACCCTGGCCGACACGCTCGCCTCGGTGCAGCGCCAGACCCTGCAGGACGTCGAACACATCTTCGTCGACGGCGGCTCGACCGACGCCACGCTCGACATGATCGCCGCCTACCCGGGCCGCAAGCGCGTGCTGCGCGACGTCGGCGGCGGCATCAGCCGCGCCATGAACCAGGGCATCGAAGCGGCCACCGGCGAATACGTCGCCCACCTGCATTCGGACGACTACTATGCCGGCGACGACGTGCTGGCCACCGTCGCCGAGCGTTTCGCGAGCGAGCGCGTCGACTGGGTCTACGGCACCGTGCAGGTGCTCAAGGATGGCGAACTGATCCCGCCGTACCCGATGCTGCCCTTCAGCTACGGCTCCTTCGCCGCCGGCCGCGCCTCGGTGCCGCACCCGGCCGTGTTCATCCGCCGCAGCGCCTTCGGCCGGGTCGGCATGTTCGACGAAAAACTGAAATATGCGATGGACATCGACCTGTGGCTGCGCCTGGGCCGGGTGGCGCGTCCGGCCACGGTCGACCGGCCGCTGACGATCTTCCGCGACCATGCGGGCAGCGTGTCTTCCGCCAACAAGATCAAGGCACGCCAGGAAGAATTCCAGGTGCGCCGCCGCTATATGAACCAGGCGCCGCTGGCCTTCGGTCTCTATTGCCTGCGCTACATGAAGCGCATGCATGCGCTCAAGACGGAAGCGGCGCATTGAGGAAATAAACAGACGTCGTCCCCGCGCAGGCAGGGACCCAAGGACTGCCGGTTCCGCCACGCCGCAAGCAAGCCTGGCGTCCTGCCCGGGCAGGAACGCCGGGCCAACTAGTCGATCAAACAACTTTGCCATTTCGTCTGCAAAGTTTCCAAACTATCTTTTCAGTTAAAAAACCTCTTTTATCGAGCTGCAAAGATAAGGCTTGACAAGCTGTATTCACAAGCGTCGTTTTTGTGCGATGAGAGCGAAGAATCTTTGATTTCTAAGGGAATTTTGCCGCAACGCAATTGATTTGCGGTACTATAAATCCGAGATGAATAAGCGCCTGTTGGTTACCTCGGCGCTTGCCAAGGTTTTCGTGCCCGGCTGCTACGCCACCGGGCCATCAAAGCAGTCCTGTCACTAATTCTCGGAGTATCTACATGAATTTTCCTCGGAAAGGTATGGCCGTTCTGGCTGCACTCGCGGCAATGCTGTGCTCGTTCAGCGCGCGTGCCGATTGGGCCCAATCCACCGATCCCCTCATCGTGCAGCCGAACCCGGCCAACAGCGCGGTGCAGGCGCAGAACCCGCCCGCTTTCTTCTGGGCGCGCCATCCCAGCGGTCCGGCCGCCTACGAGATCGAAATCACCCCGTCGGGCGGCGCGCCGGTGAAAGCCACCGTCGACCGTAACTGGTACCTGCCGACCAAGGCTTTGGCGCTGGGCAATTACACTTGGCGCGTGCGTGCGGCCGGCGCCAACGACTGGTCGAGCCCGCGCTCCTTCGCGATCACCAGCAAGTCCACCGTGTTCGAAGTGCCCGACAACGCCACCCTGCGTGCGCGCATCACGGCCAAGGCGCGTCCGCGCGGGCTGCCGTCCTCGTTCACGCCGTTCTCGAACTGGAACTCGGCCAAGAAGGGCGACCTCGAACCTTACCTGAGCCGCTTGGCCAATGAAGTCAAGCTGCAAATGGGCGCGCTGCCCGCGCTGAACGATACGCGCTGGCCGATCGCCATCGCCTCGCCGCTGACCGCCTCGATGGCCTCGCAGCAGACCGACGTGCGCAACCGCATCAACGAATCCTCGCGCCAGCTCGAAGCGGCCGCCCTGATGTGGCGCCTGAAGCGCGAGCAGCAGTACCTGAACGAAGCCATCAAGCGCGGCGACCAGCTGGCCTCGCTGAACCCGACGGGCCCGACCAGCTACGCCAACCAGGACCAGGCCACGCGCCAGATCGCGCTGGCCCTGATCAAGGGCATCGACATCCTGTCGGGCGACCTCGACGCGAGCCGCCGGGCGCGCTGGCTGGACAACGTGAAAGTGCGCGGCACCCAGATCTACAACAGCCTGGCCGGCGACAACGGCCGCCTCGACCAGTACCCCTTCGATTCGCACGGCAACACCAGCATGATCTTCATGGCGCTGATCTCGACGCTGGCGCTGGGCGACCTGCCGGAGGCGCAGAAGTGGTTCGATTTCTCGTTCCGCGCCTATGTGAACACGCCGTCGCCGTGGTCGGGCCAGGAAGGCGGCTACGCCAACGGCACCGCCTACGCCGAGTACGCCGCCGGCTACATGGTCGCGCTGTGGGATCCGATGGTCCAGGCTACCGGCGTGAACCTGTACGCCAAGCCATGGACCCTGGGCTTCCTCGACTTCGCCACCCAGTTCATCCCGCCGGGCTCGAAGATCCACGCCTTCGGCGACGGTTCCGAGACCAAGCCCGACCAGCGCGTGTTCCGCGCCTTCGCCAACCGCATGGTGTCGCCGCGCGCGGCCTGGTACGTGGCCAACCTGGGCGGCCTGGAAGATTCGATGTCGGTGCTGCAGGCGCCGTATCCGATGCCGGTGGCCGGCACCTCGCTGAAGGTGCCGCCATCGAACTCGGCCTACTACCCGAGCACCGGCTGGGTCGCGATGCACAGCAATATCGGCGACCAGAACCGTACCTCGTTCTACTTCAAGTCCAGCGCCTACGGCTCGTTCAACCACAGCCACGGCGACCAGAACGGCCTGCTGCTGTCGGTGGCGGGGCAGCCGCTGCTGGTCAAGGCCGGCTGGTACGACTGGTACGGTTCGCCGCTGTGGACCGACTGGTACCACCAGTCGAAGTCGCAGAACGCGATCACCTTCGACGGCGGCAAGGGCCAGCTGGTCGACGGCTACCGCGAGCAGCTGCAGCGAAACGGCCGCATCAGCGGTTTCTCGGCCCAGGCGACCTACGACTATGCCGAAGGCGATGCGACTCCGGCCTACGGCGGCCAACTGACGATGGCCAAGCGCCAGATCTGGTACCTGCACGGCCAGAACGCGATGGTGGTGCGCGACAAGCTGCAGGCGACCGTGCCCCACACCTACGAGTGGAATATGCACGCGCCGGCAACGATCGCGGTGGAGAGCACGGCGGCGGTGAAGATCGCGGCCGGCGGCCAGTCGGTCTGCCTGCGCGACCTGAACGGCAATGCCCCGTTCGCCAAGTGGAGCGGCCCGGCGGCCAAGGCCGGCGTGACCGAAGACCACGGCGCCTTCTACCTGAAGAACGACGGCAAGTCGGTCGGCGAATTCCTGGTGCTGGTCGATGTCGGCTGCAAGAAGCCGGCGGTCAAGGTCAGCGGTTCGGGCAGCAGCCGCACCGTGACCGTGGGGTCCCAGACCGTCACCCTGAACTGAGGCGTACGGCCGGGTTCGTCCCGGCCAGGCGTCTCCAGGTCGACCGGCGCGCCGTGCTACACTCGGCGCGCTGGTCGAGTCCTCCCGGGCTCGCGCCCGCGGAGGACTTTTTTTCGTCCTCGTCCCGCGATCGACCGTTTTCAACGATGCGCCCATGACGACACAGGTGTTCCTGATCCAGGCCCACAAGGACATCGGCCAGCTCAATGCGCTGGTCGAGACCCTGCGCGACGACGACTTCGTGGTCTACGTCAACCTCGACCGCAAATGCGCGCTCGATCCCGCCGCCGTGCATCCGGCCGCGCGCCTGGTGCGCGAGCGTGTCGACGTGCACTGGGGCACCTTCAGCCAGGTGCAGGCCGTGCTCAATTCCCTGCGCCAGATCGTGGCCGAGGTACCCGCCTTCGACAAGCTGCTGTTCATGAGCGCCCAGGATTTCCCGCTGCTCTCGAACCAGGCGCTCAAGTGCGAGCTGGCCGCGCTGTCCGGGCGCGAACTGCTCGACACGGTCGCCATCGGCGCCGCGCCCGGCCAGTGGGCCGCCGACTACCGCTACCAGTATTTTTATCCTGAACAATCCACCCGTGGGCGCCGCCTCGCCTGCGCCCTGGCCAACCGCCTGATGCGCGCCGGCGGCCTCAGGCGCCGCATGCCGGGCGGCCTGCAACCCTGGGGCGGCTCGTCCTGGTGGGCGCTGTCGCGCGACTGCGTGCGCATGCTGCTGGCGCGCGTCGAGCGCGAGCCGGGGCTGCTGCGGTTTTTCAGCAAGGTCGCCTGCCCGGACGAGATGTTCTTCCAGACCCTGGTAATGAATTCACCCTTCCGCGAACGCGTGCTGGGCAATAACTTCCGCTACGTGCAGTGGCCGGAACACGGCGCGCGCAATCCCAAGGTGCTGGACGAGGGCGACTTCGCACGCATCGCCGCCTCGCGCGCCCACTTCTGCCGCAAGCTCGACAGCCAGGCCAGCGCCAGCCTGCTGCCGCGCCTGCTGGCCCTGCGCGGCGGCGTGGTCAGCGCCTGAAAGAATCTTTCAAAAAAGGCAGTAAAACGACTGTTTCTTTCAGGGACTGAGTCTTTCCCCGGCATTCCGTTCGCTCAAGCGGCGCGATACCCCGCAATTGTGCGCTGCGGCGCTTGGGCTAGAATCCTTGCATACGTTGTTCAGCCAGCAAGGAATCCATGTCCCAGACGCCCGCCGCCGAGTCCCGTCCCATCGTCTTCGTCGTCCGCGATCCGCTGCCGCCGGTGCGCGCCGACGTGCTCACCCTGTTCGGCACCGAAATGCCGCGCTACGGCGTGGCGACCGAGCTGGTGGGGCAGGGCGGCAGCGACGGCGGGCAGGCGCCCTGGCCGGCCGGCGGCATGCACGTGGTCGGCTCGCTCAAGAGCCGCTTCGCCAGCGTCTGCTCGCCGCTGTGGGACCTGTTCGGCCTGCTGCGCGCCCTGCGCGGCCGGCGCCCAAGCTGCATCCAGGTGCGCGACAAGATCGCCAGCGGCCTGCTCGGACGCCTGGTGGCGGCGCTGCGCGGCGTGCCTTTCGTCTACTGGATGTCCTTCCCCATCGTCGAGGGCTTCGAGGTGCGCCGCGACGAAATCCGCCGCCGCCCGGGGCTGGCCAACCGCCTCAAGTGGGCCGCCCACGCCCTGCGCGCGCGCGCCTCGCGCATCGCCATCTACCGCCTGGTGCTGCCGGGCGCGCGCCACATCTTCGTCCAGAGCGACGCCATGGCCGACTGGCTGGCCGCCAAGGGTTTTTCGCGGGCGCGCATGACGGCGGTGCCGATGGGCGTCGATGCGGAACTGTTCGACCGCGCCCGCGTGGCCCCGGTGCAGGATGCGCGCCTCGACGGGCGCCGCGTGGTGCTCTACCTGGGCCGCATCGCCCAGTCGCGCCGCTCCGACTTCCTGCTCGACGTGGCCGAGGAACTCAAGCGCCAACTGCCCGCATCCCTGCTGGTCATCGCCGGCGATGCGCCCTCCAGCGACGAAATGGCCTGGATGCGCCGCGCCATTACCGATCGCAAGCTCGATGATCACGTGTTGCTTACCGGCTGGCTGCCCCAGCGCACCGCGCTCGGCTATGCGGTGCGGGCCGAGGTCGGCCTGTCGCCGATCCCGCGCGGCACCCTGTTCGATGTGTCCTCGCCGACCAAGCTGGTGGAATACCTGGCGCTCGGCATTCCCAGCGTCGCCAACGATATTCCCGACCAGCAACTCGTGATCGAGGAGAGCCGGGCAGGGCTGTGCGTGCCCATGGAGGCGGCGCCGTTTGCCGCCGCCACGCTCGAATTATTGAACAATCGGCAGCTCGCCGCAGAGTTTGCGTTACGTGGTCCAGCGTACGTTAGGAGCCATCGCACGTATGATATTCTGGGCCGAAATGTTGCAGAAACTTATAAGAAAATCCTGATGGAGTAACAATCAGCATGTCGACGTGGACCTATTCGCTGAAATTCTCGCTGCGTTCGCTCGCGCGCGAACTGGTCCGTAACGTCTGGGGGCGCAGCTTCGTTTATCCGGCCCTGGCCGCCAATGAGCGGTCGCGCGCAGCCTTGTCGGCTTACGCAGCGCAGCGCGCGCGCGGCATCGGCGTGGCGCTCGACGGCGACGGCACCACGCTGGCGCGCCTGGCGCCGACGACGCCACTGCTCACCAAGCTCGACGTGCGGCGCAATCCGCAAGCGCTGGTGCGTCCGCGCGGCCCCGGCTCCTGGATCCGCACCACCATCAAGACCAGCGGCACCTCCGGCTCGCCGCTGACCATCGTGCAATCGATCGCAAACATGGTCCGCGAAGAAGGTTTCGTCTACCGCCAGCTGCGCTGGATCGGCTACCGCCACGGCCAGCGCCGCGCCTGGATCCGCGGCGACATCGTCTGCGACGACAAGCCGGCCGACGGGCGCTACTGGTGCCGCGACTGGGTCGGCAATATGCTGATGATGTCGTCCTATCACCTGTCCAGCGACACCATCGGCCGCTACGTCGATGCCCTGGAAGAGTTCGATCCGGTCGTCATCCACGCCTATCCGTCTTCCATCGCCGCCCTGGCGGCCTGGCTGAACGCGGCCGGGCGCAGCTACCGCGGGCGCGCCCTGCGCGGCGTCATGACCTCCTCGGAAACCCTCGAACCGCTGGTGCGCGCGGCCGTGGAAAAAGCCTTTGGCGTGGCCGTGTTCGACTGGTACGGCCAGGCCGAGCGCGTCGCCGCCATCGGCACCTGCGAGCGCGGCAGCTACCATGTGCTGACCGACTACAGCGGCGTGGCCCTGCTCGACAGCGGCGACGGCAGCGGCGCCTGCGAGCTCATCGGCACCACCCTCAACAATGCCGCGATGCCGCTGCAGCATTACCGCACCGGCGACACCGTGATCCCGGGCGACGCGCCCTGCGCCTGCGGCCGGGTGTTCCCGACCGTCAAGGCAATCGTGGGGCGCCAGGAAAAGATCGTCACCCTGCCGGACGGGCGCATCGTGGCGCGCCTCGACCGTATCTTCCAGGGCCACGACAAATACCTGGTCGAGGGCCAGGTGCTGTATCGCGGCAATGCCGAATTCGTGTTGCGGGTGGTGGTGACCGAGGGGTTTTCCGCTGCCGACGAAGCCGCGCTGGTCGAGAAATTCCTGCTGCGCGTACCCGGCGTGCAGGTGCGGGTGGAGCGCGTGGCCGCGATCCCGCGCGGACCGAACGGCAAGTTCGAATTCATCGCCATCGCAGCCGGGGCGGGCGAGCGATGAAGCGTGCGCGCGCCCCACAATCCGTGATGTATGATCGAAATATTGTTCATTTAATAATGATGCCCATCTTGTGCCTAGCGACGATGCCAGCGGCGACACCAGCGACGATCCCAGCGGCGGTAGCACTGACCATGCCGGGAGCCGCGTGAGCACGCCGGCGCTGCGCGTCCTGATGGTCGGCACCGCCCTCGAAGGCCGCGGCGGGGTCGCCGCCGTGGTGTCGGTGCTGCGCCGCCACGGCCTGTTCGAGCGCGAAGCGGTGCGCTACGTCGCCACCCATGCCGAGGGGCCGCGCCTGGCCAAGGCGCGCGGCGCCGTGCAGGGTTTCTGGCACACGCTGCGCGCCTGCCTGGGCCAGCATCCGGCGGTGGTGCACGTGCATGCCGCCTCGCATGCGAGTTTCCTGCGCAAGTCGATCGTGCTGCTGATCGCGCGCCTGGCCGGCAGCAAGACCATCTTCCACCTGCATGGCGGCGGTTTCCGTGAATTCGCCACGCGCGAATCCGGCCCCCTGATGCGGCGCTGGATCCGCCACACGCTGGAGCACAGCTCGGTGGTCATCACGCTGTCCGAGGGCTGGGCCGACTTCGTCAACGACTTCGCGCCGCGCGCCAAGGTGGCGGTGGTGCCGAATTCCGTGCCACTGCCGCCGCTCGCCGAAGGCGGCCAGGAACAGCCGGGCCGCATCCTGTTCCTGGGGCGCCTGGAGGCCGCCAAGGGCGTCTACGAATTGCTGGCCGCCGCGGCGATGCTGGCGCCCGCCTTTCCCGCGCTGCGCCTGGTATTCGGCGGGGAAGGGGAGCGCGAGGCGCTGCGCCGGCGCGCGGACGAGCTGGGCATTGGCGCGCGCGTCGAATTCCTCGGCTGGGTCGGCCAGCAGCAGCGCGACGCCGAACTGGCCCGCGCCAGCATCTTCTGCCTGCCTTCGCATGCCGAGGGCTTGCCGATGTCGATGCTGGAAGCGATGGCGGCCTGCCGTGCGGTGGTCGCCAGCAGCGTTGGCGGCATTCCGGAAACCTTGCGCGATGGCGACAACGGCCTGCTGGTGCCGCCGCGCGACGCCCACGCGCTGGCCGCGGCGCTGGCGGCCCTGCTGGGCGATGCGGCCTTGCGCGAACGGCTGGCGCTGCGCGCGCGCGCCAGCATCGAACAGCATTATTCAACTGAGGTGGTATGCGGGCAATTGTCCGCTATCTACCGTGAACTGGCAGGGACACAACGATGAGCGAAGCGACGGGCATGGTCTGGCTGGTCAACCGTTTGCGCTGCATGTCGGTGGCCGAGGTCGGCTACCGCATCCAGCAGGCGGCGGCCAAGGGAATGGCGAAACGGGTGCGCCTGCGCGCCGCGCCGCCCTTGCCGCGCGCGCGCAGCTTCGCGGTGAGCGGCATGCCGACCCTGCCTGACGCCGAACGCGAGGCCCTGCTGGCCGACGCCGCCAGCGTCGAGGCCGGCCATGTCGTGCTGTTCGCCAACCGCCGCTTCGACGTCGGCATGCCGCCGGTCTGGAACCGCGATCCGGAAAGCGGCGTCGTGGGGCCGTCGATTTTCTCGGGCGACATCGCCATCGGCAACCGCGAGCTGGTCGGCGACATCAAGCACGTGTGGGAGCTGAACCGCCACCTGCACCTGGTGCGGCTGGCCCAGGCCTGGGCGGCGACCGGCGACGTGGCCTGGCTGCACGCGCTGCACCACCAGCTGCGCAGCTGGCTCGACCAGTGCCCGCCGCTCACCGGCCCCAACTGGACCAGCTCGCTCGAACTGGGCATCCGCCTGATCAACTGGAGCCTGGCCTGGCAGCTGGTGGGCGGAGAATCCAGCGGCCTGTTCGCCGGCGAGGACGGCCAGCGCCTGCGCGCCGACTGGCTCGACTCGATCCACGCCCACTGCAGCGCGATCGCGCGCCACCTGTCGCGCCATTCCTCGGCCAATAACCACCTGATCGGCGAGCTGGCCGGCCTCTACGTCGGCGCTTCGGTGTGGCCCTGCTGGAAAGCCTCCGGCGCCTGGCTGGAGCAGGCGCGGCGCGAACTCGAGCACGAGGCCCAGGCCCAGTTCTCGCGCGACGGCGTGAACCGCGAGCAGGCCTTCGCCTACCACGTGTTCTCGAGCGAATTCCTGTTCGTGGCCGGCCTGGTCGGGCAAGCCTGCGACCACCCGTTCTCGCGCGCCTACTGGACCAGCCTGCAGCGCGCCCTGCGCTTCCTGCGCTCGGTGCGCGATGTCAAAGGCAATGTGCCGATGGTGGGCGACGCCGACGACGGCATCGTGTTCCGCCTCGATGCGGCCGGCAGCGACCGCGCCGCGCAACTGCTGGCGCTGGGCGACGCCGTGCTGCGCCGCCAGCAGCCGGAACATCCGGGCGTACGCTGGCTGCTGCATGCGCTGCCGGGCAAGCGTCCGGAAGCCGACCCGCACGAGTCCGACACCGGCTGGGCCTTCCCCGACGGCGGCTACCTGCTGTTCGGCTCGCACTTCGGCGAAGCCAATGAAATCAAGGGCATGGTCGATTGCGGCCCGCTCGGCTACCTCGGCATCGCCGCCCACGGCCATGCCGATGCGCTGTCCCTGAACCTGTCGGTCGGCGGCGAGGAATGCCTGGTCGATCCGGGCACCTATTCCTATTGGCAGGAACACAAGTGGCGCGACTATTTCCGCGGCACGTCGGCCCACAACACCGTGCGCATCGACGGGCTCGACCAGTCGGTCCCGGGCGGGCGCTTCATGTGGCTGAAAAAGGCCAGGGCGAGCATCGAACGCATGCCGCAATCGCCGCACGAGTTCGATTTCCGCGGCTCGCACGACGGCTACGAGCGCCTGGCCGATCCGGTGCGCCACCTGCGCAGCGTGCGCTTCGACGCCGCCACCTCGACCCTGACGGTGCGTGACGAACTGGCCGCCAAGAAGCATCACCAGGCCGAGATCTTCTGGCATTTCGCCCCCGGCCTCGACACCCGCCTGACCAGCACCGGCCTGCACGTGCGCGGCCAGCGTTTCGCCCTGCAGATGCATGCCCAAGGCGCCGACCTCAAGCTCGAACTGGTGCGCGCCAACGAAAATCCACCGCTCGGCTGGTATTCGCGCTGCTACGAATCGAAGCAGCCTTGCGATGTACTCAAGATCACGACCGTATCGTCCGCCGTCCCTGTGGAGTGCAGGTTTACAATAACGTTTTTCTAATACTTACCATTAGAGAAAGTTAATCATATGCTCATTTACCTGGTTGCCGGTGCCCGTCCGAATTTCATGAAGATCGCGCCCATCGTGCGCGCGCTGCAAGCCCAGCAGGTCTTGTCGTACAAGATCGTCCATACCGGCCAGCATTACGACCGCGACATGAACGAGGTGTTCTTTGAGGAACTCGGCATCCCGCAGCCGGACGTGTTCATGGCCGCTGGCGGCGGTTCGCACGCCCAGCAGACCGCCAAGATCATGGTCGGCTTCGAGGAACTGTGCATGCAGGAGCGCCCGGCCGCCGTGCTGGTGGTGGGCGACGTGAATTCCACGCTGGCCTGCTCGATCGTCGCCAAGAAGCTGAACATCCCGGTCGCCCACGTCGAGGCCGGCCTGCGCTCGGGCGACATGGCGATGCCGGAAGAAATCAACCGCCTGGTCACCGACAGCATCTCGGACTGGTTCTTCGTGACCGAGCCCTCGGCGGTCGACCACCTGCGCCGCGAAGGCAAGCGCGAGGACGCCATCCACTACGTCGGCCACGTCATGGTCGACAACGTGCTGTACCAGGCCGACAAGCTGGACCAGCTTGAAACCTCGGGCTTCGAAACGACTGCCTGGAAGGAAGCGCGCAAGGCGGCAGGGCAGCGCTACGGCGTGGTGACCCTGCACCGGCCCAGCAACGTCGACGACGCCGCCAGCCTGACCCGCGTCACCGGCGCGCTGAAGGAAATCGCCGGCGAGCTGCCGCTGATCTTCCCGGTGCACCCGCGCACCCGCGCCAACATCGAGAAATTCGGCATCGACCTGGGGCCCGGCATCACGCTGGCCGGCCCGCAAGCCTACATGGCGTTTTTGAACCTCTGGAAGGACGCCGCCGTGGTGCTGACCGACAGCGGCGGCCTGCAGGAAGAGACGACGGCGCTGGGCGTGCCTTGCATCACGATCCGCGAGAACACTGAACGTCCCGTCACCGTCGACGAAGGATCCAACGTACTGGCCGGCACCGACCCCTCCGTCATCGTGCGCGAGACGCGCAAGGTGCTGCGCGGCGAGGGCAAGCAGGGGCGCCGTCCGCATCTCTGGGACGGGCAGGCGGCGCAGCGCATCGTAGCGGTACTGGCAAACGAACTGGGAGGACGCGTAGATGAGTGAGCGCATTACCATGATGGGATGTTCGATCGACAACCTGACGATGGAAGAAACCCTGCAGAAAGTCGACGGTTTCATCCAGACCGGCCGTCCGCACCAGCATGTGGTGGTGAATGTCGACAAGCTGGTCAAGGCCAGCGACGACGAGGAACTGCGCCGCATCATCAACGACTGCGCGCTCGTCAACGTCGACGGCATGCCGGTGGTGTGGGCCTCGCGCCTGCTCGGCAAGCCGCTCAAGGAACGCGTCGCCGGCGTCGACCTGTTCGAGCAGCTGATGCGGCGCGCCGGCGAGAAGGGCTGGCGCGTGTTCCTGCTCGGCGCCAAGGAAGAAGTGGTGAGCAAGGTCGCGTCCACCTACCAGCGCAAGTACCCGAACCTGGTGCTGGCGGGCTACCGCAACGGCTACTGGAAGGGCGAGCAGGAGGAGGCGCAGGTGGTCGAGCAGATCCGCGAAGCGCGGCCCGACCTGCTGTTCGTGGCGATCAGCTCGCCGAAGAAGGAGCAATTCCTCGGCCGCTACCAGGCCGAGATGAAGATCCCCTTCGCCATGGGCGTGGGCGGGACCTTCGACGTGGCGATCGGGCACGTCAGGCGCGCGCCGGTCTGGATGCAGAAGTCCGGCCTGGAGTGGTTCTTCCGCTTCCTGCAGGAGCCGCGCCGCATGTTCCGGCGCTACTTCATCGAGGATATGACATTCGTCTGGCTGTTCATCAAGGAAGCGGCCGGGCGCAGGCAGGTATAAGAAGACAGGACAGGGATGGCGGCCCGGGGGCCGCCCGTAACATCATAATCAACGCGCCAGCCACGGGCATGGCGACGGACCATTTTTATCCAAGAAAGAAGGCACTATGAAAATTCTGGTTACTGGCGGTATGGGCTACATCGGTTCGCATACGGTCGTGGAACTGCAGAACGCCGGCCACGACGTGGTCGCGTTCGACAACCTGTCCAACGCCAGCCGTTCGGTGCAGGAGCGCGTCCAGCGCATCAGCGGCAAGCCCTTCGAGTTCGTCGAGGGCGACATCCGCGACCGCGCGGCGATGGAAGCCGTGTTCGGCGCCCACAAGATCGACGCCGTGATCCACTTCGCCGGCCTGAAGGCGGTCGGCGAATCGGTGGCGCAGCCGCTGCGCTACTACGACAACAACGTCTACGGCAGCGTCGCGCTGTTCGAGACGATGGCCAAGTTCGGCTGCAAGACCCTGGTGTTCTCGTCCTCGGCCACGGTGTACGGCGACCCGGCCTCGGTGCCGATCCGCGAGGATTTCCCGCTCTCGGCCACCAATCCCTACGGCCGCAGCAAGCTGATGATCGAGGACATCCTGCGCGACCTGATCAAGGCCGAGCCGGACTGGCACATCGCGCTGCTGCGCTATTTCAACCCGGTCGGCGCCCACGAAAGCGGCCTGATCGGCGAGGAGCCGAACGGCATCCCCAACAACCTGGTGCCCTACATCGCCCAGGTCGCCAACGGCCAGCGCGAAAAGCTGTCGGTCTATGGCGGCGACTACCCGACCCCGGACGGCACCGGCATGCGCGACTACATCCACGTGGTCGACCTGGCGATCGGCCACGTCAAGACCCTGGACAAGCTGGGGCAGGGCGCGGGCCTGCTCACCTATAACCTCGGCACCGGCAACGGCAACAGCGTGCTGGAAATGGTGCAAGCCTTCGAGAAAGCCTGCGGCAAGCCGATTGCCTACCAGATCGTCGACCGTCGCCCGGGCGATATTGCCAAATGCTATGCCGATCCGACGCGCGCGCGCGAGGAACTCGGTTGGACCGCCCAGCGCGATATCGCACAAATGTGCGCCGATAGCTGGCGCTATCAGACCACGTCAAAATAAAGTTAGAGGACATACCCATGAAAGCAATGATTCTTGCAGCAGGTAAAGGCACCCGCGTACGTCCACTGACCTACGACCTGCCGAAGCCGATGATCCCCGTGCTGGGCAAACCCGTCATGGCCTACCTGATCGAACACCTGCGCAAGCACGGTATCACCGAGATCATGGTCAACGTCAGCCACCTGCACGAAAAGATCGAGGAATACTTCGGCGAGGGCGAGCAGTTCGGCGTCCAGATCGGCTACTCCTTCGAGGGCTATACCAAGGAAGACGGCGAAGTCGTGGCGGTGCCGATCGGCTCGGCCGGCGGCATGAAGAAGATCCAGGAATTTGGCGGCTTCTTCGACGACACCACCATCGTCCTGTGCGGCGACGCGCTCATCGACCTCGACCTGAAAGCCGCGCTGCTCGAGCACCGCCGCAAGGGCGCGATGGCCACCGTCATCACCAAGGAAGTGCCTTGGGACAAGGTGTCGAGCTATGGCGTGGTCGTCACCGACAAGGAAGGCCGCATCACCCAGTTCCAGGAAAAGCCCAAGCAGGAAGAGGCGCTGTCGAACTTCATCAGTACCGGCATCTACATCTTCGAACCGGAAGTCATCGACCTGATCCCCTCGGGCGTCGAGTTCGACATCGGTTCCCAGCTGTTCCCGCTGCTGGCCGAGAAGGGCATGCCCTTCTTCGCCCAGGGCCGCCCGTTCAACTGGCTCGACATCGGCAGCGTCAGCGACTACTGGGAAGTGCTGCAGAACGTGCTGACCGGCGAGGTCAACCACATGGACGTGCCGGGCATCCAGATCGAACCGGGCCTGTGGACCGGCCTGAACACCAGCATCGACTGGACCGGCACCACCATCAAGGGTCCGGTCTATATCGGTTCCGGCGTCAAGATCGAAGCCGGCTCGACCATCATCGGCCCTACCTGGATCGGCCACGGCAGCCACATCTGCGAAGGCGCGGAAGTCGTCCGCAGCGTACTTTTCGAATATACTCGCGTGTTAAACGATGTCACTCTTCATGAGATGATCGTTTTCAAGGATTACAGCATCGATCGCGCCGGCGAAATGAAGCATACCTCCGAGTATTCTTCGGAAGAGTGGGTCAACGCCCGCGATCGCCGTCGCTCGCGGCGCAAAGAAATCGCCGAAGAAACAGACACGACATTCGAGAAAGTTAGCGCATGAAAATTTACCCAGTCATCCTTTCCGGCGGTGCCGGTACCCGTCTGTGGCCGCTGTCGCGGGCGGTCATGCCCAAGCAGCTGCTGCCGCTGGTCACCGACAAGACCATGCTCCAGGAAACTGCCTTGCGGGTCCGGGGCTGGCCGGGAGTGATGGCGCCCCTGGTGGTGTGCGGCAATGAGCACCGCTTCATGGTGGCCGAACAACTGCGCGATGTCGGCATCACGCCGCTCGGCATCATGCTCGAGCCGGCCGGACGCAATACCGCGCCGGCCGTGGCCGCCGCCGCCCAGTACCTGAAGGCCCACGATCCGGATGCGATCATGCTGGTCTTGCCGGCCGACCACGTGATCGAGAAGAACGAGGCCTTCCGCCTCGCCGTCGAGCGCGCGGCCAAGCTGGTCGCGACCGGTTCGCTGGCGACCTTCGGCGTCGTCCCGAACGCGCCCGAGACCGGCTACGGCTACATCCGCCGCGGCGAACCGCTGCCGGGCTGCGACGACTGCTTCAAGATCGAACGCTTCGTCGAGAAGCCGGACCGCAATACCGCCGAGGGCTTCCTGGCCGACGGCGGCTTTTACTGGAACAGCGGCATGTTCATGTTCCGCGCCGACCGTTTCGTGGCCGAGATCGAACAGCATGCGCCCGCCATCGCCAAGGCGGCCGAGTCGGCCGTGCACGACGCCTACCGCGACCTCGATTTCTGCCGTCTCGACGAAGCGGCCTTCTCGGCCAGCCCATCCGATTCGATCGACTATGCGGTGATGGAACACACGCGCGACGGCGTGGTGGTGTCGGCCGACATCGGCTGGAGCGATGTCGGTTCCTGGACCGCCCTGGCCGACGTCCAGCAGCGCGACGCCAACGGCAACGTGCAGCGCGGCGATGTCTACCTCGATAACACCAGCAACACCCTGGTGCGCGCAGAGAGCCGCATCGTGGCCGTGATCGGCGTGCAAGATCTGGTGGTGGTGGAAACGCCGGACGCCGTGCTGGTCGCGCACAAGGATCAGGTCCAGCGCGTCAAGCAGGTGGTCGAGCACCTGAAGGGCTCGGCGCGCACCGAGCACCTGCACCATACCCGCGTCTACCGTCCCTGGGGCTACTACGAGGGCATCGATGCGGGCGACCGTTTCCAGGTCAAGCGCATCACCGTCAAGCCGGGCGAAAAGCTGTCCCTGCAGATGCACCACCACCGCGCCGAGCACTGGATCGTGGTGTCGGGCACCGCGCGCGTCACCTGCGGCGACAAGCAGATTTTGCTGGCCGAGAACGAATCGACCTACATCCCGCTGGGCACTACCCACCGCCTGGAAAATCCGGGCAAGCTGCCGCTGCACCTGATCGAGGTGCAGTCGGGCAGTTACCTGGGCGAGGATGACATCGTGCGTTTCGAGGACATCTACCAGCGCGCTTGAGCAATACCTGCACCTCACGATCGCCCCTGCCTTCGCAGGGGCGATTTTTTTTGTTCCGCGCCAAACGTTTGCACTTTGCTCAGCGATTTTTCCCGAAGTCTACAGTGTGATGCCGGTGGGACGCGCGTCATACAATGCACTCGTCGATTACCATCGTGGAGACACCCATGAAGACGATCATTGCTGCGGGCATCCTGGCGCTGGCCGGCATCGCCGGCAGCGCCACCGCCGGCGACATCATCGGCGGCTCGAACCTGCTTGACGCGGGTCGGCAAGCCCAACTCGAACGCTGGCTCGGCGCCGGCGAATTCAACCTCAACAATGTGTACACCCGCGAGACCGGCGATACCTCGGTCGATTTCCACGCGGCCGCGAACGGCAAGGGCGCCACGTTTACCCTGCTAGAAGTGAGCAATAGCGTCGGCGAAAGCTTCCTGGTCGGCGGCTACAATCCGCAGAGCTGGGACTCGTCCGGCGGCTGGCATACGACCGAGCGCGACTGGCAGCGCACGGCCTTCCTGTTCAACTTCACCGAGCCGGCGGTCTACCGCCAGCTGCTGTCCAGCTACGTCCTGCCCAGCCAGGGGCAGTTCCAGACCTTCAACTCGGCGGGCGTGGGACCCATGTTCGGCGTCGGTCCCGACCTGGTCGTGACCGGCAACCTCGACACGGCCTTGTCCTGGCAACTGAGCTATGGAAATCCCCTGGACGAAGGCATGAGCATCGTCGACCGCAGCATCGGCGGCCAGGCGCTGCGCGTCGACGGGATGGAAGTGTTCTCGATCTCGCCGGTGCCCGAGCCGGCATCGACGGCGATGCTGTTGGCCGGCATCGGCGTACTGGGCCTGATCGCACGCAGGAAGCGTCGACTGCTCGGCTAAGTCTCGCGTAAGTTGCATGGCATGCAACTGTGGCATGATGAACGGGAGCGTGATGCTCCCGTTTTTTTCGTCCACGAGCGCCCATAGCGATGCCGAAGATCTTCCTGACCATCCTTGCCTCCCTGCTCGTCGCCTGCACGCTGCCGGCGCGCGCCCAGTTCGTCAATGCGCCCCAGCTGAAAGCGCGCCAGCTCGCCATCGTCATCAACGATGCCGAGCCCAACAGCGTCAAGATCGGCGAGTACTACCGCAAGCGCCGCGGCATCCCGGCGGCCAATGTGGTCCACGTGCGCATCCCCGGCAAGCCCCACGAGATCAGCGAAGAACGCTTCCTGGAGCTCAAGCGCGAGATCGACGCGCGCCTGAAACCCGAGGTACAGGCGGTGCTGATGATCTGGACCGCGCCCTACAAGGTCGAATGCAATGCGATCACCGGGGCCTACAGCCTGGGCTTCGACCGCGAGCAGTGCTCCCGCACCTGCGCCGCCGGCCGGCCGAGCCCGTATTTCAATTCCAAATCGACGCGCCCGTTCACCGAGCTCGACGTGCGCCTCTCGATGCTCCTGCCGACCGAATCGGTGGAGCAGGCCAAGGCCTTGATCGACCGTGGCATCGGCGCCGGTTTCAAGGTCTTGCCGGCTACCGCCTATTACCTGCACACCTCGGAAAAGGCACGCAATTCACGCGCCGCCTTCTTCCCGCCGCCGGGACGGATCGAGGCGCGGCGCCTGGCCACCAAGACCGTGCAGGCCGATGTGCTGGAAAACGTGCAGGATGTAATGATCTACGAGACCGGCATGGCCGAGGTGGGCAAGCTGGAGACCCTGGGTTTCCTGCCCGGCGCGCTGGCCGACCACCTGACTTCGCTGGGCGGAGACTTGCTGGGTACCTCGCAGATGAGCAGCCTGCGCTGGCTGGAAGCGGGCGCGACGGCCAGCTACGGCACGGTCAGCGAACCCTGCAACTACTGGCAGAAATTCCCGAATCCAACCGTGCTACTCAAGCACTACGTACAGGGCAATACCGCGATCGAGGCCTACTGGAAGAGCGTGGCCTGGCCGACCCAGGGATTGTTCATCGGGGAGCCGCTGGCGGCGCCGTATTCCAAGCGCTAGCATGCGATGACGCTGGCGCCTTGAGGCCGGCCTGGAGAAGACTGAAGGGGGGTGCGGCTGCCGGACGACAGCCGCGGAAAGCATCAAGCCTGGGACGATGCTCAGGACTGTGGTTCGGCCGAGGCGCGGCGCAGCGCTTCGTAGCGATAGGCTTCGGCATTGCCGTCGATGATGCGCAGGCCGCTGCAGCCTTCGGCGGCGCAATCGGGCGCCGGGGTGTTGGCGGCGATGACCTGGGCGCCGCTGGCCGGCATGGCCGCTGCGAGCGCGGCGGGAGCGTCGCCGAGGTCGGCGGCGCCGACGGCCATCGCGCTGGTTGCCAGGGTGGCGCTGCCGGACATGGAAGCGGTCTGGGTCGGAAGCCCGGCATCGATACCGCCGCTGCCGCAGGCGGCGAGGAGGGTGGCGAGGGCGGCGGCGAAGACGGTGCGGAGTGCGAAGAATTTCATGTGGGAATGTGCGCTGCGTTCAGTGATGAGCTATTGTAAGCAGCAGTCTTTCCCATCATCAACTCTATTTTTGTTAATTTCGTGCAAATATTGAGCTTTTGAAATATTTTTAAAAGGAAATGAGCGAAGATATGGGAAGTTGATTGATGTATCCACAAAGAAATATTTGATGTATCTCAGCAACGCCATGTTGTACAGACGCACAAACGTCAAATAAGTGCCGACATCGCCGATGTGCTTTTACGCAAGCTGGATTGTGTGTTAAAAGCGCGGCGTGCCAGGAATACACGTCGGCTGCATACAGATTGTTGTCTTATGGCAAAGTTTCCGCCGACATGGCGGAGCGATCCGGGCAGACAGGCCGGGCGCAAGAATCGCCCGGCCCGCCAGCGGTCTTACTTGGCGCGGCGCATGAAGTGGCGCGGCCGGAAGCCGAGCGTGAACAGCACGGCGAAATAGGCGGCCGCACTGGCCGCAATGATGGCGAGCAAGGCCGCCAAGCGCAGCAGCGGATGGCTGCGCAGCGCCGCCCAGTCGAACTGGGACTGGCTGAACCAGGCCAGCGCGCCCATCACGGCCACCGCCGCCACTACCTTCAGGGAAAAGCCGAGCCAGCCGGCATGCGGCACATAGATGCCGCGGCGGCGCAAGCCCGCGTACAGGAAGCCGGCGTTGATGCAGGCGCCCAGGCCGATCGACAGCGCCAGTCCGGCCACGCCCATGCCCAAGCCATATACGAATATCAGGTTCATGACTTGCGTCGCGCACAGCACGCCGATGGCGATGCGCACCGGGGTGCGGATGTCCTGGCGCGCATAGAAGGCCGGGGCCAGGATCTTGACCAGGATGATGCCGAGCAGGCCGGCGGCATAGGCCATCAGCGGCGCGGTAGCGGCGGTGACGGCGGCGGCCGTGAAGGCGCCGTAGTTGAACAGGGCGGCGATCAGCGGCTCCGCCAGCGCCGCCAGGCCGACCGCGGAGGGCAGGGCCAGCAGGAGGGTCAGGCGCAGGCCCCAGTCGAGCAGGGCGGAATATTCAGCCTTGTCGCCTTCGGCATTTGCCTTGGACAGGCTGGGCAGCAAAATGGTTCCCAGCGCCACGCCCAGCATCCCGGTCGGGAATTCCATCAGGCGGTCGGCATACTGCAGCACCGAGACGCTGCCGGCGCCCAGGCGCGATGCGATGCCGGTATTGATCAGCAGGCTGATCTGGGCAGCCGAGACCGCGAACACGGCCGGACCCATCTTCCTGAGGATGCGCCGCACGCCCGGATCCTTGAGGCCGGCGAGCGGATTGAAGGACAGGCGCGGCAGCATGCCGATGCGCTTCAGGGCCGGCACCTGCAGGCCGACCTGGAGCAGGCCGCCGACCATGACCGCCACCGCCATCGAATAGATCGGCACCTCGAAGTATTTCACCAGGAATAGCGAGAAGAAGATCGAGGAAAGGTTCCACAGTACCGGCGTAAAGGCCGGGATCTTGAATTCGCGCCACGCGTTCAGCACCGCGCCGGCCAGCACCACGAAGGACATGCACAGGATATAGGGGAACATCAGGCGCGTCATGAACACCCCGGCGTCGAAGGCCTGCCCCGTCAGGCCGCCGGCGATCGCCAGCATGATCAGCGGCGCCCCGACGATGCCCACCACGCTGGTCAAGAGCGTCGCCCAGACCAGGGTGGTGGCGACGTGGTCGACCAGGCGCTTGGTCGCCGTCTCGCCCTGCTGGATCTTGTACTCGGCCAGGATCGGCACGAAGGCTTGCGAGAACGCGCCTTCGCCGAACAGGCGGCGCAGCAGGTTGGGCAGGCGGAAGGCGATGTTGAAGGCGTCGGTATAATCGCTGGCGCCGAAAGCGCGGGCGAACAGGGTGTCGCGCAACAGGCCGGTGATGCGGGACAGCATCGTCATGCTCGAGATGGCTGCCAGGGTCTTGAGTAGGTTCATGGGGCGTGATTATAGCTGGGCAGCGTTCGCAAAAATTGCCTGCGCGAAGCGGATCGGACCCGCGTGCGCGGGTTTCCGGTGACCGCCGATGCAATCAGATTTGCCCTGGGAGCAAACCTTCGCTATAATCGAGGGCTGTATTGAAACTCTGTTAGCAGACACACCGTTTAACAGGCACTGGAATGGGCCGGTTTGACTGACAATGTTGTTTGCATACGCAACTTGACCCAGATTAGGAAATTCCATGGCAAATACCGCACAGGCACGTAAGCGTGCTCGTCAAGCAGTTAAGCAAAACGCACACAACTCGGCACAGCGCTCGACCCTGCGTACCGCAATCAAGGCCGTTCGCAAAGCGATCCAGGCTGGCGACAAGGCCGCTGCGACCAGCATCTTCCAGCAATCGGTGTCGACCATCGACAGCATCGCTGACAAGAAAATCATCCACAAGAACAAGGCTGCCCGTCACAAGAGCCGCCTGGCTGCTGCCCTGAAAGGCCTGGGCGCTTAATCGCCCGAGTCTTGCGCGGTTCGCCGCGCAGCAGCAGGATGCAAAACCCGCCCGACGCAAGTCCGGCGGGTTTTTTCATGGGCGGCTCCCACACCGGGGTCAGAGCACGTTTCCGCCAAAATTCGGGGTCAGAGCACATTTATGATCAATGTGCGTAAGGCATGAGCACCTTGTCCCGTGCTCCTTCAGCCCTGGGTTCGGATTACTCAGCCATATTCATTGCTTCAGTCCTATTGATCAGAAAAGTGCTCTGACCCCGAATTTTGTGAAAAATGTGCTCTG
>Ga0265780_10001712_pt1 | contig 30468 bp, 37 predicted proteins | sample P1T30metagenome_FD_192432 | JGI IMG/M metagenome (GOLD analysis project Ga0265780, IMG submission 192432) | Plant litter microbial communities from East Loma Ridge, Irvine, California - P1 T30 | ecosystem: Environmental > Terrestrial > Plant litter > Unclassified | place: USA: California... | reverse complement strand
GCGTCTGAGATGCGTTTAACCAGCTGATCGCGAGCACTGTGTTCGTATTCCTGCGGAGCGACCCACTCGTAGAAGTCGAGGATCTCGTTGTGTAACCTACTTAATGTCAGTTCATGTTTGATCAGTGGATTAGCCGTTCAGCCTCTGGGTGCGTCTACTCACCACTTATTGGGGTCCTTGGCAAGGTGTTTGTATGTCTGAGAACTAGCAGCCCAAGGGGTGGGGTTGCCACTGCGCGAATTCAAGACCCAGTCCGAAACTATGGGCACCTCTTGACCGCCTTTACGCTTCAATCCCGAGCCTGAATGTGGTGGGGGATACGAGCTGTAGCCGTTCTGGCGATCGTACCCGTTCTGGCGAGACTCATCAACAATATTGGCGACGTGGTCCAGGTCATCCAGGGAACCCTGCACAGAGCGCTGAGATGCGTGGCCCCTGCGCCGATCTCGAATAGGCTCTTCGACTTCTAAGATCTGCATATCAGAATCATCGTCGACCTCTCCATCCTCGCTGCCATCGTCGGCAAACGAGATGAAGTCATCGTTGGCGGCAACAGCGCCATTTCCGATTGCTTTCTCAGCAGCTGCGTTCTTTGCCTTACGAATCAGCTGGACGACATCCATCTTGACTCCGGTCGTCTCGCTGGGAGGCGGAAGAGAAGTGTACGGATCAGGATTAGACCACTTAGGTACTGAATCGCCATCGTTGCGCGGCGCCAGCGTTCGGGCCACTTTGTGTTTAATCTCTTCACCTTTTGCGCCGTCACCATTGGCCGAATCGCCACTCTCGTCCATGTCGGCCTCTTCGTGATCAGACAGGTCATCAATGTTCATGAAGCGATTGGGACCATTAGAGACGCCATACATGTGCTCCTCGCCATCATCATGATGCTGAAGCAATGCACGCTCGTGCGGTGCAGGTTGTTTGTGGTATGCGCCACCTCGGCGGAAGCCATTCGAGTTGCCTCTGCCATAACCGACACCGCCGCGCCTTCCTCCGCGGTTACCTCCACCGCGGTTGTTCCTCGCAGGCCCGCGCGGGGCTCCGTTTGCAGGACCCGAAGGCGGAAATTGCGGTGCGGAATGCTTCGATTCGAAAGTGAAATCTGGCCTGTAGTTGTCGCGACCGCCATCGCCGAACGTGACGCGATCGTGCAGCTTTCTTGGTGGCGGAGGTTGAGGTTCGCGTTCGCGCCGCGAAGGGCGGTAGGAGTCACCCATGTTGCGCGTGCGTACGTTCGTTTGGCGCGACTTTTCTGCTGGTGCGACCGTTTGTTGCGGTAGTGAGTGTTGTGGGGCGATGAGGTTGGAGGACAAAGGATGGCGCGAACATTTTGTTGATCCAGTGCGCCAAGGATCTGGGTGTGGCACGTGCACAATGACGAAGCGGAAGGCGCGACTGGGGTCACCATTTGATGCCATTGCGGAGAAGCGAGGCTCTCATTGTTACTCTGTGAGATTTTCACTCGTTTGAGAGGGAATGCGTATTGGTACATTGCTATTCGAACAATCAAATCAACGTATATGTACAAATGCGAGTGGAGAGTTCTGTGGCACAAAGAGACCTCTATGATCCTCTGTGCTGATTCCAGTGCACCACCGCTCCTAAGAAGACATGTGAATCGGCAATAACGCTATGCCAAAAGTTCTGAACGCCAGTCGTATGCAGTTTCTCTCTCCTTTCCAATGGGGTTCTCGCGGTGACAGAAGACTGTCGAAGCCCTGCCAAGGTCATAGGCTCCCGAGTTCGAAGGAACAAGATCATGTAGATGACCTCGAGCTTCAATCCTCTTTGGTGAACTTCGGCTTGAAGCCCTCTCTTAACTCCTTCTCCCTCTCCGCCACCCGCTGATGTCCCTGAACCTCTCTCTCAATCCTCTCTCGCGCTCGTAATATCTTGCTCTGCAGGTAGAAGCTGCCTCCCTTCTTCGGATCGTTCAGATCAAACAGCCTCTTGAATCTCTCGGTGACGGCTTCCAGCTCAATGTTGCCCATCTTGCCCGGTCCAACGTTCAGAATCTGGCATGCCTCGTCCATGGTGATGTTGGAACCGGAGAAGGCGCTTCCACCACCGCCACCACCGTTCTGGTTGGCGGCGGCATATTTCTGGGCGGCGGCAGCTTGACGGTAGGACTCGGAAACAGCGCGGCCTATTATTCTGGCGCCGGAGAAGACGACTTGTGTTATTATGCGGTGGGCCTGGTGGTGTCAGCTGGTGGGATTCGTAGAAGAGGCGTGGAGGACGTACCATTGTGCTGTGGTAGAAGAAGATTGCTTTTGAAGTGGTCTCTCTAAAGTTGAGCGGGTCGGGCAAAGTTGTTGCCGCACAACTGGGTGCTTGGGCGAATTGTTGGCGTCGATGAAGGTTGTCTTGGAAATTTCTCGACAACTTCCGAGGATGGGAGCGTTCCGCGCCACAGTATCAGCCAATCAGCATCCGAGCGCAAAGCTGAGTCCTCACGCTGCGTGCACGCATTCCACAGCATCTAAAGCGGTGCATGGTGGAACTGAGATGTATTGTGTTCTATAAAAGCGTTCAGCATACCAGTAATCTATCGTGTGGTTGGATCAATTCCAAGTTCGGTACTGATATGAGCCTCCGCAAGCCTTGGACTAGGCCTTCACATGCACAAAGACGCCAGCCGACCGTCATGGCAAAAGTGACCGCGTCACATGCCACTACACTTTCACGATCACTCGAGCTCATATCTGTCTCTTCCCCGCGCTGCCCAACAGAAACCCTCTTACACGCAAAGTGTGTGGCTCGACAGTAGACGCGGCTCTCAGCCTCATTCGCGCAGCCCTATGACGCACTTCTGGATGCATGGCCGCACTAGGTTGGTCTTTCCAAATATCCTGCATCCGACATATACACAGGCACAACTCCACGCACCATGCTTACACGCCACAAGATATACCTTGGCTAGAGCACATGTCCAGCCCTTCGAGACCCTCCAACGATGCGTCGTCCCCGCAGCAAACCGGTGATCCGAACCCACCGACCTATGCCTCCTTCACCCCCTCCACCCTCGGCCAGTCCACGCCGCAGACCAAGTTGAGATCCGCGATATTGGTGCACCAGAAGTCGCCTCTGCTCGCCGCCACACCACCTCAGATCACTCGTGTTCTGGCGTACTCACATCCTTTCATCCTGCCGTTGAACAAACTGGTTGGGCTGTTAACATGGACAACCGGAGACCCGTGGGAGAGCTTCCTCCTGGTTGCAAGCTTCTGGGCGATAGTCATGTACGGAGATGCTGTGACGAGATATGCCGGGCCGATCATTGTGGTGTCAGGCCTGATACTGGGCATGTACACTCGAAGATACTCGCCACTTTCGTCGACTGGGTGGACTGGCGAGAAAGGGCAGAAAGTCCACACGACAGCGGAATCTGAGAGCGACATCAAGCACCATAAAAGCCTGGAAGACATTGTAGACAGTCTAAAGATGTTCACGTCACGGTGCAACATCCTGCTCGATCCGTTTCTACGATTGACGGACTTCCTTTCAACTCAAAGGACTGCGACATCTGCGACCACAAGACCAGCGCTGACAGTACTCTTCATACGAATACTTTTTGTCCTTCCACTGTGGATTCTTCTAACGCTACCACCGTTCTACATCCTGTCTACTAAACGAGTAGTGCTGGCAGTCGGTACAGTGTCGCTCAGCTGGCACTCGCGGCCCGCACGTGTGACTCGTACTCTGATGTGGAGGTCAAGAATGGTCCGCAAGACATGTGCCTTCCTCACCGGCCTAGATTTCGGCGACACTATCTCCGCAGACAAGAAGGGAGCACCACCACTGCCTCCCCGCAAAAAGAGCACACAAGAAGTCGCAGCATCTCTGGCAGCTAAGCGCCGCCCGGAGTCAACAGGCGTGCGCTTCACCTTCTCCATCTACGAGAACCAACGCCGCTGGCTAGGTATCGGCTGGACATCCTCCATGCTCGCCTACGAGCGCGCCTCCTGGACCGACGAACATCTCAACGGCGTCCCCCCCAAAGATCAATTCGAGCTCCCCGAAGTCGAAGGCGGCCAATCCCGCTGGCGCTGGGTGCAAGGTAGCAGCTGGAAAATCGAGACAGGCGGCGATGCCAAAATGACCCCCAAGGACGATGCAGGATGGATATACTATGATAACAAGGTAGGTTTACGCGAGCACTACACTCACCTTAGAACAAGACTAAAGACTTCCCAGTGGCGCGATGGACGCAGAGGCGTTGATGGCTGGGGCCGGTATACACGTAGGAGGAAATGGTATCGCGATGCCGAACTCGTGGAATCTACGCCGTCGACCGAAGTCACGCCAGTTCCTACGCCCAAGCATGCGCCGGTCGATGATGACCAGCTTGCCAAGTTCCCGTCGAATCTCAGTGTTTCCACCGCGGATACGACTTTGGTTGATGACGCGGCGAGCGTGGTGTCGGATACGGACGCCGCGAGCACGAAGAGCAAGCGCAGCTGGTTCAAGAAGAAAAGAAGGAGTAAGAGCACGAGTGGCAGTGTGAGCGGGGTTACGGTGGCGAGCGCAGGCACGGAGGGGAGTAGACGGAGTGAGGAAGATGATGTGCATAGTCCGCTTGAGAGGACGAGGGAGGATGATTGGAGGGGCGTGGATGATATTAGGCAACATCTTGATATTTAGATAGGGGGTAAGGTATGAAAATGATGTAGTTTACTGTTATGCTCTCCTTGGTCGTAAGACGCAAAGATCGGGGTCCATCTGGAGTGAGATCTCCCAAGGCGACATGTCACCGCTTCTTCGTGAGAGGCCTTTCTGCTCATCGAGAAGGTCAGATCCACGACCTAATGATCATTGACTTCGGGTCCGGTGTGGTTACGTCGCCGAAGCTTCACGTGCGGTTCCGGGCGGTGTGTCAATATGTAACAGACTTTGGTCGAGATGAGCGGTCTGGCGATATGTCACCGCTCTCGTTAGATTGTGAAGTTAGAGTTGGAAGTGGCAAAGATAGAGACTCCGTAGTGGGACGTGTTTACTGGCTAGTTTTGGTTCTAGAAGAGGCATGTGACAAGGCTAGAGGAAGAGGCATTATTGCGGATCTGAGGCCCGTGGTAGATGTCCTTGGATTCTCTTGAGGTGTAGTAGGAATCACACTCGAGCTTCGCAAAGACGAAAGTACATGTATATCTGCAGGAGTTGATTATCTTCCCTGCGTACTCTACACGTGAAGACCTCTAGAACTCTTCTGAGCAAAAGCTGCCGCATCTCAACTCAATTCACAGCGCTCAAGCCCCGCGGAGAACTTTTGATGTTGCGGCGGCAACGGCGCTTCTACACAGCGTAGTCCGCGTGGGAGAAAGCCTCACTTTCTACACGGATCTCGCCTACGTCAAACTCAATACCCGACCCACAAAGTACACTCTGATGACGCTGAGGGGTACTTACTCCAAGTCCCGCCTCTAGCCCAATTGCCGCGGTTACACTACCACCTGGGGCACCACGTGCCAGACCACCGGAGTCCACCACGGCAAGCGCTGATTGGGCATTCCACCACGACTACTTCCTGGACCCTTTCGGGAACAAACAGGTCAGCAGGATACGCACTCGAGTCCAGAACAAGACGGTTCCTTGGCCAGCTCTGACCGGTAAAACCTGCACGGCATAGGCGCGTCACAGCAAATCGGTTCCAGCAATGCATATGCGGGGTCAAATGGGCCGCAGCCACGCATCTCACGTAAAGTGTTGATAACAGCGTGCAAGTTGCCGGTCATGCCTCCCCACGTGCCGTTCCGCCGCGCTGGCCTGGTGGTGTACGCGGGCAAACAGCCATAGGCCCAGTGAGCGGACAATTCGCCCGACCAGCCCTCGGGATGGGGAGATACGAACGGACGCCCAGAGAAAGCTCACATGCGCTGGAAATGCCGCGCTAACCCTCGACCGCCGGAAACGCCTCTGGTGCGGGCGAGTCGACCAGTAGTGTGGGGTGTGCCCGCACGCGTCTGGGTGAGCAGTGCGTGTATGGTAGGGATGTCTTTTGGTCGGGGGGAGTCTGTTGGGGAGTGGGGTCGATCGATATGTCACCGCCGCGCATGATCAGAGGGGCATCAGAGGGCGTTTGGGTGGAGGAGGGAGGTCTATATAAGTCGTCTTCGCACAGTACCCTGATGGCCAACCCAGCTCACTCATCTGCCCATCACACACACCACACCAAAACCAAACCAACCAATCTATCCAATCAACATGTCTCCCTGGTATGTCGAGCCCAATCACCCACTGTCGCGGTCTGCTCGACTGGGCCTAGCGCTAGCACCATGATGGCCAAACTAACGCGGTGATAGCAACTGCCAGACCTGCTCCTGCTCCGGTGACTGCTCCGGCTGCTCGTGCTCTTCTTGCTCTGTAAGTTGTGCTTAGAAGAAGAGGGTGGGGATTGGTTGGCTAATCAAGTGGGTTTGTAGCACTAAGCATTTCGGCCGCCGATACCACATGCTTCGATAACCATGCTCTCGGGACGAATCAGAGCTGACAAGATCTGAGATCGGAGGTGGATGGCTAAGGGATTTGCATATATGAACTTGGAGGATTTATGATTGGATGAATATAAGGACATTCTTTTTTTGACAATGGGGTTTTTGAGTGATTTGATCTGTCATGTGTGAGATGACTTTGATTTTGATATATACACAGGCTTTAGCCATCACTCAGACTTTTCGTCTTTCATGTCCGCTTTTGCCTCTTGCTCAACTGCTTCATTTCTCTTTTCCTCGACTTCCTTTTTCATCTCCTCTTCAACACCCCCAATGCTTTGTATAGCCTGCTGCTTGGCTTTTGCTCCCTTTCTGCCCAAGTTTCTGCCCGAAGGAGATTTCTTAGGCTGGAGCCTCCACACGTATATGTCCTTCTTCACTTCGAGCTCGGGTGGTGGTGGTTCCTTGGGCTTGAGCAACCAAAATTTTACATCCTTCTTCAGTTCCAACTCTGATGGCGGTGGTAAGTTCGTATACAGCTTGCCACCATCGCGTTTGAGATCGATCGCTTCGTTCTTGAACGTGGCGCGGCGCCAATTTTTGATCGAGACAGCATTTCTGTAAAACGACGTGCCTAGTGAACGCAGAGGCTTCGACCCATGGTGTTCGTTCGCTGGACGGTCTGTGTCGTTTGCTTTTGGCGCCTCTGCAACTTCTAATTTCGGTGCCTCTGCGTCTTCTGCTGTTGATGCCTCTGTGAGCTCGTCTACCTCACGCTGGGATCTTTGTGCGTTTCTCTCGAGCCTCTCGCGCCTAGCCTCCATCCTTTTTAAAAACTCCGTTTGCTTCGCAAACAACAACTTCTCAGCAAGGAGCGGATCCTCCTCGTCTATGAAGCGCGCAATGTATTCCTGACGTGACTGTCTGTGAAATGAAGCGGCCTCATTCAGACGCGCAGCTCCGAGCGCCTCGTAGAACGTCGCAGCCAGTCGTTTGGTAGCCCCTAGTCTTTGTGCCTCTATTATCGGCATGGCCTCTGCCATGCTCAGGCCGAGCTCGTTGGCCTCTTCTTGATACTTTTTGCGCTGTCGAATTGAAGCCTTTCCAAGACTACTGTGTCCCCAGGCAGTCATATCAGGTTTTGCAGTCACTTGCGCGGCCTTCAGTGCTAGCTCGAGGCTCCGCGCAGCATTTAGAACTGTTTTGTCGTCTCCATACTGGCCTATTATTTGCATCCCGGCACTCTCTCTAATGTCTTGGTCTCCGTGTAACGCCAGGTCCTCTTCTTGTGTGATGTGGACAGGCAAGCTGATCGCAGGTAAGCCCGCGAGACTCGCTGGCACGGTGAAGACATCGTTCATGTATGCTTTGAGGGGATCCTGCTGTTGAACATCGGACAGAGCTGGAGCAAATGTGGGGGCAGTCGGGCACAGTAAGACGTCCACCTTCTCGACAGCGTCTCCGGACGTCATGCCCTCGCTGCTGAGTGGATTGGCTTTGGCGAACACGTTATTGAAATCCTGCTGCACGAGCCTTCGGACTTTCTGTGCCTGAATGAAATAATTATCGATGGCTTGTGCACTGAGTGAAAATGCGCCCAGCAGAATGCGGCGTTGCACTTCTGCACCGAAACCTTGTCCACGAGTCTTTGCAAAGAGCACACTATCTGGACTACCGTCGATGCCTTCAGCTCTGCTTCCAAAGCGAACGCCATCGTACTTTGCCAAATTACTTGATGCTTCGGCAGGGGCCAGAACGTAGTACGCCGATAGAGCATGCTGGGTTGCTGGTAGTCGCACCGGATGTAGCGTGTGCCCTTTTTCTGCTAGTGCTCTCAAAGCACGCGCCCAGGTATGTCGAACAGCAGGATGTAGAGTGGCTATGTTGTAGTCCAGTGGGATACCAATACGCAGCGATTCGGGTACACTTTCAGTAGATCCAAGGCGCGAGCGAGTCGACGGAGGAAGAGAGGTAGGATCTTGCGGATCGTAAACGTTAAGCTTCTCGAATACCCGTTCGGCATTGCGAGCACTCTTCGCCAGGATGCCAACAGTGTCTAGAGAGTTCGCATACGCAATGACGCCCCACCTGGAGAGCAGCCCATAGCTTGGCTTAAAGCCTACTACGCCCGTATACGTAGCAGGAAGCCTCACAGAGCCACCTGTGTCTGTTCCCAAGGCTGCCCAGCATTGCGAGCTTGCGACCGCCAGCGCACTGCCTCCAGAACTGCCGCCCGCACTCGCTTCCTCGCCCTCATATCTTTGCATTTTCACTGGTCCGGAGTGTGAATTGATCGAGTGTGAACCCATCCCGAATTCGTCCATATTCGTCTTTCCAACAAGCACGACACCTTCCTCCCGCAGCAGCTTGACCACAGTCGCATCGTAGGGACTCGTGAAATCTTTGAGAATTCCGGATGCAGCCGTAGTCTTGAAATCTTTTGTGCATATGTTATCTTTGACCGCTATGGGCATGCCGCGAAGGTTATGCCAATCTGCATTGCCTTCGCCATCGGTCGCTAGCGGTGGGTACGGCGGAACATTGAGGAGTGTCGACGGATCGACGCGGGACACGAAGGCGTTGAGGTGCGCATACTTTGCTTGGTTAACTATGTATGTCTTCGCATACTTGATGAGGGACATTGAGTCATTGCCGGCGCGTCGTCGTGGGTGCGACGGCCAAGTGTGACGACGAGACAAATACTTGACGCGACGTCATGTGACCAGTTGCAGTGGGCAATTCATGACTCGCGTTTCTCTACCGACGTCAGTTCCATCTTCCATATGTAACGATACAAGTCACAAATCTATCCATGATCACAATAGCATTCATTTGTCAAGCAATCGATGTGAGGAAGCTAAGTCTCAAATTATCACACACAAGAGATCTTGATTGATGTATCACTTGTCGCCTGCTTCAAGTTCTAACAGAGCGTAACAAAGCCCACTGTATCAAGCAAGTTGTGTCTGCTAAGTGTCACAGTCATTCTTTCATGTCGTTTCTGATCCTATGCCGTCGGAAGTTTTACTTCTTCTCTACGTTAGCAATCTCTCTGCAGGCGCACACTTCACCTCCAACTCAGCGAACTGACATTCGCAAGTAATCCTATTTTCTTCCAAGGACAGCGATACAGTATATCCTTTACTAACCATAGAACAAGTGGCACGACCTAAAATCACCATGATCAAAACAGTGACAAGTGGGGACCGAGGAGCGTCGAGACCATCCCAGGAAGACTTCATACATCCCAAGGCCATACAGATCAAACACATTGATATTACATGCAAGCTCAGGACATGCCTTTCGCATCTCTTAATTTCTGCTGTATCGCAATCTTCTGATCTCTCAATTCCTTCGTTCGCTTCACTTCCTCTAGTTCAGCATCAATTCTCCTTTCTTCCTCTTCTAGGGCAGTAATTTCTTCCGCTGATAGTTGTCGCTGTACTGCAACCCTCTCCGATGGTGGCGATTGAGCATGCGGATTTTCGTGTGGCTGTTGATGTGTTTGCGTTGCTGAATCCGGAACATTGGATAACGCAATGTGCTCTGCGTCTAGTTGTGGAGCCGAAGAATGTAATTCTGCAGCTTCATATGGCCTGTCGCCGCCTTGTAGATTTGAATCTCCGTAACGGGTCTCGCGAGGACTGCCAGCGTACAACTCAGCGCTCGTAGTTGCATCCATCTCCAACACTATCCCATGATGCGAGTCATGTTGCCACGCTTCATTCTGATGCGCCGCCTGTGTATAGCCACCCGGTCCAGATGATCCCTCGCCAGGGAGTTCGGCCTTTAAAGGCAAAATTACGTTTACTGGGTCTGAAACCTCCTTTTCGTCGTAACTCGATCCTGCATCTCCAGTTATCGGTGCCAACGATTTTCTTGTCCTTTTTCGCCTTAGGAATAGCCATAAAAGCGTAAGCATAAGTACCAAGCCGAACAAACCACCTACTACTGCTCCGGCAATTGCGCCTATTGACGATCCAGAATCTTTCGATGGCCGATCCCTATTACTGGGCGCGATCGTGGGTAGATCGGTCAACGATGACCAAGACGATGACGAAGTCGAAGAAGCAGATAGTCTGGAGTCACTCGACTGACTAGCGGCTGTCGCAGACGTCCTTCTACTAGCCGACGCACGACTCGACGTAGCAAAAGCTGCTACAGACCGAAAAGAAGATTCCGCAGCCGAGCCAAGCACACGAGTCCCGCAGTTGGCATTCCTAGCCCCGTCGCACTCCGACTGCTGTTGTAGATTTCCGTTGGCCGCGCTGATGCATTGCCCGAACCAGAACTGGCACATTTGCCCGGGCACAGTGAAGCTGTATGTCGCCAGAGCTGAGGTTATGTCTGTGCCGTTCGAGCACTTGCAACTGTAGTCTAGGGACGTCTATTTTGCGATCAGTGTTTCTCGCAACGGGCGATTCGGATGGACTCACTGGATTGCATGTGTTACTACTTGCTTGTCCTTGTCCACCACAGGCGTCAGTGCACGTGTTTAGATTGGCTTGACACCAGCTTGATTTATCTTCTGCAGGTACCGATGCTGACGAGACGTTGCAGCATGGTATTGGAGTATCGAAATTTCGGCTGGCCATGGCGGCGACGGTTGAAATGGATCAGACTGACGCGACGAATTTTGTGGTATCATCGTTTATATACTGGCAATCCTCACTCATGTACTCAGCCGCCCTGGTTCGTGATGATTGGGTAGCCAAGGTTCAGGCGTGCAGCCAATTCCGTTGTGGTTGGGCAGATCATGCTACGTCTGGGGCCGAAACACGGGCGTTCCCGACTAGTATAATGTTTGGAGGCTGAGCACTCGGAAATATCGCATTAGAAAATGTATGGTTTTAAGACTAGTGTAGAGCAACATCAATCGCCTATGCTCTGACAGAATCTTCGATTGTTGTCGCGGTGCATTATAGAACGAAGTAACCATCTCCCCTCGCACACTAGTTTATGCACACTACCTACTTTTGACATCGCCAGGACCGAATCTTTGAACGTCTTTTATCTCCATTAGTGAACCGATATCCATCTCTTGCAGTTTTCGTTGCCTCAACCAGCCTCTTCGACTCTACAGGGCGAACGTTGACGAGCCATCATTCCCACCGTATGGCTCCAATTGATCTGGCCGTGGAAACGTAACCTAGATTTTCGAACTAATCTTGTTCATCTGACCCGCTTCCAGTAAGACTTCACGCTGTTCCGCACCAGTACTATTCGAGTCTTCGTCGGTCGCCCGAAGTCGATGTGGCAGAGCGCCTGGACTTTTTGGCTCAATCGTGTGGCCATACAAGATGAAAGGCAAGAGACTGTCTTTCCTAACAGGTCTGGACCGGAGATGTCGCCAAATCGCGCCAATCGTCCAAAGCATGAGAAGCGTCGTTATAGCTGTTAGGCATATTGGCAAAGCCAAACAATCTCTTTGTACACTTATGCAAGTATACGTGCACCATACGAGCCCTTCAATCTCCCCCAGAGGCAAGTTTTGATCCGTAGCGTTATACCTCGCAGCGCCATATTGAGACAGGAAGCGATTCGTCATGACGGTTGCGAATGAATTAAACCAAGATGTGACATTGAGTTAAGCAACTTTGCCTTCGAGCATTTTATTCAATGCCATGCTCACACCAAGGTGATTGAGATAGTACCCTATTGGGTGTTGGATGCGCAATCAGCAGTACACCAGATTTCGTGAGAGCGTGGCCGAGCTGGTGCTTGGGAAGTAGTATGAGCGAGTCAAAGGAAATGTTGTGGAACGGTCAGGCTGACGTCTGTTGGGGCCCCTAAATGTATTTCGTACTCAGTAGCGTTGGTTAATTGAGGGCTTCTTTGGCGCTACTCCCAGTCGCTGATGGTGCTCATCTTATCAAGGTACGGGTGCGATGGTAAAGTCACATACCGTGTATTGCTCTAAATATGACTTGGGTTTTCATTATCCAAAAAAGCCCGCTAATAATGCTAGTACAAGTCGTATCATATCATCGTTGAAGTCGAAGTATCCTCTCCTACCGCTTGGATTTCCAATCACACTTCCGTATGCACACATACGTCTCGCCTCATTTTTCACAAGCTTACAGCTCCTTCTTCCTCTCAGGGCTCGTCTCGTTCTGCGCCTTCTCAATCAGACTCTTGGCAACAGCAGCAGATTCCTGCCAGCTGCGTTGACGTCCCCAGAACCTGGACTCGGGTGTGGAAGCTCTGAGACTGCTGTCTCTCGCATCCTCCTCGAGACTCTTCCTGGTGATGTCATCGCCTGATCCACTGAGCGTAGGTAGTTTCTTCAAAGAGCTCAGGTTCTCCTCGAAGTACTGCTTGCGCACGCTGAAGCGCTCGCGACGCTCCTTTTGCAGACCGGGTGAGTCCATTTTGGAAATGACGTGGCGAACCGTCAGGCGCAGGACAATGAATAGGTGCTCAGCAAAGAATACGGTAAGCAGGAGACCCCAAAGCTGGATGTTGGATGGGTTGCCATCAGGACCCTTGTTGGAGTTGTGGAACATATAGACAAGGGAAGATGTTGTGAGAGCTCCTAGCCAGGTAAGGAAGGAGAGCGAGTCAAGCCAGGGGCCGATGGTGTCGGCGCGCCATGGTGTAGGTCGCTGCATCTCGACGCAGATCTTCATAGCATCGGCGCGAAGCTCGATCCAATCGTTGATAAGGAAGGATACGGCAGTAAGGGGCCAGACAACGGAGAAGAGAGAAAGGTAGCCGAATTGGAGAACCATCTCGCGGAGATCGGCAGTAACATCGTAGACATCAAGTTCGGCCTCTTTGCGCACACGCTCGAGGAAAGCAGCGTCCTCGGGTGGGTCGCTCGCGGACACGGAAGCTGCACCACCGCCATTCTTCGCGGCCCTGTCAGACTGCATCTGCTTGTACTTGGCGAAACCACGACGCTTGAGGTAGGGGACAATGAGCTCCATGCCAAGGTTGACGAGCTGAGCTGTGACCGTGAAGTAGATGACCTGCTTGCGGAGACGGTCCGGGTTGATGCTCCAGCTAGTCTCGGTGTGGTGGAGCTGTTTCTCGCTTTCAGCGAACGGCCTGACAGCCACATTAAAGACGTCGAGGTAGGGTACGATGAGGGAGCCGAAGGGAACGTAGACGAAAGCCGTCAGGAAAATACCAAGGTAGGATAGGATGAAGTTCATGACGAAGATCTTGCGGGTCAACGCAGTGTCATAAGCACCCTGAGTCTCGTAGTTCTCGAACTGGGTCAGGCGCGTCGCAAAGTTCGTAAGAATAGTGGTGAGGATAGGGTTGACGGTCGTGAGGATTCCAGTTGGGATGAAAACCAGGACGCTCTTGAGGGGGCCATTATAGACTTCGGAGATGAAGACTTCGATACCGAAGCAGGTTGCAATGACGGTACCCAAGCACACCACCACTGTGAGAGCGAAAGGCACCTGCAGCAGTTGTCGCTGGAATCGCTTGCTCGACGGGAAGAAACCGACCTTCTCGCCGGTAACAGGGTCGGTGACGGTCTTCTCGGGCGCAAACTCTCTGTGACGAACGTCGATCTTAGAAACACCTCGCACTCCCCAGCGTACAGCCAGGTCTGTCTCTTGGTGCCTCCAGTACTCCGTGAAGACGGTACACCAGACTGCACTCACGACGCCATAGATGGGCGAGAAGTAGCCAAAAATGAGCCAGGATATGAAGCCGAACGCAGCAGGGAACATGAGGAATGTGAAGTATGATTGCGTGAAGGCGAAGTAGAAAGCAATCTATGACAATCAACTTGAGATCCAATGCAGCAGGTCAGTGTACATACCTTCTCGCCCAGGCGGTTGCGAATATCATCCAGGTCCTCCGTCTTAAGGAAGTACGAGGACGTCCACTTCTTGATCCAATCCTTGTTGTACGCGTGGTCGTGCAGAGCAAATACCGACTCTACGCCCTTCCATTCACCCTCCTTGGGCGTGATGCTAGCACCACCCTCATCGGTAGGGTTTGTGATCAATTGGTATATGATGCGTAGACGCTCGGCTTCGTAGAGGGGTTCGGATTCGAGTGCTTCACGTGTCTCCTTAGGGGGTGCCGCAGCGCGAACACCATGGATCCAGTCGCGCACCCTACGAATTGTTACCATCACATGCAAATTGCGGTTGGGGAATTGCTGACCTTGATCTGTACACCTCTCCGTGCAGATGCTCGTCGGATGCGACCCTGACAAACAAGAGTACGGAGTGCGAGTCGCCATTGCGGACCTCCGTCTGCAGGCCGACGTTGGCGAGAGCCTCACACAGCTTCTCGAACTGTGCAATAGCCTTTGCCTTATCTGCACTTCAATTAGCCATCAAATCACTTCTTATACTGTAGCACAACTCACCCGTCTTCGCAAAGCGATAGCTAATCACATAGTCGACATCCAGATTGCTCTGGAGCGCCTGGGATTTCGTCATAACAGCCGCCGGGCTCGTATCGTCGAGCAGCGAGTATTTGAGGTTATAGATTTTAGAGGAGAGGCGAGTAAAGCCAGGAATACGAGGTGGACTTTGAGGGAGCTGCCCCGCCGAATGTTGAGTTTCGGTCATACCAAGAAGTTGCGGTGCTGTCTTGAAAGCTGGAAATTGACGTCAGTCTTGTGCCCAGAGACGCGGGAGATGGGTCTAGCCTGGTTGCTGGTCGTGACATCCCTGCTGTGCATCGCTACGACATCGCTAATCTAGAGACGCGCAAACATGCATTTGATCTGAGCTGCTGGAATTATGGTATAGGCAATTTGAAACGTGGGTCATTTTATGTTGCGTCTTTAAATGCTCGTATGGAATGTAGATGAGCACACTGTGAAGGACTTCGATAGAATCAGTCCATCAGTGCCGCTAAAATACCTCAAAGAACCGTGCGTCGATGCTGGCATTTTGCTATTGATCCAACAAATGATCTTACAATATATTATTCACCAAACTAGGCGTACTTTACAAACTCCAACATTGACTCAAAGGGTCTAGATTCTTCACCATTCTTCTTCAAAGACTCCCTCTTTACCTCCAATAGACAAGATCAGCTGTTTAGTAACCCCCATATCGCAGTCAAGTGGCACCGTGGAAGCGAAATTGTGATATGAAAGTGGTTTTGAGACGTCGCGTTGTAAAGGGCTATCCTTTGCGGAGCGTAGATGTGAGGGGGGTGCAGCATGTCAGAAAATCAAGTGACAGTGTCGTGTGGCCGAGCTTCTTGTGGCGTTCAGCTCCCATGCCACCGGCATTAGGCATACCTGCCGTCGTACATGCACTTGCCCACTGCGGTTATTTCTCGTGCTGCAAGTGTTTGCATCGGTATCATTTCGACTTGAAGTTCGCTTCGTCAAGGTCAGGCACCAATATCGCCACCGAATCCTACAGGCCTGCGAACGCCCGAACCCTTGATGTAAGGCAGTAGCGCCATAGCCTTGTAAGTCTTTCCCATGCCATTCGGGCCTCGGTCGATGAGCCTCTTCCATCCCGTCTCTAGTCTCTGTCTTGTTGCCTCGTCCTTGGCGCCTTTCAACAATCGTTCAGCACGCTCCTTGATACCCATGGTAGAAAGGAAGAAGCTTTGTTCTACAGGGCCATGTACCTCCACACCTGGTGAAGCATCGAGTGCAGACTCAGCTAATGCAAGGAAGTCAACATCTGCGGAGAGGTCTACCAGGCCTGGCGATGTGAAAGGCGAGACGGTCTGGTGGCCACGAATGCCACGGAAAGTGTTTGCTGGAATGGTATTGGTGGGGCCATAGTCGAGAATGAGGGCAGCGCCGGCGGGCTGAGGCTTCGAGAACGGAGCTGTCTCTGCTCTTTGAACTTTTACTGAGCTCGATGTAGGTTCTACTTTTGCTGGTGGATTATCACCACCTATCCTAGCAGCGAAGTCTGATATGTACGCCATTGATTCAGGTGAGATCTCAATGATGGCATCAGTGGTATCTTCCAGCTTCTTGTACCGGTCAGACTTCTTTGGCAAGTACAGAGAGTGTGGTGTAGGCGTCTTTGACACGGTCAATTCGAAGTCTGGCTTCTCTTCCTGCTTTGTAGATGTCGACGATGTTGTGGTGATGGTTCCAGCGGAGGAGTAAGGGTTTGTAGGCGATACCACCAACTCATGCCATGTGTTCTTGGGCACTGTTGCGCCGTGTTTAGGCTTTATTGGTCCGGTGGGTGTCATGATCATGGAGGATGCTGGTATCGAAGACTGGGCGATATTTTGAAAGACATGAATAGGAAGCGCGTCGAAGAATTCGTGCGCGAGTATGAAGGGGGATGAGGTCTCCTCTATGCTTCTGTCAGTGTGTGAAGTGTGGTCGAAGTGTGGTCACATACCTTTTGGCACAAACCGAATATCCTCGCACCATTGTATGTTCACCCCAGGGATATACTTCAATGGCGCGGTCAATCCGATTTCGCTCTTCTGTAACTCTTCTGTTCCTGCGAGCAGCTTGGCCTGCTGTTTCTGGAGATGTGGTGACGCCTCAACCAGGTATATAGCCTCTATACTGTTTGCGAAGGCTTTGAAGCTCGAGATTGTCTTATTCCGTCAGCTCAACCTATGTCATCTCTTGAGGTGCTTCCATACCCGAAGAACATCACCCATCAACGTTCCCCTACCCGGTCCCACCTCAATGATTTGTACTTTCTCTTTCTTGCCTTGTGCCAGCCATTCCGCATATATCCAGATGCCAATCAGCTCGCCAAAGACCTGGCTAATCTCGGGCGACGTAACGAAGTCGCCTTTCGTGCCGAATTGGTCCTGACCCGCACTGGTCTGTCGTGTATAGTAACCGCCTTCGGGTGCTGTGAGGCATTGTCGCATGTACGCAGCTACGGAAATGGGGCCTGTTGTCTAACCTTGAGATTAGAACACGTAGGCTCCTTTTTAATTCTGGAACATACTGTTATGACTTCACCCAACATCTTGGCCAATGGCGTGGACCATTTGCGCTCTGTGCCCGAAGATGTCGACGTCAACGAGGAAGCATGGCGAACTGCGCATTGTGCTGAGCGGCGGCGGAGGTCGTTGGCTTGCGATTGACTGCATCGCGTAGCCGTCCGAAGTAGGTTAAGAGAAGTCGCCCTCATGGCGGGGAGTGTTAACGAAGTTCCATGACGTGTGCGCAACTCAGAACATTTGAACTGACCAAAATGTTTAGTTCGGAACGCCGAGGTGAAGGAGCTATGACCATATCTCCAACTTCACCCCACGTGCTCTACTCCTCCACACCACCTTCAGCTTGGTGACTCTACTGAACTAAACACTGGAAGGAGCATTGCAAGGAATCTTCCAAATAACGACGGTCGATTCAGTTACGACAATAACCCACAGGACCGCGCAACACAACATCCTAGAAAGAGAAGGAACAATGGCGTCGCGATGGGCGGACACAGAAGCCGACAAAGCAGAAGAACTGCGTCGCAAAAAAGAAAAGGAAGAAAAAAAGCGTCTCAAGCTATTGAAACAGCAAGAAGCCGAAGCCGCTCAACAGGCATCATCATCACGACCCGCCAAGCGCCGTCGACTATCATCCGGCGACGAGACCACCAACGCCCCAGTACCAAATGAACCCCAGGCCGAAAGAAAGTTACTACGCTTCGATGGCGGTACCTGGTCCCCCTGCCGGCACACGTCCAACTTCCAAACCCTCAACCCCATCGAAGAAGGCACCTACGGCTTCGTCTCGCGCGCCCGCAACATATCCACCTCGACCATCGTCGCGCTCAAAAAAGTGAAAATGGACTACGCGCACGACGGATTCCCCATCACCGCGCTGCGCGAAATCAGCATCCTGAAAAAAGCCCGACACACCAACATCGTCAGCCTGCACGAGATCCTCGCCGGCGACGATCCGAGCGAGTGCGTGCTGGTCATGGAGTTTGTCGAGCACGATTTGAAGAATCTGCAGGAGGATATGAGTGAGCGATTTTTGGCGTCCGAGGTCAAGACGCTGTTGAAGCAGTTGGTTGGTGCGGTCGAGTTTTTGCATGCTAATCATATCATGCATCGGGACCTGAAGACGTCGAATATCCTCCTGTCGAACCGCGGCGTGCTCAAACTCGCGGACTTTGGTATGGCGCGATATATCCCGCCGAGGGATGCGCCGTTGACGCAACTCGTCGTTACGCTGTGGTATCGCGCGCCGGAACTCCTGCTTGGCACGACGATGTATGGCACCGAGGTGGACATGTGGAGCATTGGATGCATATTCGGCGAACTGCTATCGAAAGAACCGCTACTCCAGGGCAAAAACGAAGTCGACCAACTATCCCAAATATTCACGCTCTGCGGCCTCCCCAGTGAGAAATCATGGCCGGGATTCTACCGCCTGCCAAACGCCAGATCCTTAAAACTCCCACGCGACCACTCCTCTCCGGGGTTCAATCGGGGCAGGTTCCCCTTCTTGACGGCGACGGGCGTGGAGCTCTTGTCTTCTTTACTTTCTCTCAACCCGGACAATAGACCGACGGCGAAAGAGGTGCTGGATCATGAGTATTTTAGGGAACAGCCGAAACCGAAACCGAGTGAGATGTTCCCTACGTTTCCGAGTAAGGCGGGGCAGGAGAAGAGGAGAAAGAGTCCGCATGCGCCGAAGAGGGGGGAGAAGGGAGGGTTGGGAGGTCTGGGAGGAAGTGTGGATTTCAGTGGGTTATTCGCGGGCAGGGAAGATGAGGAAAGCGGCGGAGGGTTTCAATTGAAGATGGCTTGAGGGGTGGGAAGTTTAGCACAAGTAAGGTCAGAAATTCGTATGGATACCAAACTAAGCGCAGAGAAATGATCGAACATGCAACGGAATTCGAATTGGTATCTCGCCAAGTTAACCAGTCCTCCCTGCTCGCGCTGATCATCTTCGATCTCGGCTCCGGCTCCGGTCTCGTGGACTTCTGCTGCCATAAGAACTATAGCTCGGGCTCCTTCTGCCTCCACCTCCTCCACCGCCACCACCGCCTCGTCCACGCCCACCTCTACGCGGCGGGCTATCGCGTCTTCCATGTCCGCGTCTCGGCGGCGGCGTCCTGGACAGTGAACGACTGTACGACGATCTCGAAGGACTTCTGCGCGGCGACCTACTCCTCGACCGAGAGAATGACCTGGGTCTGTATCCATAGCCACCTCCCCGTCCACCTCGTCCACCCCTTCCTCCTCTGAATCCTCCCCGCGGTGATCTCGAACGATATCTCGGCGGTCCACCCATCGGCGGCGGTCTGTATGCACCCGGTGGCCCTCCGCCCCTTCCACCCCTATTATCAAAATCGTCGTTGAACCTCTCCCTCGGGGGCGGTCCCCTCCTTGCAGGCGGCGGCGTGACCGAGAACCGTCTTCTAGGTAGAACAATCGAGACCTGAAGCTTCGCGCCGTCCAGCTGCGCATCGTGCATTTTCGCAATCGCGCGCTCAGCGTCGTCAACCTCTTCGTACATGATGTAAGCGGTGCCGCGATTGACGTTGAAGACGGGATTCATGGGCATGCGCAGGTCCTTGATGACACCGTACTTGCCAAAGATTTCACGGATGTGCGCTTCTTTGACGTTGCGGGTGAGGGCTTCTACGACAATCTGCAGGTATATGATCAGTCGAGGATTCTATGAAGCTTCGGAGTATATTGTACCTTTGCACTTCTAGGCGCGGGTGATCCATCTCTCGGTGTAGGGCTGCGCGTATAGCTCCGTCCTCGCGACCGCGACCGGCTGTCTCGGCTGTAGCTTCGGCGACCATTGCGCCTGGGAGATGGAGAGCGTGAGTCTCGTACTGGCGACCGAGATCCAGGACGTGGTGAGACCGAGGGACGTGGTGATCGCGAATGCGCCCGGCTTGGTGATCGTGTACGCGAACGGTCGCGAGAAATGCTACGCGACGGCGACCGCGCCGGAGATGGGCTGCGGGAGGGCATGCTTGACGGAATTGTGACAGGTCTAGTTCTAGAATTCAAGCGTCGTATGAAAGCCCCACAGTTGTCGTGCAAGGCTGTGTTTGTGAGAGCTTGGGTAGAAGTTGCGTCTCGCGAAGCTCAAGCTAGGCAGGGAGCCGGAAGCGTTGTCACGTGACTATGATGTAACCACCAATCAACGCCAACTTTGAGGTTGCTGAAAACAGCACGCTGGGCAGCAGACTTGTTTTTCACATGTCATTCTTTATTGGAGCTTGCTGAGAGCATTCCATCAGCACGACAAAGCCTTTGATTATTCCCCTCTGCAGCATTCTCCACATTATCTCGAGCTGATAACGCAAAGAGCGAAGGAGAGCCGAATGGCACGAGCCATAGGGCGGAGTCCACGAAGCCGGTCAGGAGTGAACTGCAGGCCAACCCATACTGTAAAGTTCTTATCTGGCTCCAAATTCTCAAAAGTACATATCCAAAAAACTTGACCCGTTCTATGTTGCGTGACGCCGTCACATCATAAACCTAAACCTAAAGCGAAAACCGGTACAGAATGAACGACAGAGGACAAACGCCATAAAGAAAGGACAGTCGGAGTTGGAGACGTAGCAATAGTACCCAGATATTATATACAAAATCTTCACCCAATCCAAGGAAGCAACCAGACAATGTCCACTCATGTTTAAGCAGCCTCCGAAAGTTCTCAAGTAACAGCTCTTCGATGGGGCAACTCGCAGCGTTCTCATGCGTACATGCGACCCTTCACCAGCTTCCCGACTTCTTTGCTCGAGAACGCGCAGTGTCCAACACCATCTCCGCTAGTACTAACAACGCCGAACTGCAACTTTTGTTCAGAGAGTACAGTATTCTCGCCTGCAGGAGGAGAGTGGCACCATAGGTATGCCAAACCGATAGGGTAATTGAAGGAAATATGTTGACTTCTGGGAACCATATGGCCTGCGCGAGATGCGTAGTCCCTTCTTCTTATAGGCATACGATGTCCACTCGTAGCCCATGAGCATGGCTGTAAACAAGCCGTTATACGCAAAATATATAAACGACAGAAGCACTTGAGGGAAATTAGCTATCAGGGCGAGTGATGCTATATCGTTAGGAAAGAAATTACTAGATATCAAGGTACGTGGGTCCACCGCACCGAAACCTAGGCTAAAGCTGAGACGTGTGCTTAGATTTGCGTAGTATTTGATTTTTGTCATACCAAAGACAAGTAGAGCAAAGACGATGGACAAAGCTGTTGCAAATCTGGCCAAATATCAGCAAGATGGATAAGAGACAATTGGAACTCGGAGACTGTACAGGGTGAGAGTAAAGACACGGCGCTTCCTGCTCGTAGCATCTTTCCATCGTCGTGTCGGGCCAACCCAAGTAGTTTCAACTGCATGATAACCTTTCCTAGCGTCATAGATCGATAATAGACCTATTCTGCTTGTTGCAGTGTCCCTTTCGTCGAGGAACGATGCCACCGCGTCGCCAATAGTCATGAATGGGCTATCTTTCACGATGTAAACGACAGTGAACATGAGCACAGCTTTGACTAGTTGGAAATCAGCCAGAGTAATTGCTGGATAATAGAAACTAGAGCGGACAAAACATGTCCCAACGCTGCCGAAAAGTTCCGCTGCAAGCTCAACGGACTCGAGATGTCCAGAGGCTTTATAATCGAAACTGAGTGAAATTATGAACTTACACAAGTTGAGAGCCGTGACGACTTTGGCAATGGTCGGGCTGAAATAGAGTCGACATCGTGGTTCAGCTCGCTCACTGAGGCAGTAATCGACACGCCATTGCTGACTGTATGACTCGCAAGATTGTCCATGTATTGAATGACACGATCCATCAATTTTCCATGCCTAAGGATCATTCGTGATCTCACCAATTCTTGACTGGCACGGCAAACCCTCCCTATCAGGAAGGCCGGAGCATATCCATGAGAGAGAGTCACCACCTCTCCTCTGGCCAAGCCCTTCGTCTGCATCGAAACTCTGGGTCCAGTACAAGTCGGTGTTGTTAATATAGGAAAGATTTGGGAAATAGGCAGTTATATTCACGTCATTGTTTTTGTCGCGTGTCACCAGGAGGAGATTGCGCCTGGTCGACTGGATCCTGGTGGCATACGCAGTCAAGCAATCAGCAGTGCTCAGACGGTCTAGGGTATTGTTGTGTGACTTGTCCCACAGGTTCTTTACTGAAAGGGAGTAGATGTTCTCATCAGATTGGCAATTGCGACACTGTGAACCGGCTAAGAACTCTTCGTTCACCACGAACACATTGTAATCATTTGTCGATATAGATGCGAAGACAGCCGAGTTGAACCTAACATGTTATTATTTCATCTTGCACGGATGTAAAAGAAGCTTACAAAAGATGAAGCGGAACTGAGCTAGCACCCAAGAGAAGCCACAGAGCTAATCTCCACCGACTAATGTATCGTAGATTGCGAACGCTTGGAATCCCAATATCGAGCCATCGTTGAGACGCATGTGCCTTGTCTACCTCTCTTCTAGTCGGCGCTGATAGACATTGCATGCAGTAGTTACTACCGCTCAGCAAGATTGTACTGAGTATGTTGATGAGTATGTGGAGTCCGGAGTTCAGTCTTTTAACACGTTCACAATCTCCTTGTAGCAAAAGACCCTTATCTTTCTTATACGAGACGGAGCCCCATATAGTGATGACAAGATTGATGGTAAAGACTATTGACGCGCATTTTGCGAATTGAATAACGCCGGATTTCCATCCAGATGAGCGGCGCCGGTACTGCAGGAAGCGCTGGATGAGTGCTGGTTTGTTTGGTCCTTTCGAGGCTGCTTGTTGTAATCTCACGGAAGTGGCGGAATTCGAGGCGTTGGAAATGGTGTCCCGCTAGCAACATACATGTACCTCTTGATTCGCCTGATAAGGTGGTGTTACATACACACCTGGGCATAAGTGGCTGACAACATTGATGGCTGGTTAGGAGGCTGTTTGAAGGACGTGGAGTTATTTAAGGCGCCTCACCGGGAACTGGCTGGTCCCGCTGTTCCGCTCCCACGACTGATGGTTGGATATCAAGAGCCCAAGTTCCGCCCCCAGATTCTTCCACCGTCATAATCCACCACGCTAGAATTACGTAGGTAGCCTTCCAGCTCAGAAAAGATCTCATGAGACACCTAATTCCGAGGTCATTTGTCGGACATTGGTATTCACCTACATAGGTGGAAGTCTTCATCCAGAAACCGTACCCCCACCCGACAGGCAGCTGCAAGATGGCGCCATAAGCGCAGGGTGACGGGACGCGATATTGGCTGCAGTGAACATGGTTGGGGGCTGTCGATGGTTGATAGGAGAAGAGGCAGGTCCTCCGACGTGAGACTGAGGCACTGCGGGGTTCAACAGCACAGAAAAGTGAGCCCCACCTCGCTCGCTCTTCAACGGCTCAACCCGAACTCGCGACTGCCCAACCACTTCTCACCGCATCTACACTCGAGCGCTGCTTAGTCAAAAGCCTCTCTGATCTACTTCGCCCCCACGTCTTCAATTTTCTCCGCGACCCATCCCTCTCCTGCACCAATCCAAGCTCCCTTAGTCCGCACAATACCCCTCCACAAACATGTCCTGGCAAGGTGCGTATTGATGGCACACATCCGCGGCGCATACAGCTAACCCATCGACAGCATACGTCGACCAGAGGTATATACAGTCCTGCCATTGATGACATGTCTCTCTAACATGCCGCGCGCAGCCTCGTCGGCACTGGCAACATCGACAAGGCCCTCATCTGCGATGTCAACGGCCAAACCACCTGGGCCTCGTCCCCAGACTTCTCTGTACGTGATGCGACTCATTGCGCCATCTTCTATACCAGCGAAGCCCCTGACGGGAGCAGGGCCTGTGTGATGGCATCTTCCGGAAAAGGGTGCTGACGAGTTCCAGCTCACCGCCACTGAGATGAGCGCCATCGCCGCTTCCTTCAACGACAAGAGCGAGACCAAGGCCGTCATCTCAAACGGCGTCAAGGTCAATGGCGACAAGTACATGACCATCGAGTCGACCGACGACTCGCTGAAGGCAAAGAAGGTGCGATACACGTGACGGAGAGCGTCCAGAGGGTGCAAGATTGACACAACGCAGGGCAAGGAAGGCATCGTCGCCTACAAGACCACACAAGCCCTCCTCATCGCCCACCACCCCGACTCCATCCAGACGCCCAACGCCTTCAACTCGGTCGTTGAGCTTGGCGAGTACCTCAAGAAGGTCGGCTACTAAGCCGCGTTGGAGCCATGTGTTTGTACTTTACGGATTTGCATAACCTCACGACGAGGCAGCGACGGTCGGCATAGCTTGGTATGGAGCGAGCGCTTCGCTTGGTGCGGATAGATATGAGCGATGAGGAACGACATAGCGATATCGGAGCATCCTCTTCGGATCAATGAATGCATCAACATCTAGCCTGCAGCGCGCAACATCAATTTTCCTGCAGGACGATCCCATTGATAATCGCTGGGTGACCAGGATTCTATCGAGGGTGATCTTTTAATGCTCTTCTCTGCTTACCATGGCCAGATGTTCGACACCATCATGAACACGTGACATCATGTTGCAGTGTACCAAAGTTTTGTAGGTCTAGCCTTAACCAACTAGCATCTGCGCATCGTCCTGTACAATGCGGAGCCGACGCGAAGTCACGTTTCAAGTAAAAAAGGCAGCAAATTGGATAAGCTGGGTCGCAAACCTTGGAAGAGTGTGTGTGAAAGTGCAGAGCTCAGTTGCTTTTGAAGCATGCTATCGCTTTCTACAAGATTCAAAATGTTCCATATGAGCCATCTCTGACATTACATCTAGACTTATTAAGCTGCAGCGGTCGCAGCGGTATTGGTTGAAATGGATGTTGAAGCGAGCACGTGCCGACGCGAAACCGCGACGTACTAGTTACCAATGCTGCGCGAGGGGCTACGGGCCGAGAGAGTCCAACCACAGTTAGTCCTTCTCAAGCCTCAACATCTGTTCTTTCCATTACATACCTCGCTTCCCGGGCACGAGCTGATAAAATTGACACAGTATGGCGTCCACAGCCCCCAGCAACCCCGAGGTCACAATCAAAAGTCTTATCGATGGTAAGCTTAGTATTCATACCAACGATTCTCGGCCGTCTTCAAGGGCTCCCAATCAAGAGGCTGACGAGCTGTGCAGCCGGCAAAGTCAAATGGTGCAAAGTCATCACTGAACCATTCAAGACGATCCCACAACGGCGGAGATAGGAAGAGCAACGGCTTACTACTTCAACATATCCCAGATGAACTACCCCTACGTCAAAGACTGTGCCTTTAAATTCATCAAGGCTGTATGCCCCACAGCTGATGAACTCGTGAGGAAGGATATCTAGGAGTCTCCTTTCATGATCATGATGCAAGGGGCTAGTCGTGAGCCTCAAGAGTACAATGCTCTGATCGTCCACGACATCAAGGTCGACCCAAAGCACCGTCGTCAAGGCCTCGGACGCAGTACGTTCTTCACTTTTTACCCGACAGAACACTCGACTAACACACGCAAGAACTCGTCCAAGCCATCATCGACGGAGTCCATCCCCTCGCCCAAGCAGACCACGAAGCCAAGCAAGCACCCAGGAATATGAAGCGCGTCCGCAAATACAAAAGCATTCGCGTCATCGTTGCCACAGGTGCCATGGATGAATCGGCGCCACATTACAATACATTCGCTACCAGCAAGGCAGGCATGGCTCGGATTCTTTATGAAGAAGAAATCTTGGAACCTGGTGGCGAGTTGGATGTAGCGAGGCGGTTCTGGCGCGCTTTGGGATTCGAGCCGATGGGTATGCTGACGCAGTTGCATTTTGAGGATGCGCAGGTACAGGTCGAGACTAAGAAGCGTGGGGTTAAGCGTAGGAGAGGGGAGTAGGGACTTTGATCTATTTCAATCCGTACTATTGTATTGAAGCTCAACTGTGAAGAAGTGACATAGTTAGGCTACTTCGTTGCGACATTTGCAGACGGAAAATGCGATTTGATAGATTTTCTTCAAGTTGAATGTTCAAATGCAGGGCTCAAACACGTGAGGAATTGGGTTCTATGTAATCACGTGACACCGTGAGGGCGCGGCGCGACACGTCCAGGTGCATGAGAGGCTTGCCAAATGAAGTACCAACCACACCCACGCATTGGCATCCGATCCGTGATTTTAGCCCATCGAAGCACTGCTATGGTGCTTACATCTTCAAAAGGAGGGAGCGTTTCCTGAACATCCCGGCTTTTCAGCTCCTTCCTCCACACTTCCAAGGTTGTCTTTGTTGGAAGGAGTATCCTCATGCTATTGCCTCCAACTGCGCCAGCGTGGCTACCTTTGGCGCTGGGTTTACTTGTCACCCTAGTGAGCCTACCGTATTACCATATAGCCGAGATCCTCTGGATCTCACCCCAATACACTTGTTACTCAACTTTCGTACTTCAACAGCCTTCAGCTTTACAGCACACACATCATACCTAAGGTAATCGCAAGTTACAATGTCTACCACTGAATCCACCGCCCGTATCACTCATATCATTATCAGTAACTACAATGACGGTACGTGCGACCACACCTTGGGCTCACTGATCTCCCGTCTAGCAATATACTAACTTTTCGCTATAGGCAAGAATCCTGTTTGGTGCAAGTTCATCACTGCCACAACCAAAGACGGCGTAATCAAAGCCCGCTGTCCGGCGAGGGCAGCAGCAGACCTGTTCGACGGCCACGCTATGAGGACCGCTGGCTGCAACTTGCATGACATGGAAGAGCTCTCCGATGAGGCAGGGAATTTATTCAAAAGCGGACTCCTCTCCACCGACATGACACAGGAATCATTCCTACTCTTCTATGAGGTCAGAGTCATGCATGAACATTGGAGGAAAGGCCTTGGACACGGTATGAACCTACATCCCACTCATACACCTACTGTATTGATGAACGGATGTCTAGATACTGTCCAAGCCGTGCTCAAAGAAGTCGCGCAAACCCTTGGCGGTGGATATTGGCTCATCGTCGCGCCGGGCTATTTGGACTCGGACGTGTTGCGGGAGTCGATGCTGAAAGGCGTGTCGCCGTTGGATGATGATAAGGTGAAAAGGATCAAGGACAGGCAGTCTGATGCTGCGCGAGCGTTTTGGAAGAGTTTGGGGGTCGTTCCGTACAAAGAAACACCTTATTGTTATGGGTATGTGAACATGGAAGGGGTGATCAGCAACAGTAAGCCATGATGGGTCTCCTTGTGTGGGGTTAAGCCTGTTCCAATAGCAGCTTTCAATATCAAGCTCTTTCATCCTTCTTTAGGAGCGATTGACTACACACCATTAAATCCAACAAGATGAAGTGAAGGGGCATGACTGAAGAAGCGCCCACATGCTAGGATGTATATTGAAGTGTGCAGAAGACTGGTGCAAGTGGCTATTCTCTCGTTCATGACATAGCGTGGGCTCGTTGAAAAAGGTAGGTCGTACGTGGATGATGAAAACGACGAGGCATCTCGTTATGTTGGCAAGCGAGGCTGCAGGATTCAGGTACCCATTTATGCCGGTAAACCAACGGCGGTATCCGCATCTCTCGCTCGCGTATTGCGAGTATCGGTCGATATAGCATCTTCATGGGTATTTCCAATCTGGTTCGACGTTGAATCACATCTTTGAAACGGGTCCTTACGACCTTTACGAAGATGGTTCGTACAACCTGCGCCTCACCGTTGATCTGAACACCCTATATAATCTTCCAACGCTGACAACTAAGTTGCTCTAGATGATTCGAAGAAATGGTGCCGCACCATGAAAGCAATAGTCAGATGCCCCGGTCCCAACGGTATGGGCCTCTCCACAGGCCACCATGCCACCGCCGACGAAATGAATGTCGAAGAAACTGATTTGGACTCTCACTTTCCAAACATCTACCGGCTCAGTCAAGACCCCATATTCGATTCGTACATCTGCAACGGCAACATTCTCGTCTTCCACGAGATCAATCTCCCGGACGGGGATCGTCGGAGTGAAGTCGAGGGAGGTAGGTCAACCGAAAATCCGAACACGGGACAAATAGTAATGGTGAACGCCAGATATTGTGAAGGAGATGTTGAGACAAATGTTGAGAAAAGCGGCGGATGACTTCGGCAGTGCTGATTTTGCACTGGCGCCTCCAGCTTATCTGCATGCGTGTCCTAAACGGAACGCCGGAGAAGATGAGTGAGGCCACGACGTACTTGCAGGCATCAGGTTTTGTAAGGACTTTCAACATGGAGTTTTTTGTTCGCTATGTCGGGAATGTATGATGCTACTCGAACGCGGCAACTAAACACTGTTGTCGGACGGACCCCGGGGTGAGCAAGAATTTGCGTTGAGCACAAACGGTCATCTGTTCCATCGCGTTACCTGCAAGCATATGTTCGATCATGTCGGACGCGTCATGAAAATAAGCGATCTGATGCTGTGCACGTGAATAATGCAAACCTAGTGAAAAGTGCATCTACAGTCCCTTCAATCCACCCAACTTTCTAACAACCAACTCCCCGAACCCTCTCTGCAGCGCCGCAGCAACAACACCTCTCCTCTCATCCGCCTCCCTCGCTAATCCAAACGCCTCGGGCCCCTCGAGACACGCCCGAACCACCCCCTCCACCGTGTTCCCCAGATAACTCTTCACAAACGCCAAATGCCGCGGCTCCTTCCTAACCAACCTCTCCATGACCGGCCACGTCTGCTTGGGCCTCGCCGTCTCCAGATCGATCTCCAGAATCTGATCTATGGTCTTCCAGTACGCGATTTCAAGCAGCACGATACCAAGTGAGTAGATGTCGTACGACTTCTTGTAACTTTCGCGGCTGGACGAGGATTCTTCGCGGTTTCCTGTGCTTTGGACGTGTGGGTGGCGATAAATGTCTGCGCGTGGGTTGTCGGTGGGGCGCTCGGTCATGTCGTCGTTGGTGGCTGGGCGGCTGTAGTCAAAGCCGGAGATGTATGGATCCGAGTAGTTGATTTCGAGATCTCCGGTCGAGCGGTTGTGGTGCTGGAAGAAGAGGATGTTGGCGGACCGGAGGCCTTTGTGGAGCCAGTCCACGGCGTGCAGGCGCTCGAGGGTTTCGGCGAGGAGGCGCATGAGGGTAATACGGTCGGTCAGAGAGGGGATGGCGGCGCTGGTGTCTTCGATCATGGCGCGCAGGGTGGTGGGGGGTGTTGAGGGTGGGACGGACGCGGGCTTCTCGAAGACGAGACCGAAGCGTGATTGATCTTCGCTTCGGTCGACGAAGTAACCGAGACAATGTGGTGCTCTGAAGGTTACCTTGCGGTTGTTTTGCTTCAGGAGGGCTGCGAGCTTTTGCACTCGTGTGCGGATTTTGGGGTTGACTTGGCTGTCTGGCTGACCTGGACCAGCAACCTCGTTTGGCTTCCATTCGATCCAGACTGGGGCTCCTCGATAAGATACCTCGGTCGTCTCTCCCTCATCAGCGTCCTCAGGAAAAGATTGTCCATTCTTGGTACATATTTCGTCGAGGTTGAGCTCAGTGTCACGAATGTTGTCTGCAAGATGCGGAAGGTCGATGGAGTTGCCGTACTCCTCACTGACATCTTGCGAGTCCTCGATGGCGAGGTGAACAAATTTCTGCTGTGCCAACGTGCCGAGCCGCGTCAGGCTACGGTTACAAAGCGTAGTGATGCCATTGACGAGGTCGTAATCAGAGTCGTCGAGGTCTGTGATCAAGCCATGCGTACGATAATCAATGCGATCTGACTGCCAAATCTGCACCATGTTTTCCATCTGTCTGTTCAATAGCACGATCTGGTAGTTAAACCTTGTCTGCATGTCGAGCATCGTCTCCATCTGCGCCTTGTCAAGGGCCTCATGCATTTTGTCATTAAAGCCGGAAAGGCTACCAATCAACTTTTCCATTCTTTCGTGATCCCATGAAGCCCATCTGATCCTCTTGGGTACGTCTCGTGACTTTTTCAACCAGCCAAGGGCTTTGATCACCAAATCTTCGGCAGGTGGGAACTGGACAGAGCGCGTGCTAGCTTCAGATATGCTCCCGCCATTCTCTATTAAGCGGTCCGAATCGATGACGAACAGCTCTTTCTGCTCCTGTAGCAGAGGCTTGGTCAACTTTTCGTATCTTTTGTTCAGTCGACCAAATGAGGTGAGTATCTTCTGCTGC
>Ga0265780_10001711_pt1 | contig 30469 bp, 32 predicted proteins | sample P1T30metagenome_FD_192432 | JGI IMG/M metagenome (GOLD analysis project Ga0265780, IMG submission 192432) | Plant litter microbial communities from East Loma Ridge, Irvine, California - P1 T30 | ecosystem: Environmental > Terrestrial > Plant litter > Unclassified | place: USA: California... | reverse complement strand
TCAATCACCCCATCCAACCCCCCCCTCACACTTTTCTCCCCCAACTCCAATGCCCCTCAACCCCACCCCTCAACATCCCCTCCCAAATCCCAAAATTCTCACTCCACCGCCCATCCTTCATAAGCACCGCCCGCCTCGCCCTCTCGGCATAAAACCGCGCGCGCTCCGCCTTCCCCGCCGCACTATACGCCAGCGCCGCAAAGCCGTACGCAACGTCCATGAAGCCTTCGAGGCCCTCGTGCTCGTAGTGCGAAAGAAGGAGTTCTGCGAGCTCGGGGGTGCTGGGGGAGGTGGGGGACCAGTCGTTTAGTTGGGATTGGATGAGGTGGATGCGGATGAGGGTGGCGTCGGAGGTGGGGGATGTGCAGCGGGGACAGGTGCAGGTGAAGTGAAAGCCGAATTGGAGGTTGGATTGGCGTTGGGGGGTGGGGTCGAGGGGAGAGGTGTCTTGTTGGCGTTAGTGAGAAAGAGGATGAGTTTGGGAAGGACGTACAGGATATGGTGATTTCTTCGCCGACGGCAATGGCTCGTGTTGCGCGGACGGTGTGCGTTAATGTCTCTGTGTCGATGACATATTGTGCGCTTTCAGCTTGTCAGTGCGTGCTTCACTCATATGTCACGGGCAGGTAGTACTCACTTCGGATTGCACGCATGATTCGCCCTCGACGTCTCCGGCCAAATCGCGAGATGATTCACGCCTCCTACCTCCAACTGAAACGTATTTCCCTTGACAATATCCTGTACTCTAACTCTTTCATCGCCATACACGTAACTCAGGCCTAGAAATTCCTCTCTAATCTTTCGTGGTAGCTGCTCAATCGCCGTTCTCCAGATCTTCTCGCGCTCCATGGTGCCGAGTTCGGACTCCAGATACGCGATGAATGCTGGCGTGTATGACGTGATCACGTCGCCGAAACCCAAGGGCCTGGTTGCGAGCATGCCCATGCCTTTGTTTGGGATGGAGGCGGCATGGTAGGTGTTTGTGGGAGTGTTGACTTTGGCGAGAGCCGCTTGATCACGAAAGGCCAGTAAAGACAGAAATTGCTGTGCCAAGGCTGGTGTTGTGAAGATGGAGATACCACGATCTGCCGCAAATTCGGTGGATGTGTATACGCATAGCTTGTCGTTGATACTTTGCAGCACTTCTGTGCATATTACAGGGTGACTCCATGATGTGACAGCATTCGGTCTGAAGTGAACCGGGATTGCGAGTTCTTGATAGCCCGATGGCAATGACAGAATATTAGATGCTTCGAGTGGAAACTCGTGCCAACATTGTCGGTCGAGTATAATCTGTGCGCCGACCAAAGAAGACAGTGGACTGAAGGACAGCAAAGAGACAAAAAAAGAAAGGTACATTATGTACCGCGCTGCAAAATAAGGGAAGAGACCGAGAAAACAACACTCGGATCATTGTTTGCTGCGTCGGACCGAGCAGACGTCGCGTCCTGAGGCCATGGCGGTTGGCAAGTCTGAGACGTGAGATGTCTGGACCATCTGAGCTAAATTTAGCCTGCCAAGTGCATGCTTAGTCATACAGTCTATGTGCAAAACGTTGGACCGGGCAGCGATGCGAAGGAGATGGAAACATAGTTGTGTAGCCATTAAGTTAGAGTACTTGCGTCATGATGTTCGTCCAATGATGCTTGCGTCCGGTGTAGTACTTATGCTTCCTCACAATTTGCAGTATGAGGCACAGCAATGTCCCCCGTCAAGCTCGTGCGACGAATGGAGCAAAATGCGGCCAACCATCTTGTTCTTTTGCATTCGGGTATCATACACAGCGCAGTAAAATCACTCGTCGTCCCCATTCACTTCCACCTCCGAGCTACTCTTCTTCTTCTTTTTCTCCTTCTCTTCACCCTCTTCCCGTTTCCGCTTTTTTTTCTTCTTCTCCCCATCCTCTTCTGGCGCGACATATTCCGCCATCCGTTCCCTCCTCTTCGCATCCATCTTGTCCTTCATTTTGTCTTCCCGCTCCTCCCTCGCCTTGCGCTCCTTCGCTTGCTTGCCCAAGAAGTACTCTCCGCTCTCGATCTGCAGGTCAACCTTGCTCTTTTCTTGTGGCGGTGGGAACGGCGTGTAGGTCTTCTTCGTCTTGTCTGTAACTTTGTGCGGTACTCGCCGCTTGCTGAGTGATCGTTTCTTGAAGTTGGGCAGGAAGCGGTCCCAGCTCTCGTTGACGAGTTCTGGGTCCTTTGCGAGCTCTTTCTTGATCATGAGCTCCTTGATGGCGTAGATTGGGTGTATGTTGTGCATGGTGTCTTCAATGATCCGGCGTACGGTCTTGAGACCCTTGAAAGGCCCCATCACTGCGACTGTGTTTCCCTGTACCAGCAAATATGTCTCTGTGAGCAGCTCTAGCGCCTTCAAAGTTGAGCCATTAGGCCCTAATATCCTTTGCCGCCTCTTCACGAAGCGGTCTTTATTGCCGACCAGGTTCCTGATCTTGATAATGTCCATGGCCACCTCGTCGTCGAGAATCTTGACCGCTTGTGGTGCCGGTACACTTCTCGCGAGGAGCTTGATGAGATCGCGCCCGTTCAGTATCGCCGCCGGATCGTACGTCTTCTGTGTCGTCCACACTGTCATGGAGCCCTCCACCAAGTTGAGCTCGCAGCCCACGCCATGTTTCGCAAGCGCTTGGGTTATAAACTTCCAGGATCCCTTTAGGTACTGTTCGCGATACTTGGGAAAGAGCGTAGAGAAGCGCGACTCGTCTGTGAACGCGCCGGCGGTGTTGTCTTCGGGCTTGAACGGGTCGATCTGCACGAGGAAGTCAGTAAGAGCGCCGCAATGAGCACGGAGATATCGGTCGTACCTTCCACTTGTCAATATCGTCAGTGTCCCATGGCTTTTCCTTCTTGTGTGTGGACGGCATAGTTGCGGTTGTGATGCGAAAGGCGGTTTTCGTGATGGTCTCCGCGAACTTGCAGATGCTAGGAACTTTTTTGGCGCTAAGAAGAGTGCAATTCCCATGCCAAGAGTGCAATTCGCACGTGCACTTGGGACTCCGTTAACACCGCCGTCTTCCGCACATCAACACCACGGTCTGTCTAGATTCAGTCAATCGTCTCGCGACATGACGGCGGGCTACTCTGAGCGACTAGTAATTCGTCCGTAGCCTCTATAGTGTGTCATTAATCCAGCTTTTTACGCCCTGGGCCCAGCAAAGCGGGCCAAACAGAGTCTCCCAAGCTGCATCTCGTGTGACGCCACGGCTTTGTACCCTATGCACATCATCTCAAACTCGTCCGCTACTGTCGAGCTTTCCTCTATCGCCGTTCGGCTACTCTTATGCACTTCTTATAGTGCTCACCCTGCCGCCTTGACAAACAGGCAGGTACTTAAGGAAGGCGAAGCCCACACGTCTCCAACATCAGCAATCGCCCCGAATCACTAGTCGCACATACTGCAACTCAAATACCATCATGCCTTTCTCAGCTTTCGACATGACCAAGTATGATACTCCAGACTTCACCCGATATGCAGACCCTCACAAAAACCCGAAAGGAGCTGGCGATGCCCGTCCCACAGCCCTTCAGATCGTGAAAGACAATCAGCTGGAAGGTATGAGTCCATACTGACCTATATACACACGTAGCACTAACAGAAATCAGGCAAGCTCGATGGCAAAACTATACTCATCACCGGATGCAGCAGCGGAATCGGTATCGAAACCGCTCGTGCTCTGAAAGCCACGGGTGCTCGCCTCTTCGTGACAGCCCGAGATCTTTCCAAAGGCCGTAAAGCCCTCGGTGACATTCTCGAGCCCGGCAAAGTCGATCTTTTACTACTCGATCTCAACTCTCTCGCCTCCGTTCGCAAGTGTGCAGCAGAGTTCCTCAAAGCTAGCGGCAACAAGCTCAACATCGTGATCAACAACGCCGGAGTCATGGCCTGCCCAGAAGGCACCACCGAAGACGGCTTCGAGACGCAATTCGGCACCAACCATCTCGCGCACTTCCTGCTATTCCAGCTCGTCAAGCCCGCCATGCTCGCTTCCTCAACGCCAGACTTCCATAGTAGGGTCGTCGCCGTGTCCTCCATGGGCCATCGCTACTTCCAAACAAAGATGGACAACCTCATGCTGACTGGCGAATATGATGCCAACCACGCCTACGCACACTCCAAGACCGCAAATATCTGGTTCGCCAACGAGATCGAGCGCCGCTACGGGGCCCAAGGTTTACACGCCTTCTCTCTGCACCCTGGTGGCATCTGGACTGGTCTGCAGATTCACGTCCCTGCTGAGGCGATGGAGGGCTGGAAGGCCAACGAGGTAGTGCAGAAGTTCATGAAGTCGACGGAGCAGGGCGCGGCGACTACGGTCTGGGCTGCGGTTGCGAAGGTCTGGGAAGGTAAGGCTGGGAAGTATCTTGAGAATGTGCAGGTCGCGCCGCCTGTGCCTGAGGAGTATACATTGATGGATGCGGGGTATGAGAAGTGGGCGTATGATGAGGTTAACGAGAAGAAATTGTGGGAAATGAGTAACGAGTGGGTTGGATATGAGGAGAAATAGGTCGGGGTATGCTGCTGGTGCAGGCAGCTTGATAGTATGACATGAAGTCAAAGGCAATTCTAGGGTTTAGGGTGCAGTGCTTCAGCAGACAAGACATACCGCATACGTTCTTGATATGACAGCGTCGAGATGTCGACGTGTTTTCCAACGCAAAAAATGTATATTCGCTGACCTTGATTCATGATCTAACACACTCGTTCATTCCATCACATATCATACAACCTCAAACTCGTAGTACACATACGCGGTGTACTCCTGATCGCCCGAGTAGTGCCCGGTAGCTTGCATATCAGCAGACATGGCCGAATCGTCCTTCTTGATGCGGCCCTTGTTGTCGCGGCCAAAAGCGTTGCCGCCCAGGTATGAGTATGCGCTGTCGAGATTTGCCTTTGCTTTCTTTGCGGCCTTGGCGTTTGTCTGATAGATGTCAGTATAGAATTCTATGTATGGCTGAGATGGGGATGTGGGGAGGTTTGATGGCTTACCTGCACAAGGCCAGCCACAAATTCCGGTGGCAGGCCGTATCTCAACACCGTCTCGACGAACACTCGCAGCGCAAGGACGTGTATCCAGATCATGGCACTTTCGCTATATCCCGTCCTGCCCAACCGCAGCGCCTCACCCCATTGCTTCCTCTCATCTTTCGCCAGCGTCTCTGCCTCTTTCGCCTCCTCCTCCTTGTTGCCCTCCTTGTACTTGTACTCTCTCGGTGTCCACCTCTTTTCCCTGCACTTGTGCACAAACTCAGTCGAGTGCTTCTTGAACGTCGTCACCGCAATTAGATTGAACTCGTCGTCTTCAGCAAGCTTACTCGCCGACCGAGGTACTACCATCGGTGCCAGCTCTTCGTATGACTTGTAGAAATCTTTCACGACCATGTTCGGCACGGCGATGAGATGGGTGTCGAGATATTCGGAGTCCTGAATGAGTGACTTTGGGGAGACGACGTTGACGAGGGACTTTGTGGCGAGGGTGCCGGTGCGCTTGCGCTCGGCGGCTTGGAGGGCGGATTTTGTTTGGTTGTATTGCGAGAATTTGGACTTGACGTCGTTGTCGATGCCTTGGATTTCCTGTAGAAAGGGATGAGCAGAGTCACGTGGGGGATATAGAGGGTTTTTACCTTTTGTAATGACTGTATCAGGTCGGCAATGGGCTTGTCGGCGCGGTACTTGACTTTGTTCCATTGGAATGTCCGCAGGTACTGGTCCACGGGTTCTGCACATATCGTAAGCTTCACATAGTCCCCATGTCTCATGCTATGTCCACGCACTGTCATTGATAGTCTTCTGCTGCTCCACCTTCGCCTCGTCTCCATCCAGTATCGTCCTCAGGCTATCACCAACTTTGCCCACCACACCCTCGCACGCGGTATTCAGCTTCGTCAGCTCATCTGCCTGCTGTACCAGCGCATCCAGCGTGCCAATCTTGAAGTTCGGTATCGAGAAAGGGAAGGTGTTGCCGCCGTCTGATGTCACCGTGCTTCTGAGTGAGGTGAGGGCATCGTCGGCGTGATTGGAGGGCGAGATGGACGTCGGCAGCGAGACCAGCAGGTACTTTGCGCCCTTGGACATGGTTGATTGGTGTTGTGCCGGACGGTGCCGGGCTGCGGTGAAGGTAGCTAGTGGTGTGCGTGTTATTACTGCTTTGGTGTATCGGGTCCTGGTGGTGGGTTGCTGTGAGCTCGAGCTCCGCCGGGAAAGCTAGGCCAAGGCGGGCGAGCTATCGCATACCATAAATACGCCAGCCCGCCGTGAGTACCCGCCGAATGTGCTGCTTCCTCCATTTTACACAATGGCTTCGAAACGGGTTGTCTCAGTACTGCGTCCGGTGGCCAATGGCGCTGATACACAGTTCTTGAGGGCGAATTGTCCTCGCAAAGCACAATATACGACCAGGACGCTTTCAAGTCAACATTCACGACCCCGCAAAGTCGCGCAGCAGCCACAACAACGCGTCCGATATGCTTCGTCAGGCGCCGAGAAAGAGAAAACCGCAAGAACTGGGCTGTACGAGCTTCACAGCAAGCATGGTGCCAAATTCGTGCCATTCGGCGGTTACGACATGCCGGTGCAGTACAACGATCTGAGTATCATCGACTCGCATAAATGGACGCGAGAAAATGCCAGTCTGTTCGATGTTGGACACATGTGAGATAGTCATGTCTAGAAGACACGTGACAAATGCTAACAAACCTCAAGGGTGCAACACCACTTCTCCGGCCCAGGCGCTGAAGCCTTCCTCGAGCGCATAACCCCCTCCTCCATCTCCACCCTCCCAGTCCAACAATCCACCCTCTCGACCCTCCTGCATCCCAAAACCGGCGGCATCGTCGACGACACCGTCATCACCCGCCTGAAAGACAAATTTTACGTCGTCACCAACGCTGGCTGCAGGGAGAAGGACACGGCATACCTCACAGAGCAGCTCGAGATATGGAAGACAGAAAACCCAGACAAGACAGTGGAGTGGACAATACTTGATGGCCAAGGTCTCATCGCCCTCCAAGGCCCCAAATCCGCCGAACTCCTCGCACGCATCTTAGACGACAAAACGAAAGGAGACCTGAAGTCGCTGTACTTCGGTCAATGCGTCTTCGCAACCGTTAACAACACCGATGCCCAGGTACTCGTCAGCCGCGCGGGCTACACGGGCGAAGACGGCTTCGAGATCAGCATACCCTCGTACGCGACCGAAGCCGTGACGCAATTCCTCCTGGACACAGCGAAAGATGAACTGAAATTTGCTGGTCTGGGTGCAAGGGATACGCTACGACTCGAAGCAGGCATGTGTCTCTATGGCCACGACCTGGACGATACCACTACTCCAGTCGAAGCTGCACTCTCTTGGATTATCGGCAAAGATAGGCGTGCAAATGGTGGCTTTCACGGCGACTCTGTCATTCTGCAGCAATTGAAGAAGAAGTCCGAAGGTGGTGGCGTGACGCGTCGACGCATTGGTCTCGTCGTCGAAGGCTCACCTGCTCGTGAAGGCGCGAAGATCGTCGACGAGGCTGGCGAGGAGATCGGTGTGATTACGAGTGGTTGCCCGTCACCAACGCTCAAGAAGAACATTTCCATGGGATACATCAAAGATGGGATGCATAAGAGCGGCACTGAAGTCGGCGTTGTGGTAAGGGGAAAGAAGAGGAACGCCGTGGTGACCAAGATGCCGTTTGTGGCGAGTAAGTATTACAAACAACCAACCACGGCGAAGGCATGATGCCGCCGTAGCTTGAGGGACAAAGATATCCACATCCTACTTTCGAGGTCACTCTCCCTTCATCAAAAACCTCCTACACACATCCACCCAAAGCACATCCCACCCCTTCTCCTCATCCACTCTCCCCGCCAAATCCATCAGCTTCTCCCTCCTCCTCCCGTCACTCTCCATATACTCCCCCCTCCCAACCTCCTTCACCCCATCCCTACCAATTACCAACGCCCTCCCTCCTTCTCCATACCTCTCACACGGCGCCGACCCATCAACCACAAAATCCAACATCGTATCCCTCCACGCATCAACCACCGATTTATACTCCCTTGGCAAGAGACTTTCATCATATCCACCCAACAGCGTCGTTACATCAAACGTATGCGTCGCATACTCCCCCATCTCCTTCAACGGCCCATCAAATGGATCCGGCAAGTCGAAGATTTGAAAATACGTCGCGTCCACAAGGCCAGACTCGCACGTCGCTAGCGCAGCGAAAAAGAAGCCGATATCGCTCTCAAACAAACAAATCCTCTGCAGGGCTTCTGCATCTGGCGCTCCGTCCTCGGGCGCTCCGTCCTCGATGCCGTATAATCTGCACAGCTCTTCTCCGGCTTCCCGTCCAAGGACGTCTCTTGCTATCGCACGGAACGCTCCAGCGTGTTCCTTCCTCTTCTCATCCCTAGCCATCATATTGAACGATATTCCCCCATCGAACGTCGTACTCCCCACAATCAACGCCTGCACACCGCCTCTTCCCTTGCCTTGCCACGCACCCGGCCCACCCTTACGTACCATCCCCATACTCGGCTTCTCGAACGGGAAAAGCTCGGTCTGCGTACACGGTAGCCCGACCCAGGCTAATTCCCGAATTTTGTCTACTGGAGCGGCGAGCATGTCTTGAGCGATGTCCTCGATGGCGCGGTTTTCCGTTGGTATGCCGAGTTTGGCGGCTTGGGATAAGAAATTGGATGTATGTGCTGTGGGCGTGAGGGCAGGCATAGTGACGGAGGTGCCCGAGAGTGCAACGGCGCGTGCGAAGAGATTTATGCCGCGCACTTTTTCAGAAAAGGAGAGGATGGAGAGACTTTCGCCGCCTGCACTTTGACCTAATGCCGTGACGTTCCAGGTGTCGCCGCCAAATCCACCAATGTGCTTTTGCACCCACTCCAGTGCGCGGAGTTGGTCGTGCAGGCCGTTGTTTTCCGGCACGAGATTGTGCGGTGTTTGAGCGTGCAAGAAGCCTAGGGCGCCGAGGCGGTAGTTTACACTCACGTATATTATTGGTTTTCCGGTCTTTATTGCGTGCTGTAGGAGTGAGATGGGGGAGTAGTATGGCCTGTTCCCGGATCCGAGGAAGTATGCGCCTCCGTGGATGAATACGAGGACGGGCAACTTGGCGTCACTGTTGAAGCTGTTTTTTGCTTCGTTTAGGACTGTGTCGGGTACGTGGATCGATAGATTGAGACAGTCTTCGCTCTGGTCTTCGTCTTCTGGGAGGGTGTCGGTGGGGAGTGGGATGTTGGATGCGTCGGCTTTGACGCTGCCGAAGGGCTGGATGGATGATGGGCCGGGGGATGTGGCGTCGAATACGCCGTTTTGAAGTCTTGTATGGCTTGATGTACAGTCTGCTGGCCTTTGGCATAGTTTTGAGCGGGCGAAGCGCTGGGGTATGGTAGCGTATGGGATGCCGAGGATTTTGATGAGTGATGTTGAGGTGTCGTGGAGGCATTTCAGGGCGCCCAGACAGGGGTGATGGATGGTGATGGGTGGCATAACAGTGGATGAAGCTGGTAGTAGTATGGATATAGGTGTCCGGAATATGGAGAGCAGGATGAGACACATGTGAGGACCACACATTATTGATGAAGAGCGAGCTAAGTCATGACGTTCATGACGTCAGCTAAATCAGCGTTACAGTGTACAAGTGCCTTACGGATTGTAAGTGTACGATCGTATTGATCTTCTCCTGTTACCAGATGATGGCTTATTGGACATCTGCAGTGGCAGAGGCCAGTCGATAAAGCTCGAGCCCCATTTCGCCCAAGCGAGGTTGAACGACTGTTTGCTCATTTCCTTAAAAGCGCGTTCAATCTCCCAATGTATCTTCCCGGAATCCATCATGGTGACCTGTTTGCTCTTGTACGGCCTTCATGTTGCACTCTCGTTGTGACTGAAGCCCGGAGATCTGCTCATCAGTCATAATCCTATCCTAGTACGAAAATGGATGGTCAGAGTCCACCAGAGGGTTATGGAAATATTGACGACTTGACAGCCGGAGGATCTCCGCACACGTCGGGTAGGACTTGCAACATGTCTATAATCTTCATTTCGCCCTTGTGTATAGCAAACTTGTGGAGCGCAGCTTGTTCTCCTTCTGCCCACGAAGCCGGGTCGTACTTTTGGAAGTACATTATCTCGTTCAGAGCGTCGACATCGCGGTCGTTCACTGCTTTCCAAATCGGCGTCATAAGGGTTTCGAATGACTCTTGGTTTCCTGACTCTGCCGCCGCTTCCATCGACGCGTATCTTTCCTCGGCATTTGAAACAGGAGTGCAGCCCACTAGTCGCCTGATCCGTCGGCCATCTGACAAGATTTTGACCCGCCACAGCGTCTGCTGCAAAAGGTAACATACGTCTTTGTTGCTTGAGGAATCCGCGAGACCCTTTAGTGCTTCCTCTTGCTCAGTGTCCATCACGACTTTTCCGGACCTTATCAAAGCCTCCAGCATGTCCAGACATGCCTGCTGTTTTGGTCCAACTCGACTCGCCATTCTCACAGCTTCCCACATCGGCGTCATCTGATATCTTCCCGCGTTGACGTCGACACGAGCGTCTGCCATTAAAGCATCAAAGGTATCAGTGTTGCCACCCCAGATGGAGCAAGATAAGAGTGATCGCCCGGAATCGCAGATGTGGCTGAGTGCTTTATCTGTGATGTGTGCGACTTCGACGAGCTCTTGCTCCGTCTGGCGCAACCTGTCTTTGTAAGCCCAGAGACAGATAGTTTCCCTGTACTCCAGGGGCATTGGAAGATGGTTCGGTCCATAGATCGATGTTATCAGATACGTCATTTCTTCCCATCCCATGCACACTGCGATGCTGAGGAAATTAAAGTGATCACCTCCTGGAGTGAGTTCTGTAACTCGATAGACAGACAGCAAAAGACTCATCAAGTCCACTGCGTTATTCTGAACCGCTAGAAGCGTGACCGAACTGTAGTTGGGAACACCTTCGGCACTGCTGCCATCAAACTTGACCAATGGAGAGTCGGATTTTGTCAAAAGTGCGAATAGAAGTCGTTGACTCTGGCTTCCAAGTTTTTGAGCTCTGATCGCGTGTTCAAGGCAATTCTCTTTGGCATAATGATGGAATATGAATACCACGGCTTCGTCCTGCTGATCAATCTGAAGTCCTTCGGCTACCGTCTTGCCGATGTCAAAATCCGCACGTTTCCTGAGCTTAAGGAGCCGTAGAGCAATGTGCTGCGCACTTTTTGATGACCCCACAGTGGATGAAATGATCTTGGATGGTGTCAAACCAACATTGATACGTGGAACCACGAAAGTCGAAATGTCGGTCATGAAAACGCCATAGCTTAGGTAGGTCGTGACTATCTCGACCATCGATCTATGACAAGACTCTAGCGAGAGAGCACCGTCCGAGGAGTCGTCGTATCGCTCGAAGAGGTACTGCAGCACGGTATGATGCACCAGCCGCACAGTCAATTCTTCTTCGTCGATGATGACTAAGCAGCCGCAAGTAGACAGCGCCGCGTACACGTCGTTGATGAGTTTGCCAGCAGCCCACGTCGTGTCTCCAGGTGTAACGCTCAAGGCTTCTCGGATCTCGGTGATGGTTAGTGGCCGACGCGCAGCTGCTATGAGCTCGAACACGCGTTTCTGGTAGCTGGACCCTGTTCCGTCTTGCTTCCGAAGAAGCTGAGCATAGATAGCCGAGAGATCTTGTGGAAGATGAACTAGTGCATCTCGAATCTCGTCATCGGTCTGTAGCGTACACAAGGAGAGTATTTGCAATGCAACCCAAAGGAACATGCCCTGTGAGCCGCGAAGCAGGGCATCTTGGATGTCTAATACGAGTGTCGGATCGCCTAGTATCAATGAACGACTCTCGATGCGACTAGCTAGCTCCATCTCAATATAAGCTTCGATATCTGTGTGGTTATTAGGCAGGGGTACTGCCTGGACAGACTGGAGCTTTCGCAGTTTTGGTTCCAATTCGACGTTTGGCTCCTGGCGGTACGACGCACATACGAGTACGAGGCTTTGCTTCTGTAGCTCTTGTATGAAATCAGTAACCTCCTGCTTGTCGTCGTCGCTACATAGATCCAAGCCATCCAATATCAGGTACGTCCTTTGTTGTCTTGGTATTGAGCGTCTCAACATTTGCAGCAAATCTTCCACGCACAGAGAGTCGTGATCGTGTTCCACCAGGTCCGTGATCCCGATATTTGTACGTAGGAGTTGTCGAGCAATGGCACCGGTGATCGTTCGAGCTTTCATACTGGCAGAAATGTCAGGCCGGATGAAGAAATACGCCACGGAGGTGTGTTGTGCTTCCGCGATGTGGAGATTCAGATCATCCACGATATTAGCCATTGTTACAGATTTTCCGCAACCCAATATCCCAAGGTAGATGAGGGTACATGACGTTTTCTCAGCCCTCCATTTAGTGTACTGTAGAGTCTGAGAAAACAATGTTGTGTTCCCGGACTTTCGAAGCTGCTTCCAGGTGGTTTGGTAGTCATACGTGGAGCACTCATTGAGTATCCTCAACTTGGCAACAACCTCTTGTTGATGCGATACTGACTTCGAGAACTTCTTTGAGAGTGAACGGAATCGCGAGTTCTCCTCTGCTTCGTTTTCGATTCTTTTGGCAATAAGCAACCGCACCTCATCATCGATTGCTCTCGCCCATTTGGCCAAGTCAGATTGAGCTGATTTGATTGTCGGATCGCTAAGTGTCGATGTGAACTGCCGAAGAGCGGACTTTTGCGCAAATCGTACAGTACTGAGACACAAAGTCACCACTACGATGAAGTACTCATTTATGTGTGCTTGTAAGCTCAGAGACCGTGGGTACAAGAGCGCAAGCTCTTGATGACGCGGGCTCATGCGACCAATTTCCATGAATACAACCGACAGACTCTCGATGTAGGTAGAGAAGTTGGTTACGGCCTTTGGAATTTTGCGAACGTCAGTCCAGGTTGTGAGGTAAGTTGACCGTATTGCAAACAGCTGCGGTGTCCGGTCGTCCAGCCGGCGCGGTCAGGCTAGAAAGCCCATGCCACCGTTCAATGGAAAAAATAAGTACGCACCAGTATCGACATGCGCACGAGCGACCACACTCCGCAAGCAATAATGTTCTGGGAGCTTCCAACAACTACATCCCCAAGCGCAGCAAATTGTTGGACGGTACTCAAAAAACTCGTGAAGCGTGGGCCAAGGCATCGGTTCCCTTTCGCAATGCGGCGATCAATGTCTGCGGTAAATCGCATTACATCCGTGGTATCAGGAGGGTGCTTAAGCGCTTCGACTCTCCATCCTCGGAAGTCTGCTTTCTGCGCGCTTGATAGGGTTGACTCAAATTCCGAGATTGCTTGAGCGAGGCGAATTTCGGGCTTCAGCCTCGCAGCGGCCGATAGGGTCATCGCCATAGCTAAGGCTGTTCGAGTTGTTGCGCAGTTGCGAAGGGTACCTGTTCAATTGCGTGGAGAGATCGAGCGTATGCGGGCGTCGCACTGATTGGCAAAGTGCAGCTTGGACGTCGCATACAGCTCGGGCGTCGCATACAGCTCGAATAGTCGCGGTGGGTTGAGAGTTGCAGCCCGCGCCTGCCAGCGCGAGAGATCGTTCATTGGTCGCATTTCAGCCCCCAGAACTCGAGCCTTCGAGCCGGGGTGGCGTCGTTCCGGCTGAAAAAAAGTACAAGGCTAGATGGATGGAATAATTGGTGGCAGTCGACTACGTAGAGGCTCGACTGTCATCGAGGTGTTGAAGGTGCCAGCTGGCGCTCCTACCTTCTCTTGCCGCCGCGCTAGTCTCGTACGTCAGCGTCAACATGAGTTCCCCTTCCAGCATCTCTACTTCTACTCTCCACACTAGAATGGCAAGTAGCCTCATTATGCTACGGTGCTGAAGGTTGGTTGCCGTAAGTGAAGTCCTTATTCGCCTTTCGCGAGTGCTTGGTCGAAAGACCATTCATAGCTTCTACCGAATACTTTAAGAAAAAGTGTACTACTGTAAGTATTCCGCATCTTGAAAGGTGTAGGAAGCGCAAAGCTTGCGTCATTCTTCGTTGCTGCTGGGCTTCCTGTGTTATTTTCAGCGGCACATCTGCGCTCGAGGGCCTCAGCTCATTTCTAAAGCTAACTGCCCGCATTCACCTTCACTGCAAATGGAGCCCGATCACATGATGACGCTCGAAGAACACGGGGATCTGTGCGTTTGACGACATCTGCAACAGCAGGCCCCCAACTCAAAGAAACTACATCACTCAACTTCCAATATCAAATATCTGCACATAAATTGCACACCACGGAAGATATGGACGGCTTCCCACGCGAGAAAATTGCCGCGACAGCAAGCCTCAAGGGGATGATCGTTTGTTAGTGGATACTGCCACTCAAAACTTCAATTCTGATCCGAGTCAGCTCAGCTTCAAGCTACCTTCGGCCCCGTCAACGAGCACAAGAGCTCTACCAACACCTACACCAAATTCGACGTCATTGTGCAGAAGTTCGAGACCGTCTTCGTCGCGCGCGGCATCGTCTACCTCAAGCCTAACGACAGAGAAGTCGCGCTCAACGACCACAGGCGCTGGAGATTGCTTCGCGAAGGTCGTAGCGAGGACGACGTTTTGAGCGCGATGGAGAACTTGTGGAATCAGATGCAGGCTATGGATACAAAGGACCCGGATATGAAAGGTGAGATCGATTCACTTCGTACACTGGAACTCGCTAACACATTGAGACAGAGTTGAGACCTGGAGATGTGTATGAGTTCCGCTAGCTACTGTGCAGGCGGAATGTCGGGTATCAGTCGCACTTAGTATATTCGTGTCAGGAGTCCTGGAATTGCGGAGAGCACGTTCGTGGCGCCAAATCACCTTATAATCAACTACCTGAGTATCAGTACATCCGTCCAATCCTGGCAACATCATTCATCTCTTGCACACCCGAGAACGCTGTATACGCCCTCTCCGCCCTTGCATCTCCAATCGCTAGCGAGACCTGCTCCATGAACTTCTTTTTCAAGTCCTCATCCGTAAGAGGGTTTTCGACACTGCCTTTCGCATGCTCAATGTGTTTCTCTGAGCTCGTGCCATCATTGAACATTAAGGTGACATAGGCTTCAGCTTTCGACACGTTCGCGTCTTCCGCCACGTTGACTTTCTTGCGCATATCCACGACTGTAGCATTCTTGACGACTTCGTCGGTGAACTGCGAGGGCGTCGCTTCGCTATATAGTAGACCGACGGCTGCGGCGTGGTAAATACTGAATTTGCCTTCGAGCCCAGTTTGCGGATCGGTTTTGCCAGTCAGAACGAGGACTTCGGGATTGACGCGTAGCTGCACGGATTTAATGTCTTGGATTGACTTCCCTTGTGTGGTCGTTTCGTCGCTGAGCTGTATTGCACCATCGATGACCGGGTGCATGACGATGCCGCAAGGGAAGGGCTTGAAGGTGTTCTTTTCGATCTCCCAGATATGGCCAAGTTGGTCGAAATATGCTGTTGCGTTTTCGCGTGTGCTAACGACGTGAAGCCAGCCGTACTTCGATTCCAAGGCTTCAAGAGAAGATGTGTATCCGTTTCGAGCGAGTAATGCTGCAAGCATACCTCCTTGCGCGGCGCGTCCGATGTGGAATGACTTGGTGTCTGATCCGAAGAAAACCTGCATTCCGACGACTTGTGTCGAGGCGATACCAATTGCGTGTTGCAAATGCGTAGTATTGAGACCTAGAAGTTTTCCTACGCCTACCGCAGCGCCGATGGAGCCGACCGTTGATGTGATGTGCCAGCCCACATCATAGTGCTCTGGAGAAACTGACAATCCAAGTTTGCATTCTGCCTCTACTCCTGCAACAAATGCGGTGATAAAGTCATGTCCAGACACAGGACCGTAGGCTTCGGCGACGGCAAAGAGCGCGCTGGCGACAGGACCAGCGGGGTGTATGATGGTTTCTAAGTGGGTATCGTCGTAATCATCGACATGACTTGCAATGCCATTGACTAGAGCTGCGACTTGAGCGTCGGCAACTGAGCCCGTGATTGATCCATTTGCACCAAATATGGAGGATGTTGGAGGGCCAGAGAAGGGCGACAATGTTGTGTTCAAAGCGATTTGTGGTGCAGGTTGGAAGGCAAAGCCACCAATTGCGCAGCCGGCCCAATTGAAGAGGGAGTTGTTGGCTGCGGTGAGAACAGCTGGTGTGAGACTGGTGTAGGTCAGATTACTGACCCATGAGGCAAGTTGTAGTGTCGCCATTGTGAGATGTATGTGAAGAGGTTCTCAAGGCGTGGAAGACTACCGTACTTATGGTATCTTAGGCTCACCGGCCTACGCGAACCAATGCTCTCAATAGGATGCTAGAGACTCACTACAAGCGTAGCGTCTCATACTACTGTGTTTTCGACTAGGTCAACTTGACCTAAATGGTACTCCGGATAAAAGATCTCACCGACTGCGCACGCCTTGTGGCTCAAGGGACGCTGCACCTCTCGCCACAGTGTGGGGTTGTCGATCCGGCGGAAGAAGCTCTTGCTAGCGGATGCTTGACATGACGTGGAAGAAGCTTAAGTGCCGGAAAAGCACAGCCTCAATGTCTTTAACTAGCAGTATGAGTGTTGGGACAGACGCGGAGATGGGCGTGCGATGTGGAGGTTCCGCGTCCGGAAGTAGTGGCGTCAACTAGCTCTGGAAAGAAAGTTCGCACTACCGCAACCACAACTGCCCAAAATCTCACCACATCATGTCATCACGAGGAATTTGCGAGGTATTCGCTTAATATTAATGAGCGTTTAACAATGGTACCGATATCTGGAACTGTACTGTCCACCTCGTCAGTCCCATCGCTCGAGTCAGAACCGCTCGTGAATTATTGCCGGCCGCCCCCTCCCATCATCCCCGAATTCGAAGCTCGATCCACTATCATTGCTCTCTTTCCTCCCACGATTCATGCTCTCCTTTCTTGCGATCGCGACTCGACTCTCCGACCTCTCAGCCACCACCGTCGTCGATACACTCTTGTTAATTCCATACTTTGACTGCTCCGGCGGCGGCACCTGCTCTAAGATCGTCTTCTTGTCAGACTCTTCACTGACCCTGCCACCCGTGATGGTTGTCTTCGTGACGCCTTGTGGCGCAAGACGATCGAGTGGCGTGCCACTAAATTGCGAGCTCTTCTTTTTGCTCCACCATTGTCGGGATGCGCGGCCATTCGAGGACTCCATTGTGGCTTTGAGCAGGGGACGTAGAGTTGCGATGCAGCCGGCCGTGATACCGATACCGACTTCAACGGTGGTCCAGATGGCGAAGTCCGTGGTGCGGTAGAGAAAGTCGCCTTTGTATGGCTTAAGAGTTGAGGTGTAGGGCAGGCGAATGATTGTTGCTGTTGAGCCGCTGTCGTCGTTGTCAGCTGGAGTCTGGTCGCACGCGCCGCTGAAAGTATCGGGAACAGGAAGAGAAGAAGCTTACATTGCCGCAAGACCGATAATCCCACTGACGATAATCTTGGCCTTACGCTTCATCTGCAGATCCTTGACGATGAAGATTGGCAAGATACCAAAAGTCCAGTCCGCGAAAGAATTAAGACCAGAGACCGCGTAAGTGAAGATGACGACCAGATTTGCGGACAGGCACTTTCCACTGGCGTCCGGTCTCAAGTCCCACCAGAAAGAGATGGGATTGCATTGGAAAATGACCAGCAGCGTGTACGCAACTCCGAGGAACGCCGCTACCGCCATGATGATGCGGATAATCCAGATATGCCAGAAACTAGTCGTAATGCGCAGCAAGAAGAGGCCGACAGCTATTTTAAGCACTGACGTGGACAAGGTGTAGAAGACCTCGCACAAAAACCAATATCGCATCGCTGTTTGCGCATCGTCATCTGTGAGGTTTTCGCGCCGTTGACCGGAACCATACACCGCACCGCCGATTTGGCATATCAGGTATATCGTGAAGAAGACGGTAGTCATGACCATGAACTGATCGTCCAAGCCGAAAGACTTCACCATGAATGTTCTGCGGACATGTCAGAATCGCTGAGTAATAGAACCATCAATCAGGACGTACCGAACGTAGCATCGCAAACCGACTGTCAACCAAGTCAAAATAAAGAATGTAATCGCGACAGCCGCGATCTGCCCGCCTCGGTCCTCCATCTTGCCCTGTAAACCTTGGGGTACGTCCGCCCTTTCAACCACCTATATCAGGAAGTAGTATGATGAAAATTTGGAGAAGTGGTACGATGCTACAAAATTGCGCAAGAAGAGTCAGGGAGAAGGCCCTGTCATCAAGAACCGCCATCCCAGCGACTTTTTGTTCGAAACCCCATGCTGGTCCCCTTTTCCAGACCGTCTTCCTAGTGTGTTGAGAATTTACCATCCCCGCACGGTATGCAGTCCACTTCCAAGGGTTTGCATTTCGAAGACGAGCAAGAGCAGCAACATCGCCGAATTTGGTGCTAGCGGAACGAGTCGTATGTAGACTAGGAGTACGCTCGGGACAACGTTCAGTAGGGCCGATTTTGCTGGTGGGGTCCTTCCCATTGGCTAGAGCCCCTGACCTTGACCCATAGCGATTCGTAGTCCTGCATCGATCGCCACCTTCTCGACTACTATGCTACTCATGTCGCAAGTTCCTGCGTTCCCTTTCGAGAAAGGCCTCAACGGCTTCAGTCGCCGTCTTGGAGAATACTACTATTTGGGACTAAGGTGCTGTCACTTGTCAGACAGCAGCCCCACGTATTCTCCACCTTCATAGAACCCCGGATGCCTGCCATCTTGAAACGTTTCTGCCACGTGCGCATGTACCTGGATTGGAAATCAGATCTGCGCGCCACCATCGCTACACTGACCCAAGTACCTAAATATGTTCCGAAGCATGGAACACGTTTCTTGGAAGAGTCGTGCTGGGTCAATACCGAATGAGGATGCTAATCTCAGTGCGAATGTATCCGTAGAGTGTGTTATTATTTGCCCTCGAAATAGTAGGTAGTATTTTTCCCATGACAAAGCGGAGCTAAAATAGAACTGTGGGTCTTGGAAGACGGGTGAACGGAGAGCCCGCTCGAGTACCTAGATGCCGTGGTGGATCTTGGCCGAAAGGTACCGTTGCTGCAAAAGAAGGGAGTTGAACGAGTCCGTCGGTTGATGATGAGTGTCAAGAAAGAATCGAGTCGGATCTTCGCCCCTTTCTCTCTCTTTCGATCATTCGTGCGCTTGCCTCTCTGTTCCTCGTTCTCCAGTCTCTTCCCATGCCCTTTCACAGACCTTACTGAATCGATGCTGAGTGTCTGATTCGTGACAGGTGGCGACGGCGATCGCTCTATGAGACTCATTGCGAGACTCATTGCAACCAGCACTTTTTGTTGTGTCAACAGCGCTCCTTCGAGAGTCATGTGATAGTGTCGTGATGCAAGACAGCTGGGCTGACAAGAAACTCAAGCTCTTGGTATTTGGGTGCTGTATGCGACGTGCCGGTGTTCGTCGCAGCCCGCCTGAGTCGTAACATGTACTCCACAGAGCACATGAGAGGAACGCGGAGTTCAAAGCATATTTTGAGTCTGGCCATCCAAGCGTGAGGAGTCGTCATCAATGCCTTGCACATCTATGGGCCATGGAGCAGTTCGCCAGTCGTTGTTACAGATCAACGATTCGACTATGTTCGGCAGATCCATTTGAGAACCGTTGTGTGATCAAGTACATGCACATGTAAAGGCTCGACCATCACTTGCATGGCTGTACACTCTACTAATCACTGTTAAGTACTGCATTACGACTATACAATCTTGGCCTTGAAAGCCTTGCGGGAAACTGCACCCGGAGCGTATGTGACGACATCGAAGGCCTTTCCTTCTCGTGTACGAAAGAGGCGCAAACCACGAAGACGAGAACGTAGATTCTGAGCGGGTTTCAAAGCTCTATGAATTGTCGAAACGTCTACTCCTTTTCACAATAGCAATGTTTCCAAGTAGCAGAGAGTATGTAAGACCACCAATAGACCCTCCCCATGTTCTCCTCCTTCACACAAACTTCAGCACGATGCCATCGGAACCTAACCTGAAATAAACGTTGACCCTGTCCGTGAACGAGGCGCAATCAGCACAAATTGCGTTACTGCTCAGTATGACCACGTGCTTCAATGAGACGGCAGGCGCACACCGACTCATTTCCATCACATTTTTTTTTCTTTCCAAGCACGCGTCTCTTTTCTTTTGTAGAGCTCTTATCTTGGTGACATCCTCATCGAGCTCCAGGCTCAGAATCCTTGTGTCAATGATCGACATTCTCTTCTTTAGACTTTTGCCTTGGTCTCCTCATACTCCTTGTCGAAATAAAGGAAATCGGCGTTGAAGAGGTCGAGAGCCAGATGTTTTTTCTTTTCCTCCAGCATGCGCACTTCGTCCCAAGCTGGATAATCAGACCTGGCGCGTCGAAGCAAACCTTCCAGATTAGAAATCCGCTCCCTCAGTTTTCCATTAGGATGGCGATCTTTGGGCGTAAATACGTGCTTGTCGATGAAATAGGCAATCAGCTTCTTCTCGGCATGGCAAGCGGAGAATCTGCCATGCTTACCCTGATCATAGTCTGATGGTTCAAACTGATGGCCGACCACGGACGCGAGGTAGAAGACTTGATCAACCCAGGGAAGCGCGCCCTCTTCGTTTCCAGGTAATGCATCGGGACTCCACCCACTGATAGCAGAGATAACGGCAAACTGATCCCCTCTGTAGAGTTCTGCTACCGTTTCGGAGAGCCTTGGCACAGGGTAAGTACGGATGGAGCCAGAAAGCGTTATAGTCGAATCAGTAGAGGACTTGCTGAAAAATGGGTTTGCCCGATCAATTGCTGTCCATGGAGTAGAGTATCTCCCAGTTCTGCAAGGTGAAAGTTCGCCGAGTAAGAGTCGTATATGTCGTCGATCTGCGTTACGCTCTGGTACACGGTTCGCAGCCGCAGATTCGCATCTTTCATACCTCTCCTCCTCATTTCTGCTCGATCGCCGCGCTAAATCTGCGGCTCTGCAACTCTTTCGGTCTCGAACATCGCTGCGTGCATTTGCCTCGAGCAGGACTTTCACGTTGTCGACCCGACCCCAGAAGGCAGCCTCCATGAGTGCAGTCCGACCTTTGTGGTTGGCGGCTTTAATGTTTGCTCCATGTTCAAGCAGCAGCTTTACCATCTTCAAGCTTTCTTCTGCCGCTGCCATGATCAAGGTTGTGTTCCCAAGATTGTCTCTGCCGTGTAGAAAGATGTTGTTACATCCGAGGTTTCGAGATATAGCCTTACTGCGCCAACATTGCCCTCACCGCAGTTGATCAATGCCCATTTGAGATTGCGCTCCACTAAGAGCTTCCCACTAGGAATGGTGAAGCACAAGGTTTCTTTGCCATCGGTAGGTAAGTCAGAGGAATCAGGTCCCGTGTCTGAAAGGTTCATGTTGGAGTGAAACAAATCCGAGAGCGTCTTTTCATTCCGGTGATCTTCCTCCTTGAATTTGGCATTAACAAAGAGTGCCCTTCTCTTGGCAATTTCATATCCGACGAGTTCATTCTCTGTGTCGATTGGAAGTGCAAATTCGTATTCGCCGCCTCGTGGGCAACGCGACCGACCACTTCCCGAGAGCACGGGTTCATGACGGTGAATCCCTTCGCGGTACCAACATCTGACGTAGACTTGCGATGCATCCCAGCGGAGCACGTCAAACGTTGGAAATGCTGGTGAGGTGATCGACATACCGAATCGCAAGATTGATTGGGAGGATGTATTGTGATGACAAGTGGTGAGTGTGTGCTTGCTTTGCGGACCGTGGGTAGTCAGTTTCTTCGAAGAGGCAGTCCTCCTCTGCTTGATATCATCGTCCCTTCTTTCCTGATATTTAGGGCAGGTCTCCGGTTGGCTACAGATCTAAGTAGTCAGCACTTGGGTCGTAATGTTGTCAACCACATATTGCATATGTAGAGCAAAACCTGTCACCCCAGACCAGAAATGTCGAGAAGGATTGTCAAGGAGATCTTGTGTATGCCGACCATAAGCCTTGATACGCGATGATTATCGTTCTTTGCAGGAGTGTGGCAGAGGAGACAGAAGTCATCGCGATCTGGTATGGTGGGTAGGTCACTTTCACTCAGTTCGCGCTAGTCAGCCGCGCCGTCACCGCCCGCGGCTAGCTTCCGCGTCCCGCTCCACCTTTTACTTCCACAACTCAACACCCTCACTTACCACTCCACCATGTCGGAATATTGGAAGTCCACAGTAAGTCGCGCATACCACTCCTACCCACCATCCCACTGACACACCCCACAGCCTAAATACTGGTGCAAATTCTGCTCCACCTACGTAAAAGACACCAAACTCGAGCGCTCCCAGCATGAAGCAACCGGCCGTCACCAAGGCAACATCCAGCGCAGCCTAAGAGGCCTACACCGCGAACAAGAACACGAACAGCGCGACAAGGCGCGCGCACAAGCCGAAGTCGCGCGCCTAAATGGCCTCGTGCCCTCGGAATCGAAGAATACCACTTCGGTCGCAACAGGCACCGGCGGCCCGCCACCCACGTACGAAAAACGGCCCGAGAAGAAAGCTACAGTAGAAGACAGGAAGCGGCAATGGGAACAACTGGCTGCTATGGGCGTTGCGCTGCCGGATGAGGCGAGAACGGATTTGGCGCTTGCTGGTGACTGGAAGACGGTGTCGCATGAGGTTGTGGGTGAAGTGGCTGAGGATGGCGAGTTCAAAGTGCGGACTCTGAATAAAGGCGTGCACAAGAGGAAGGTCGATGAGGCGGAAGAAGAGCGGGAAGCGGCGGGCGAAGTCATTACGAAGCGCAAGGGCTGGGGACACACGTATAAGACGTTTCCCGGCAGCAAAGGTGGAGGAGATGATGTTGAGAGTCTGCTGCAGATCAAGAGGCCACAGGTGGCGCAAGTGGATGCAGCAGAAGCTGTGAAAGCAGAGGCGGGCTTGAAGGAGGAAGAGGGTGGAGAGGACGCAGGTGCGGCGCTGCGAGGCATACCGACTGCTGAGGAGGCACAGGCGCAAGCGGTGGTCAAGGAAGAGGAGGCAGCGCCGAGTGCCCCAGCTGTGGTGTTCAAGAAGCGCAAGAAGGTCGCGAAGTGAAAGTCCGCCCGTCTTTGACATCGAACGATGCTTGACAAACTTGCAGCTACATCGATCTCGTCATAGGTCGAACATTTGACAAACGCGCTTCAAAAGCGGTCTCACTCGGCAGCTCCCCATAAGGAGTAGACCTTCACCTGAGGTTGAGCCAGATGATGCGGTTGCACCCTGTCGCTAGGAGCGTATTCTTGATAACCCTCGGATGAATCTTGAGAAGTTCTGTGAAAGATATCCAGGATCGAATAGAAATGAAGGCATTTGGATAAGCTGTATCGAGACATGCGTTCCTATGTCTCGAGCATACAGGATAGGAAGCCAGGGCTCCGTGAACGGTGCCGAATGCTTGCGATCTGTTCGTTCATGAGGAGCGTGGCCCAGAAGTCTACATACACTAGAAACTATGTCAACCCTCGATCCTTGGTTGAGGCTTCGACCTAAACACCACTTGAATTAGATCCATCTTGAACGTCTACAATCAAAACTCTCAACTATCGCCTCTGTATGGTATTCGTACTTACATCTCAACATGTAGGAAACCAAAAGCAGCCCACTTGATCAGCGCTGCACCTAAACCTTAAACCCCTGCCCAAACGCCGGCTAAGCGAGCGTCATCTGCGGACTCGCGTCGCCAGCGCCAGACAACTGTCGCGTATCTATGCAATACGTCGAATCATCCACCACTCCAGGCTCACCACTTCTTCTTCTTCTTTCTTCAGCCTGCATGGTCGCGTAGTAGCAGGCAACAGTCGCTTAAGCTTCACATGTGACCATGCACCTCATCAAACCACAGTGGTTGACCCATCCAGGTATGCTAGTTCGCGCGCATCATGTACTTTGCATGCTACACGCCTGGCAGGGCCCTTTAGCTAATGCAATATCATCTAGGCGAGCTCAAAGACTTCGAGGTCTACAGCTGCCACGTCTCCCCCGATGGAACGCGTCTCGTCACTGCCGCTGGAGGTACCTTCACCCACCACCGCGGGGCCCGCACGCGCTGCGCTACCCTCAATAACTATACTAACATATACTGCCTAGATGGATACGTGCGAATATGGTCTACCGAAGCGATTCTGAACTCGGCGTCTCCCGAATACACGAAGCCGAAGCAGCTCGCCGCTGTGAGCCACCACTCGGGCACCATCCACGCCGTGCGCTTCTCCGGGAACGGGAAATACTTGGCATCTGGCGCAGACGACAAGATAGTATGCGTCTACGCACTGGATCCTAATGCGCCGACACATGCTGCATTCGGTGGGTATACTTCTGATAGTGGAGGGCTCATTGCTGATACAGGACAGGCTCCAACGAACCCGCACCCATTGAGAACTGGCGCGTCATTCGCCGTCTCATAGGACACGAGAACGATGTGCAAGATCTAGGTTGGTCGGCTGACTCATCGATTCTGGTCTCAGTAGGGCTGGACTCGAAAGTAGTAGTATGGTCGGGACACTCGTTCGAGAAGCTGAAAACGCTGTCGAACCACCAAAGTCACGTCAAGGGCATCACGTTCGACCCCGCGAACAAATACTTCGCGACCGCAAGCGACGACCGGACGATCAAAGTCTACCGATTTAATTCACCACCCCCAAATGCCACACAACAAGACCAAGTCAACAACTTCGTTCTCGAACACACCATCACCACACCCTTTCTCACATCGCCGCTCACCACATACTTCCGTCGCTGCTCGTGGTCACCCGACGGCGCACACATAGCAGCTTCAAATGCTACAAACGGCCCCGTTAGCTCAGTCGCTATTCTCGAGCGTGGAACATGGGACGGCCAGTCGCAACAGACCAGTCTTATTGGCCACGAGGGACCGGTAGAGGTGGCTGCCTTTTCGCCCAGGCTGTTCTACCAGTCCCCTCCGCGGGCAGACCACGACGGGGGCGTTCATCAGCCGACCGTGACGGTGGTAGCGTGCGCTGGCCAAGACAAGTGCCTCAGTGTATGGAACACCATCTTCTCCAGGCCTTTCATGATCTCGCAGGAGCTGTCTACGAAGTCGATATCGGATCTGGCGTGGGCACCAAATGGGGAAATGCTGTTCGCAACAAGTTTGGATGGAAGCATTTTCACGCTAGTATTTGAGCCTGGAGAGTTGGGTTATCCCGCGCCGTTTGCAGAGAACGAGAAGACACTGTCAAAATTTGGTGCTGGTCGAAGAGTTGGAATCATCGAAGGCACGGATGCGCTTCTTCTGGAAGAGAGCAGTAAAAGTGGAGAGTTGAAGGGCGTACAGGGTCGGATGGGGGCTCTCATGGGCGATGGCGGTGCGGTCCAGCCTCCTATCACAAACGGTACCAGCGGCGCACTACCTTCCACAGCACTCACGAACGGATCCAGCGCAGTAACACCAGCAGCACCAATCGCTCCCACCGAGCCACCACCAGATCAGCGAGTGGAGAAACTGAAGCAAAGAGTTACAGTCACGAAAGAGGGCAAGAAGCGAATAGCGCCCATGCTGGTATCCTCATCATCCGGCGTCGGTGCATCTTCATTACCTCAAACACAACTTATATCGGCATCGGCAACGTCAGGTACGCGGAGCGATAACCCACACAACATTCTGGATTTGTCCAAGCCGTACGATGGCTTTCCAAAGGGTGGTTTGGCGTCGATGCTCATCGGCAACAAGCGAAAGTTTGCAGAAATAGAAGGTGATGAGGATCGACAGGTCGAGCGACGATTAGCTGCATCGGTAAAACCTGGAGGGGCTGCCATCGTGCTGAATAGCGAGAACGGCCTGATACCACCAGCTGCTGCTCCTGCAAGAAGCAACGATCTAGCAGAGCCATCAAAAGTCCTCCGACCAGCCATTGTGAATCCATCCCTGAGCGTAAGCCAGGTACGGCTAGCTGTTCCCAAGCTACGCAGCGTCATCGTCCGAACAGCAGACGGCAGCGAACCAAAGCAAAACGGCGTAGACGCCAACACCGGCAAAGCAGAGGTTTCAGACACAATCATGCTCGAAGCACGAAACGCAACCGGCCCTTCAAGAACAGGCCGCCCACAAGATCACGACCCCTCACGAATAAGCTGCACAAGTAAAGGCCAGTCGTTATGGCAAGACTTCCTTCCCAAAGCCGTACTACTCGTAACAGGAAACACCAACTTCTTCGCAGCCGCGTGCGAAGACGGCTCCGTATACGCGTGGTCACCAGCTGGTCGAAGAACAATCAACGCGATGATCCTCGAAGCACAGCCAGTCATTATGGACTGCCGCGGCTGGTGGCTCATGTGCGTGTCCGCCGTCGGCATGGTGTACATCTGGAATCTCAAGACCATGTCCGCACCTCACCCACCAATCTCCGTGGCGCCTATACTGGACGTCGCAGCACACACACAAGGTCCACACCTCACACGCTCCCCCGGCATCGTGTTCGCACGCCTGAACTCTGAGGGACGCGTCGTGGTCGCAATGTCGAATGGCGAAGGGTACGTCTACAACCCTATGATGTACATCTGGCAACGCATATCCGAGCCGTGGTGGTCCGTCGGCAGCCAGTATTGGAATACGACGGATTCGAGTGTTAGCAACATTCGATCCTCTGCCGACAGCGCATCGTCAAGTAAAGAAAAAGACGACCGCGTCTCGATTGAGAATATATCCGCCGGCATCATTCCCTCGCTCGAGCGCAGTACCACGAACCAGTTCTTGTTACAAGGCCGCGCCTTTTATCTACAACGGCTTATCAAAGCGCTCATATCCGCCGAAGGATACGAAACATTCGAGAGCAGTGTCAGCGTCGCACATCTGGAGAACCGCGTTGCAGCCGCGCGAACACTGGGCGCAAGAGAAGAGTTCAAGATATACCTCAGCATGTACGTCAAGCGCTTAGGCGCCGAAGGACTCAAAGGCAAAATCGAAGAACTACTACGCAGTCTCACTGGCGACCTAATCAGCGAGGACGACGACGATGAAGGCGGAAAGGACGGCGAAGGCGAGATAATATGTGGCTGGAAACGCGAGGACTTGCTTAAAGAAGCGGTGCTGATACTTGGTACGTGCCTATCATTCTGCATACATCCACACTCTCTTTCGAACGTATTCCTAACGTACATGCAGGCAAACACCGCGATCTCCAGCGCATAACCGTCCCCTACGCACGCTTACTAGGCATCGTGCACGAGGAGAATGAGGCAATGATTACGGACATATAGTATACCACCGGTGCAACACAGCTAAGTTCGTCGACGCTGAATTCGCCGCCAAGTTCACCGCCGCCGAGTTCGTCGCCATAGTTTTCCACGCCGCCGAGTTCGAGTTCAAGTTTGGAAGAGGCGGCGCAGCGTATTTTGGCGCTCTACCTTTAAGAGATATAGGGTTGAGGCGTTAGTGTCAGCATTGTATAGGTTAGGTTAGGCTTATTGTTAGGTGTAGGATATGGGGTAGGCTTGTGGCTTGGTGAAGCTGCTTGAGGAATTGGAATGGAATGGATTGAATTGAATCGAACTGAGGGCGCTGAGATGATGTGTTCGTTGGGTGAAGTATCATGAATGCTGTGTGGTGAGATGTGAGTGAGCGGTGGACTTTTTTTTTGATGTAGAGAGAGTAAGTGATGTATCGAAGATTACGAGAGTGTCTGTGGGATGATAACAGGTCACGACGGTAGCTAACATGCGGCAAGTGAACGCAATATAAAGAAGCGAAAGCTAAGCAAGGCCAATTCATCGCTATGAAGCAAGCATTCACTATATGCCGCGGTACCAGCTTATTCATCACCACCGCTACAATACAGAGACCAACCTAGTTCCATACAGCTCACTACTCGTTCTTAAACCAATACACCATCCTGGAATATATCAATTATTTGACCCTGTGAGCCAGTATACCCAAAACTCAAGTACATGCCTCTGTCACGTTGTGCTGCTTAGTTGTCCTTTACGTTGACCGGCGTGTAACGTTCTCTCGAATTTGGAGTGCTAAGACGAGCAGTCTGGGCGGGGGTACGTGTGTTGTTAAGGTGATGTGCGGACTTTTTTGTTGGCTTGTCTTTTTTTAGGGCGAGGGGGAATGGGAGGGTATTTTGCAATTGATGATGTGAACACAGTAGACAATGAATAACGAGAAAGAAGATTTGGAGAGATTGTTGAATTGGTTCTTGTACTACTGCCTGTCATAGCGTGTAGCTAGTACTATGCATACACGAGGACATACTGCAGGCAATAGTCTTCGACCGCCCACTTGGCATGGAGAAGTTGCTGTAACTTTTCTTGCAGTCCGGGTAGCTGGACCAATAAGACTGCAACTCAGGCTCTTAGTTGGCTGATTGCAAGACGCCACATGTATCAGAGGCAGTGCACGGCTCTCATCAAATTGCCAAGTGGGCGGTCGGAGACTATTGCCTGGAGTACAGACAAGAGTGGGATTTCAAGGGAAGGATTTCGTCAATCTGATCATGATTCATTGATGCGAACATATATCACAGTAAGCCTAGCGCAGTCATACGCACGACCAAGTCGAGCCGCTCAATCCGATCCTGTTCAGCAGCTTCAACAAGTTCACTGTTGCGCTGCCGCAACTCTTCCTTCTCGTGCTTGAGGCGCGTATTGGCAGTGCTGTGTATGTGTGCTACTTGTTTTACCTGCATTAACTCGGCGGAGTAAGCGGTGGATTGATTGACTGAATTGGCCTCAAGCTCAGAGATCCTAGTGTTGTGGAGGGTGTTGACGGCCTGGAGCTCTGCTCAGTGAGTCTTGACTTGGCTCTCTAATCTCGCGGTCAGGTTGGCAATTTCGGACGCATAAGTAGTCTCGATGGCCTTAAGCTCTGCTAAATGCGTGATCGTGCGGTCGTTCAGCTCGATGTTGAGTGTTGAGGTTTGAGACGCGTGATCGGAGTTGATTTGCTTGAGCTCTGCTAAGTGTGTAGTGGCTTGCTCGTCGAGTTTGGCTTCGAGATTGGCGATTTCGGACGCGTGGTCGTCCTTGAGTTTCTTAAGCTCAGACAGATGTTCAAGCTTGACTTGCCTGAGCAAAGCATCTGTCTGCGGCTGTGCTTGTAGTACAGCTTGCTCCGCATCTTCGTCCAGTCTGTTGATGCTTGGGGCCAACGACTGAATCCGCTCGAACTCGAGTGGAGTCTTGACTTCGCAATATGCTATCGCACTTTCGATAGAATCAAAGCTTTTATATTCGACGGGGCCGGTGCGTAGTCTATCTGGCTCGCTACGCAGCGAGTCCTTCAAAGATTGCGATGAAACAAGCGGAGTATCGTTTGATCCGAACAGGAGTGTGCACATGACGCAATCGTGTGCCAATTTCAGTTCATCGAAAATTGGCAGAGACTTATCATCGTAATGATCTCGACTGTAGAGGTGTGGCATCTATAATTCGGCCTTGTCTGTCGCATAACCCAACCACTCCGGATGAATGCAGCATACGGCCACATAATTTGCCTCGTCGGTCTGGGTCAGCAGTGAGCATAGCAGGGCGTAACCTGATATTCTCTCGTTATCCCAGGAATGTGATCCAACCTCTACAATTAAGTTTCTGACTAGATTGTTGGCTGGATCTGTAACTTCTCCACTGCGTACAGCCTCGCGAAATAGGCGCCACTTTGCGTCATAGGCTTTGACGCCAGCGCGAAGGCACATGACCAGATGGGAGTTGACGGCATCGGACTCGGAGACGTTGAAGTTTTGTGGTACCCGGAGAGCTTTGAGATCGACTCCACGGAGCCAGATTCTCTGCCAGCAGCGCAAGGCCTGTAGATATACTGTTGCGTCCGCGATAGAAAAGAACACTTGAGGCTGTTCTGGATTTTTGAAGTCGTGCGCAGGCACCGTGTTGCGAGAAGTTGCGCGGTCTTGAGTTGACATCGTGTTGATATCTGTGGGTTGCGAGGCGGTGGTTGATGCTAGATTCGGGAAGATCTGGCGGATATTTTATACTCTGCTGATGCCCATTGATTACGGGTTAACAAACAATGCAAGACATCAATACACTCACGAGGTTCAAATTTCGATGATTGACTTTAAGTCTCAGGTCAGCTTTGGCTAGCGCAGGAGATGAGAGACAAACGGCCGACACGTGTGATTGCTCACAGTCCTCACGTGAAATTGTTCCATCTGGGCGTGACGGCCCTGTTGAGATCCCGAAACTGTTTAGTCCACTCTGTTTGTACTCAGTATGCAGCAATTGAGCAAATGTCTGTTGTGTGGACAGTTTGTTGCAAGCATGCGCCTTGAGAGGCCAGAGAAGGAGCATGGCCGAACTATCGGGTGCTGTATTCTTCCAGCATAGGGCCAAAGATGGCGCTGAAGTCGAGCTGAGCAAACTAAATGCACGTATCGACTGACGTATGATGCTGAGCACTGTGTCTTAGAAAACACTTTTCCGCGCTCTGGGTCCAGCGCTCAATGCTGG